>Ga0233422_10000586_pt1 | contig 17849 bp, 12 predicted proteins | sample Watercolumn_Mata_2_FD_182724 | JGI IMG/M metagenome (GOLD analysis project Ga0233422, IMG submission 182724) | Freshwater microbial communities from Lake Matano, South Sulawesi, Indonesia - Watercolumn_Matano_2014_110_MG | ecosystem: Environmental > Aquatic > Freshwater > Lake | place...
GCGGGGTATCGATGTTACCGCGAAGGCCGCGGCTTCATGGAGTCGCGCCTCGATGACGCCTCAGAGCTTGTGAATAACCCCCCGGCATACTGCGGACACCCCTGGACGTGGTGGGCGGCGTTGCGGGGACCCCCAAAATCGAGTCGTTTAGCGCTGCTGGACCCCCGATTTTGTGCACCCCCGCGCCTTGCCCACCACGCCCAGGGACGCCCTCGCTACGGCCGGGGATTTATTCACAAGCTCTCAGTCCATCAATCTCGCCCGCCAGCCCGCGGTCCTGCGACTAATTTCGTCCTGGTCCAGTGTGGTGAGCGCTCGATTCCGTAGCAAGCGGCGACCTCCGACCCAGACATCCGAGACCTGATATCGGCTGGCGGCATACACCAAGTCGGATACCGGATCGAACAGCGGCTGAGTCTCGATGGCGTCCAACCGGACTGCGGTGATATCCGCCCATTTTCCCGGCTCCAGGGAACCAATTTCCTCCTCCAGACCGAGCGCCTTGGCGCCATTCAAGGTCGCCATGCGTAACGCGGTCTTGGCCGGGATCACGCTGGCGTCGCCGGCAATCGCCTTGGCCAGCAGGGCGGCCATGCGCATTTCACCCATCACATCCAGGTCGTTGTTGCTGGCGGCGCCATCGGTGCCGATGGCGACATTGACGCCGGCCTCGACCAGCCTGGCCACCGGACAGAAGCCGCTGGCCAATTTGAGATTCGACTCCGGGCAATGCACCACGCTAACCCCCGCTTCGGCCAGTTGCGCGATTTCCTCATCGGTCAACTGGGTCATATGCACCGCGATATAGGTCGGTCCAAGCAACTCCAACTGTTTAAGCCGATTGAATGGGCGCAGCCCATATTGCCGGCGGCTCTGTTCGATCTCCTCGGCTGTTTCATGCAAATGCATGTGAATCGGCAAATCCAGCTCTGCCGCAAGCGTGGCGACTCGGCGCAGCGGCTCGTCCGCGACGGAATAGGGCGCATGTGGCGCAAAGGCGAAACTTACCAGGGGATCATGCAGCATCTCATCACGCAGCATCAGCCCTTTCTCCAGATATTCCGCCGGGCCGCTGGCCCAGGCACTGGGAAAATCGACCAGAATCATGCCCAGTACGGCTCGCATCCCGCAACGAATCGCCTGATTCGCCGTCACCTCCGGGAAGAAATACATGTCGTTGAAACAGGTGATGCCGCCACGGATCATTTCCGCCATGGCGAGGTCGCTGCCATCGCGCACGAAGGCCTCGCCCATCCATTTCTGTTCCAAAGGCCAGATATGATCGGTCAGCCACTCCATCAGCGGCCGATCGTCGGCGATACCGCGCATCAACGCCATTGCCGCATGGGTGTGTGCATTGATTAACCCGGGGATCAGCACATGCGCGGGAAAATCCTCGGCGGAGGCATGCGGATAACGTCTGCGCGCTTCCTCGATGGGCAGGAGATCGACCAGCCGCCCGTCACGGACGATCAGGGCGTGATGTTCGAGAACCGCGTCGTCGGGTTCGACGGGCAGGACCCAGCGTGCGGTCAGAATTGTGTCGGCGGCGGTCATTCCAAAACCCAGCATATTAGTAAACTTTACCACAGGCCCTTGCCGGCCGCATGTGGCGAGCTGTTGTGTTCGAGAGCGACATGCTCTGATGTCGTGGTCCGATAGCGCATAAAATGACAAGCTTGCAGCAACAACCGGATTTCACATGAGCCCAGTCGCAGAGTCCTCCAGTCAACGCATGGCCAGGGTTCAGGCGCCGATCATCCCCGTCATCGCCGAACTGACGCGACAGCATCCGGGTACGATCTCACTGGGGCAGGGTGTGGTGTTTTACGGTCCGCCACGATCCGCGCTCGCTGCCGCGCGCCGGTTCGGCGACACTCCCGAGGCACATCGTTATGGTCCCGTGCGGGGCCAGCCGGCCTTGCTGGAGGCTATATACCGCAAGCTGGCCGAGGAAAATCGCGTGCCGGTTGGACCAGGACGCAGGGTCATGGTCACGGCGGGCGCCAACATGGCCTTTCTCAACGCCATCCAGGCCATTGCCGATATCGGCGATGAGATCATCCTGCCATTACCGTACTACTTCAACCAGGAAATGGCCATACGCATGATCGGCTGCCAGCCGGTTTTCGTGGCCACCGACGAAGCGTATCGACCGCGACTGGAGGCCCTGCGCGATGCCGTCACTTCGCGCACCCGCGCCATCGTTACCATCTCGCCCAACAATCCCAGCGGCGCGGTGTATTCGGAAGCGGAGTTGCGGGTCGTCAATGCCCTGTGTCATGGGCGCGGCCTCTACCATATTTCCGATGAAGCCTATGAATACTTTACCTGGGGAGCGGCGAGACATTTTTCGCCGGCCTCCATCCAGGGTGGCGAGGCACATACGATCGCCCTGTACTCGCTGTCCAAGGCTTATGGGTTCGCCGGTTGGCGAATCGGTTACCTGGTCTATCCTGAACATCTCGATACCGCGTTGTTCAAGGTACAGGACACCAATCTGATCTGTGCCCCCTTGATATCACAGGTTGCCGCCGCCGCGGCGATGGCGGCGGGACGATCGTATTCCGATGGATACCGAGGCACGTTGGCGAGGGTCCGCGAAGGCGTGCTGCTGGAACTGGAAGCGGTGCGCGATTTTTGCCAAATCGCCGATCCTCAGGGCGCGTTCTATCTGTTGATAAAGGTCGATACCCGACTTGACTCCCTGACTTTGGCCGAACGATTGGTCCGGGAACACGGCGTCGCCGTCATTCCCGGTATCGCATTTGGCATGAGGGATGGATGTCATCTGCGTATCGCTTATGGCGCCCTGGAACCGGAAACGGCTCAGGCCGGCATCAGAAGGTTGACCAAGGGTCTGAAATCATTGGTCTCGCGGAATTAAGCCCGGTACAGCCCAACGTTCCTAAGTGTTACGTGCTTGGCCAAGTTTCGAAATCCCGCTCATTATCCTAGAAACGGCGGTTGGGCGTGTTCGAGGGTGCGGTTCCCGATCTGTCCGGCAAGGCGCGACGACGCGCAGGGCAGCCCCCTGTCAGGAGGAGCAACGCCGCCAGGCGGCTCGGGAACCGTGCTCTCGGGCACGCATCGGCCTCACCCGTCCGGCGAGCTCCAATCACAAGGCACTACGAGTCATCGCAGGCACTTTTCGTATCGGACGATCAATCGCATCATCCTGTTTATCCTGTAGATTCCTGTCCAACTGCTTTTTGTAGGATTAACGGTGGACTTACGTGCGCCCATCGACTGAGCCTTCCCGAATGGGATGCGGCACCGATGTTCCCAGGTTTGCTCTGGGCATGGTCATCGGGATGTTGGCGATTCAGTCGCTACCTTCCCTGCCGCCCCCCTGGGTTTGGTTCCCGCTAGGGGTGGCGGCTGGGCTACTGGCGCCAAGGGGGCGGGTTTTCTGGGCAGCCATGCTCCTGGGGTTATGCTGGGCGGGGGTCCAGGGTTCCTGGCGATTGGGGGATCGTTTGCCGCCTGGAGATCACCGTGTCGAGGCGCAGGTGGAGGGTTGGGTGTTGGGGATTCCCAGCCGTATGGATGGCGGGGAGAGATTCGATTTCATGGTGTCGCGGGTGCTTTCGCCGCCGGGCGGGATCGTTCCAGGCAAGGCGCGCGTGAGTTGGTATGAAGGAATGCGGCCCATGAAGGCCGGTGAACGCTGGTGTTTGCGGCTCAGCTTGCGGTCGCCGCGCGGCATGATGAATCCCGGCGGCTTCGATTATGAGCAATGGCTATTCACGCAAGGGATCGGCGCAGTGGGCTACGTGCGGGATGATCCCGCCAATCGGCTGGTTGAATCGCGATTTTCCCCGGCTGCCTCGCTTCAGGCCGGCCGGCAGGCATTGTACGATCGGCTGGGCGAGGTCTGGACGAACAGTCCTGTGGCGGGTCTGCTCAAGGCGCTCGTCATGGGTGAACAGGACGACATCGGCCGCGACCAATGGGAAGTCTTGCGCCGTACCGGCACGGCGCATCTGATAGCGATTTCCGGCTCGCACATCGGCCTCGTCGCCGGACTTGCCTTTCTACTGACTCTAAGGGTTTGCGCTTGGCTGGGCATTCAGCGTTGGTCGCCACCCAGTTTGGCGGCTTGGGCCGGTATGCTGGCGGCGTTCCTCTATTCGGCGCTGGCGGATTTCACCATTCCCACGCAACGCGCCCTGATCATGATTGCCGTGGCGATGGGGGCGATCATCTCGCGTCGGCATCATCGCTGGATGCAGGTGATGGCGTTGGCGCTGATAGCCGTGACGTTGTGGGACCCACTGGCCGTCATCGCGCCGGGTTTCTGGTTGTCCTATGGCGCGGTAGCCTTGATTGCGTACACGGTGTCAGCGCGGTTGCAGCCACTCAATCGATTACGGCTGATGATGCGCATCAACTGGGTGACGGCTCTGGGACTGGCGCCCTTGTTGCTATTATTCTTCCGGCAAGTTTCCCTGGTGGCGCCCATTGCGAACCTGGTCGCCGTGCCGGTGTTGGGCATGCTCCTGATTCCACTTGGCCTGATGGGCGCACTGCTGTTGGGGGCGGCTCCCACCGTCGGCCACTGGCTGCTGGGCCTGGCCGAATGGGTCATGCGCGCCGCCTGGCGGGTGCTTGAGTGGTTCTCGTCCTGGCCTTATGCCCAATGGACTCTGGCCGAGCCGCCGGTCTGGTCGGTGTTGTTATCGGTGCTCGGCGTGGTTCTGTTGCTGGCGCCAAGGGGCATTCCGGCTCGCTGGCAGGGAGGTGTCCTCTTGTTGCCGGCGCTGCTGTATCAACCCGCGCGACCGGATCGGGGCGCTTTTCGGTTTACCCTGCTGGACGTGGGGCAGGGCCTGTCCGCCGTGGTGGAAACCCATGAGCGGGTACTGGTCTTCGATACCGGCGCCCGCTTCAGCTCCAGCTTCGATATGGGCAATGCCGTCATCGAGCCCTATCTGCGTCAGCGCGGCCTCGATCGAATCGACGCACTCGTCATCAGCCATGACGATAACGACCATATCGGCGGCGCCCGTTCGCTGCTGGCGGCTTTCCCCGTGGATGAACTCCTGACCAGCGCGCCGGGGCGCCTGAGCGAATTTTCCGCGAGGCCATGTCACTCAGGACAAAGGTGGGAATGGGATGGGGTGAGCTTTACGATGTTGGGGCCGTTCAGCCTTGGTCTCAGCGAGAACGACAACTCTTGCGTATTGAAGGTGGATGGCGCCGGTGGCACCGTGTTGTTGACCGGCGATATCGAGGCCGGGGGAGAGAGGGCCTTGCTGAATCAGCCCGGCGATCGTTTGCGCAGCGACATCCTGGTCGCGCCGCACCATGGCAGCAAAACCTCCTCCTCCGAAGCCTTCCTGGACCGCGTCAGCCCGCGCTGGGCGCTGATTCCGGCGAGCTATCTCAATCGCTTCGGGTTCCCGCATCCCTTGGTGTTGGCTCGTTACCGGGCGCGCGGAATTGCCGCGATGACGACAGGCGAGGGCGGAGCCCTGACCCTGGAAGTGAACGGTAAAACGGCGGGTCCCCAACCTTACCGGGCAGGGCACCGCCGTTACTGGCGACAGCCTTGAACCTAGAAAAAGCAGTTGGACAGGAATCTACAGGATCAACAGGATGATGCGATGTATCGTAGGTGCGAATTCATTCGCACACAAAGCCCTGAATAGGCGAATGAATTCACACCTCGATCATCAAGCCCAACTGCCGGATTTAGCGTGAAAGTCGCGCGGGAGGCGCGCTCCAAATCACCCTCTCCCAGTGGGAGAGGGCGGGGTGAGGGAGAACGGTCATGGCGTCCGCCACTTTCATGCCTGTGGGGTGGCGGGCGCCATGACCGTTAGGTTGAAGCGTCAGGTCAGCAGAATCCGCTGCTCGGACAGCCAGCCGAGCAGGTCGTCGACCGTGGTCAACTCGGCTGGAGCGACGATATGGGTGTCGTCTCCAGCGGGAGGTTGTCCTCCCAGGGTGCAGAGACCGATCAGACCGGCGCGGTGCAGTTGGGCGGCGATGAGATGGGCGTGCGGAGCGAGGCCGGCATCATCGAGCACCAACGCGGCATGGCCGAGATTGAACAGGCGCCGCTCCAGGGTATGGGCCACCTCCTGCCGGTTCGCCCCCAGCCAGATCGTTCTGGGTTTCTGGCCGTAGCGGCTTTCGCGCTCCTCGGGAGTGACGCGGCCTCGGTTTTGCTCCTGATCGGATAGGCCGACGATCATCCCGGCGCCGATGGTGACATTGGAGAGGCGGTCGATGACGATGAAGGCGCCGGTGCCCTTGCAGACCGTATAGGGATCGAAGGCGATGGGCGCGCCGAGGGCGACCTCGCACAGGCCGATCTCGTTGAGGTGCAACTGCGTGGCCGGATGATGGGCCTGGGTGTTGACGTCGATGCGGTAGCGGATGTGCGGCACCGAGCCGGTCACCGCGCGGGTATTCTGCTTGAACAGGTACTGCCGCCCCGGCGCCAGCGCCGCCTCGGTCATCCAGACGATGTGCGCCAGGAAGCGCGATTCCAGCAAAGGCTGGTTGTCCGGCCGGACCAGCAGGTCGCCGCGGCTGACGTCGATCTCGTCTTCCAGGGTAAGGGTCACCGCCTGCGGCGGGAAGGCCTCCTCCAGTTCGCCGTCGTAGGTGACGATGGCGGCGATGCGGCTGGTCTTGCGCGAGGGCAGGGCCAGGACGGGATCGCCCCGGCGGAAAATCCCCGCCGCCACCGTGCCGCTGTAGCCGCGGAAATCCAGGTGGGGCCGGTTCACGTATTGCACCGGGAAGCGTGGATTTTCGAAGTTCTGGTCGTCGGCGATCGCGATGGTGTCCAGCAGTTCCATCAGCGGTGGCCCCGCGTACCAGGGCATGTGGTGGCTCGGGTTGACCACGTTGTCGCCCTTCAGCGCCGACAGCGGCAGGAAGCGGATGTCGCGCAGATTCAGCTTGTCGGCGAAGGCCAGATAATCGGCGCGAATGCGGTTGAAGACGTTCTCGCTGAAGTCGACCAGATCCATCTTGTTCACCGCCACCACGATATGGCGGATGCCCAGCAGCGACACGATGTAGCTGTGGCGGCGGGTTTGGGTCTGTACCCCATGCCGGGCGTCGATCAGGATGATGGCGAGGTCGCAGGTCGAGGCGCCGGTCGCCATGTTGCGGGTGTACTGCTCGTGGCCGGGCGTATCGGCGATGATGAACTTGCGCCGGGTGGTCGAGAAATAGCGGTAGGCCACGTCGATGGTGATGCCCTGCTCGCGCTCGGCCTGCAGCCCGTCCATCAAGAGGGCCGGGTCGAAGTCGTCGCCGGTGGTGCCGAACCTGGCGCTGTCCTTGCGGATCGCGGCGAGCTGATCCTCGTAGATCAGCTTGGAATCATGCAGCAACCGGCCGATCAGGGTGCTCTTGCCGTCGTCGACATTGCCGCAGGTGAGGAAGCGCAGCAGTTCCTTGCGTTCGTGCTGAGCCAGGTATTCGTGAATATCCTGGGCGATGAGGTCGGATTGGTGCGCCATCAGAAGTAACCCTCCTTCTTCTTCTTTTCCATGGAGCCGGCCTGGTCATGATCGATCAGGCGGCCCTGCCGCTCCGAGGTGGTGGTCAGCAGCATTTCCTGGATGATCTCGGGCAGGGTGGTGGCGTTGGACTCCACCGCGCCGGTCAAGGGGTAACAGCCGAGGGTCCGGAAGCGCACCCTTTTCATGGCGGGGACCTCGCCGGGTTCCAGCTGCATCCGGTCGTCGTCGACCATGATCCAGATGCCGTCGCGCCTGACTACGGGGCGCTCCGCGGCGTAGTAGAGGGGTACGATCGGGATGTCCTCCAGGTAGATGTACTGCCAGATGTCCAGTTCGGTCCAGTTGGAGAGTGGGAACACGCGGATGCTCTCGCCCTTGTTGACCTTGCCGTTATAAATATTCCAGAGCTCCGGGCGCTGGTTTTTCGGATCCCAGCGATGGTGCCGGTCGCGGAACGAGTAGACCCGTTCCTTGGCGCGGGATTTCTCCTCGTCGCGGCGGGCGCCGCCGAAGGCGGCGTCGAACTGGTAGCGCTCCAGGGCCTGTTTCAGCGCCTCGGTCTTCATGATGTCGGTGTGCTTTTCGCTGCCGTGCGTGAAGGGCCCGATGCCCTGCTTGATCCCCTCCTCGTTGATGTGGACGATCAGATCGAGGCCGAGGTCATGGGCCATGCGGTCGCGGAAGGTGATCATGTCGCGGAACTTCCAGGTCGTATCGACATGCAGCAGCGGGAACGGCGGCTTGCCCGGATGAAAGGCTTTCATCGCCAGATGCAGCATCACGGCGGAATCCTTGCCGATCGAATAGAGCATCACCGGCCGGTCGAATTCGGCCGCGACCTCGCGGATGATGTGGATGCTCTCGGCTTCCAGTTGCTTGAGGTGGGTGAGTTTATGTTCTTGCATGCAATGAGAACGGAGTCAGGCAGTCAAATGTCCCCATGGACGATCGGTGGAATCAACACAAGAGTTTAACACAAGGGGTTCGAAACTCGGGCTCTGTGGTTTAGTGTTTAACCTATCAAGGAAATCAACATGTCAAGTATCTCCCGTCGGATTATCCTAGGGTATGATCAGCGTACCTCCGTGGTATGAATCGACGCGCCGATGGCCGAAGATGGCGTGGGAAGGGACGGACGGGGCAAGTAAGGTGGGTATCCCCAAACTGAAGCGGCTTGGTTTGGCTCTCAGTCCAAATTGGTGCGAGGGAGATTCATGATTTGGACGATATCCTTGGGACAGTCACCGCTGGTCTATTGGCCTGCCTCTTGCTTGACATGAGGCCATGAACATACAGAAATCCCCCGGCTTCTATAACGAAATGCACGACACGAAAGGTGTGGTGCGTGAGATTTATCAGTCCTATGCGGCTTGGCTGGATGCCTTGCCGGAGGGAAAACTCGAGCGCAAGAGCGCGGAAGCAGAACTTCTATTCCGTCGCCTGGGCATCACCTTCGCCGTCTATGGGCAGGCGGATGGCGGCGAGCGGCTCATACCGTTCGACATCGTGCCGCGCATTTTTGGCGCGGACGAATGGCGCCGATTGGAGCAAGGTCTCAAGCAGCGGGTCAGGGCTCTGAACGCCTTCATGAACGACATCTACCACGATCAGGAAATCATCAAGGCCGGCATCATCAGCGCCCATCAGGTGTTGGACAACGCCATGTACCGGCCCGAGATGCGTGGCGTCAATCTTCCCAATCAGGTATATGCCCAAATCGCCGGGATCGATTTGGTTCGGGTGGCGCAGAATGACTTCTACGTGCTGGAAGACAACCTTAGGACTCCCTCCGGCGTTTCCTACATGCTGGAAAACCGCAAGACCATGATGCGGCTTTTCCCTGAACTGTTCGCCATGTATGCGGTGGAACCGGTCGAACACTATCCGCAGATGTTGCTGGACACACTGCGTGAGTCGGCTCCGTACTATATTGACGATCCGGTCATCGTGGTGCTGACGCCTGGCGCGTACAACAGCGCCTACTTCGAACACGCCTTTCTCGCCAGCCAGATGGGCGTGGAACTGGTCGAGGGACAGGATCTGTTCGTCGATCAGAACAGAGTCTACATGCATACGACCGAGGGTCCCCAGCAGGTGCACGTGATTTATCGTCGGGTGGATGACGATTTTCTCGATCCACTTGCCTTCCGGCCGGATTCCATGCTGGGTGTGCCTGGGCTGTTTGAAGCCTATCGCAGTGGCAATGTGGCGCTGGCCAACGGCGTGGGTACCGGGGTAGCCGACGACAAGTCCACCTATCTGTTCGTGCCGGACATGATCCACTTTTATCTGGGCGAGAAGCCGATTCTCTCGAATGTGCCGACTTGGCGACTGAGCGAGGCGGATGATCTCGAGTACGTCCTGGAACATCTGTCCGAACTGGTGGTGAAGGAAGTCCAGGGTTCCGGCGGTTACGGAATGCTGGTTGGACCGACCAGCACCAAGGAGGAAATCGAGGCTTATCGGCAGCGCATCCTGTCCGGGCCGGAACAATTCATCGCGCAACCCACCCTGGCTTTGTCAGCCTGTCCGACCCTGGTCGAGTCGGGGGTCGCGCCGCGACACGTCGACCTGCGTCCCTTTGTCCTTTCAGGCAAGGACATCCGTTTGGTCCCGGGTGGCCTCACCCGGGTCGCACTCAAGGAAGGTTCCCTGGTCGTCAATTCCTCGCAGGGGGGTGGCACCAAGGACACCTGGGTACTGGAGGAATAGATCATGTTGTCACGAACTGCCGAAAATCTGTTCTGGATGGCTCGCCATATCGAGCGTGCCGAAAATACCGCGCGCATCCTCGATGTCGCGCATCGATCTTCCCTATTGCCATTGGATATTGAAGGGACAGAGGCCTATCTGTGGTACGCGCCGCTGAATATCACGGGTTGCGCCGCGGCGTATGAGGAGAAATTCGGATTGGCGCGCGCCGACGCCGTGACCCATTACATGGCCCTGGAGCCCGAGAATCCTTCCAGCATCCATAGCTGCCTGCGTTTGGCCCGCGAGAATGCGCGTTCCGTGCGCGGGGCCATAACATCGGAAATGTGGGAGGTCATCAATTCCACCTGGCTGGAGATCAATCGATTGTCGCGAACCATGAGTGATGAACGTTATCCGGATTTTTTCGAATGGGTCAAGGAGCGATCGCATCTGTTCCGGGGCGTGACGGTGGGCACCATACTCAAGGACATCGCGCTGAGTTTCATCCGCTTGGGCACTTTTCTGGAACGCGCGGACAATACCGCGCGCATCCTCGATGTGAAGTACCATATACTGCTGCCCAGCGTCGCCGATGTCGGCGGCGCGGCGGACTATTATCAGTGGGGATCGCTGTTGAAATCGGTCAGCGCCTTTGAGGCCTACAAGAAGATCTATCGGGATGTCATTTCCCCCTTGCGAGTCGCGGAATTGTTCATTTTGCGCGATGACATGCCGCGCTCCCTGCATGCCTGCATGAACGAGGTGGAGACCGCCCTGACGCACATCAATGGCATGTCGGGGCGCGAGGCCCGGCGGCTGGCGGGTGAGATTCACGCCGACTTGCATTTCGGGCGCATCGAAAATGTGTTTGCCCGGGGGTTGCACGAGTATCTGACCGAATTCCTGGAGAGCACGGATCTGCTCGGCCGGGAAATCCGCGATGCCTATTTGTCGCGACGCGACTACCTGCCCGCGGCGGCCATGCGCCAAGTCGCCTAAGTCGCGCCTTAACCCCAATAGACCAACCATACTAAAAAGATGACCTATTGTGTCGCGCTCAAGCTGAACAACGGCATGGTGTTCGCGTCCGATTCCCGTACCAACGCGGGCGTAGACCAGATCGCCTGTTTCAAGAAGATGCGGACCATCGTCAACCCTGGCGACCGCGCCATCATCATTCTCAGTTCAGGCAACCTGTCGATTACGCAGAACGCCATCAATCTTCTGGAGCAGCAAGCCCGCCATCCCGAGAACCGCAATATCTGGAATGTCGAATCCATCTTCGATGTGGCCCAGTTGCTGGGCGAATGCCTGCGCTCCGCGCGGCAACACGATGGCGTCTATTTGGCGCAGAGCAATGTCGACGCCAGCGCCAATTTCATCGTCGGTGGTCAGATTCGCGGTGAGCGCATGCGGCTGTGCCTGGTTTACAACGAGGGCAATTTCATCGAGGCAGGCGAGGAAACGCCGTACTTTCAGATTGGCGAGACCAAGTATGGCAAGCCCATTCTGGATCGGGTCATCAAGCCCGATACCCAGCTCAACGAGGCCATCAAATGCGTGATGGTGTCCTTCGATTCCACCATGCGCAGTAACCTTTCGGTCGGCTTGCCCATCGATTTGGCCTGTTATCATGAAGGTTGTTTTCAACTCGCCCTGGAGCAGCACATCACCCAGGACGACCCCTATTTCTCGCAGATCAGCAAACGCTGGAGCGATGGTTTGCGTGGCGTGTTCGCCTCCTTGCCAAGCCCAGACTGGCTGAACGTGCAACCGGTCGATTCCTGCCCTCCGTCGTGAGACCCATGGCGGTTCACCGCCAGAGCGGTCTTCCAATATCGCTGACCATGGTGTGAACGAATTGCCGCCGGCGGATGCTGCTGGGGTCGCGCTACCAATCCTAGGTTTATCAATAAGATAACAATCCAACGGCTTTACTGGGTATTGTTGCTGATCCCCATGAAGCGGGCGCTGCCCAAGGGCGGATGAACCACGGTCTTTCCGGACTTAAAACAGCGATTCAATGGATTTCCCCGAGCCGGATTTCGGTGGGGTTGAGAGGTTGGATTTTGGACGGGGGTTGGCGGAGCCCGCCTTGTTGCGTTTGGTGGATCTGGATCGAACTCCTTGACCGGAGTCGATGAATTGACGGGCTTTTCCGTCAGGGTAGTACTCGAAATCCAGGGCGCCCTTGGGGCCTGTCTTCACGCGCTTCACGCGTCCGCCTTGAGGAGGAGGAAAGCGGTACTCGGGTACATCCTTCAGGGCTTCGCGCATGAACTTGACCCACATCGGCAAGGCCAGTTCGCCCCCCATGACATTGTGGCCAAGGCTCTTGTAACTGTCGAAACCGAACCAGGTGATTGTAACCAGGGCCGGGGTATAGCCATCGAACCAGGCGTCATGGGACTTGTTGGTGGTCCCGGTCTTGCCCGCGACATCGTGTCTGCCCAGAGCCAGAGCACGCCGGCCCGTGCCCATCCGCACCACGTCCTGAAGCATCGAGTTCATCATGTAGTGCACGCGGGGCGATAACACCCGTTTCGCCATGCTGACGGGCTGGGTGCGGGTATCCTCGCATTCCAGGCAGGCTGTCGGTGGCGTTGCCTGGTATATGATTTTGCCGCTGTCGCTGTCGACCCTGGCGATAAAATAGGGATCTACGCGAAAACCGCCATTCGCGAACACGGAATACATTTGCGCCATGCGTAATGGGCTGGCTGAACCGCTGCCCAGAGCCAGCGGCAGTACCCGGGGCAGCTCACCGGCCTCGAAGCCCATATCCATGGCCAACTTGATGACTTTGTCGATGCCAATCTTCTGCGCCAGCTTGACGGCTACCACATTCCGGGAATAGGTCAGGGCGGTGCGCAACGGGGTCGGGCCATAATAGCGTCGGGATGCGTTCATGGGGGTCCAGTTGCCGATCCTGACAGGCGAGTCGTTGACCACCGTCGATGGGGTCATGCCTTCTATGAGAGCGGTGGAATACACTACCGGCTTGAAGCCCGAGCCCGGCTGACGTTTGGACTGTATCGCCCGGTTGAATTTGCTATAGCGGAAGTCGTAGCCGCCCGCCAAGGCGACAACCTGTCCATCCTGCGGCAAAACGGAAACCAGGGCAGCGCCAACCTCCGGAATCTGGGTCAGCTTCAAGTGGGTACCATCATGGCGCAAGCGAATGACATCGCCCGCTGACAGCGCCTTGCCGCTGTCCTCCCCCTTCTTGCGCCGGGCCCGGCCAAGCCATCGATGAGCCCAGCTCAGGAAATCCGCGCTCAGATTCATCCGTTTGCCCGAGCCAAGATAGACCTCGGCGGCGCCATTCTTGAGGGTCAGGATGAGGGCCGGCTCTGTATAGCCCAGTTTGCCGAACTGGGCCAGCTGCTTGTCCCAGTCGGCTTCCGTGGCGTATTGCGCCAGATCGATGCGTTCGCGGATGGGGCGGAATTGCCGGCGCTCGTCGAAACGATGCTGGCTGGACCGCAGCGTATCCTCGGCCAGCGCCTGAAGCTGGGAATCAATGGTGGTGCGGACCTGATAGCCGTTATTGTAGGCATCCTCGCCATACTGCTCATACATCTGGTTGCGGATGATCTCGCCGATATAGGGCATGTCGATATCAGCCGAGCGTTCATGCAAAGCCGCGGTATTCGGAGCCGCCAGGGCCAGCGTGTATTCCTCGTTGGTGATGAAGCCCAGGGCCAACATGCGGTCGAGCACATAGTCGCGGCGGGTCAGTGCCCGCTCGGGATTGATAATCGGGTTGAAAGTCGAAGGAGCCTTGGGCAGACCGGCAATCGTGGCGATTTCCGCCAGATCCAACTCGTCCACGGTTTTGTTGTAATAAATTTCTGCGGCGGCCCCGACACCGTAGGCATGATTGCCCAGGTAGATCTTATTCAGGTAGATCTCCAGGATGCGATTCTTGGGCAGTTCCGACTCAATCTTCATTGCCAGGAGTATTTCCCGAATCTTTCGGAGGAAGGTTTTTTCGTTGCTGAGAAAAAAATTCCGGGCTACCTGCATGGTGATGGTGCTGCCGCCCTGCCGTTTCTCGCCGGTGCTCAGGAAGGTCAGCGAGGCCCGCAACAGTCCCTGATAATCGAATCCGGGATGATCGTAAAACCGGTTGTCCTCGGCGGCAAGAAAGGCTTGGATCATTTTTTGGGGAAGATCTTCGAACTCCATGGGATAGCGGACTTTCTCCCCAAATACGCTGATCAGAAGACCATCGCGGGTATACACTTTCAATGGACTCTGATAGTGAACATCGTTCAGCGCATCCAGCTCCGGTAGTTGCGATTGAAGATAAATGTAAAGGCCGAACAGCATCAGGCCTATGGTCATCATGCCGGCCATGATGCCAAGGATGAGGCGGATCAGTGCCTGAAACAGGGTGCTTATGGCGCTGTGGGGCCGGTTTGGGGATTCTGAGGACACGATGAGAGAATTGCCGTGGAAAAGATGTGCGTCGCGTCTTGTTGACCGGGTTTGGGGAAAACCCGGTTAATCGGTTGCCCGCGATTGCGATAGGGTGATAACTATACTACAGGAGACCCGTTTTCTTGCGTCTCATGGTTCATGACAGGCGCGAGGGGCGGTGAGATTCTCCCTTCAATTCAAGGAACTCGACAGATGTTTTCGTGGCGTCGCGCCAAACCCGCGCTATTGGGTGTCGATATCAGCGCAACGAGCGTGAAGGTCGTCGAATTGGCGATGTCAGGGAATGTGATGGAAGTCAAGGGGTACACGGTGGCGACCCTGACACCGGCGGATGCATCGGTCAAACAGGAGGCGAAAGTCCAGATGGTGGGCATCGCCATAAAAAAGGCCACACGACAATTAGCCACTCGGCTGAATCAGGCCGTTACGGCCGTTCCAAGCGCGGCGGTCATTGTTAAAACCCTGACCTTTCCGGCTAATCTCAGTGAGGATGATATCGAAGCCCAAATCGAACTCGAGGCCGAACAATATATCCCCTATCCCCTTGAGGATGTCAGCCTGGATTTTTGTATCTTGGGTCCAACCGAAAAAATGACGGGAATGGTGGACGTACAGGTTGTTGCTTCCCGGAAGGAGTATGTCGAGGATCGCGCCGCCGCCCTCGAGTGGGCGGGTCTGAAAGCGGAAGTAGTGGATGTCGAATCCTTCGCCATCGAAAGAGCCTGTCACAGGATATTCCAGCACACCCCTGACCAACCCGACGATGATGTTTATGCGGTCGTCGACGCTGGAGCCACCAGCACCTCCTTGATCGTGATCAAGGGACGGCAGGTCATTTACACGCGCGAACAATCTTTCGGGGGCCTTCAGCTGAGCGAAGCCATTCAGAAACGTTATGGGCTGACGTACGAGGATGCCGAGCTGTTGAAAAAACGGGGGGGAACGCCGGGAGATTACGAGGCCGAGGTCAGGGACCCCTTCATCGACGCGCTGGGCCAGCAAATTGGCCGCTCCCTGCATTTCTTTCGTTCCTCGCAACCGCAGGTGTCGGTCGGTAAACTGGTCCTGGGAGGAGGATGCGCGGCGCTGCCAGGCATCGAACAACGGATCGATGCCAATCACGGCGTGAAGGTCATCCATCTCGATCCGTTTGTCGGCATGAACCTGAGTCCTCGCGCGGCACGCGCCAATCTGACCCAGGACGCGCCTTCCTTGCTGGTTGCCACGGGTTTGGCTCTACGTGGGTTCGATTGACATGGCCGATATCAATCTATTGCCCTGGCGACAGGAGCGACGCAAGCGGCTACAACGCAATTTTGCGATGATGACGGGCTGCGCCTTGCTGATAACGGTGTTGGTCATGCTGCTGGTGCGGCTGGAAATTGGCCAGCGCATCGACTATCAACAACGCCGCAATCAGTTTCTGACTAACCAGATGGCTCAACTCGATCGCAAGATCCAGGAAATCCAGGAACTCGACAGAAAAAAGAAAAACCTGGTGGCGCGCATGGAGATTATTCAGAGGTTGCAGATCAGTCGTCCAGAGGCCGTGCATCTGTTTGACGAGTTGGGCAGAACAACGCCCGAGGGTGTTCAGTTGTTGGAGCTCCAGCAGACTGAACGCACCATAGCCATCACTGGTATCGCTCAGTCCAATGCAAGGGTCTCGGTCTACATGCGCAACCTGGATCTGTCACCCTGGTTTCAGGAACCCGCCCTGCAGATTATCGAAACCAAGCCGGAAGGCAAGGAGAAAAAGGAAAGGCATTTCAGCCGCTTTGCCCTGCAGGTCAAGCAGGCTGACCCGCCCATGGAAGTGGACCCCGGGAAGCCGGCGGCGGGAAAACCCGGAGCATGAATCTTTCGGAAATCAGTTGGGATCTGGAGTACTCAGGCGCCTGGCCCGTACCCGTCAAGGCCTTTGTCATCGGGATTTTGTGCGCGGTGCTGGCGGGTTTGTGGTACTACCTCGATACTGGGTCGCAGATGGAGCGGTTATCGACCGAGGCGGGGAAGGAAATCGAGTTGCGTGCTTCGTTCGAACAGAAACAGCGCAAAGCCGCCAGCCTTGAGGAATACAAGGAGCAGTTGCTGGAAATCGAAAAAACGTTCGGCGATTTATTGCGCCAGCTCCCCAACAAGACTCAGGTTCCGGAATTGCTGGTGGATGTTTCCCAAACCGGCCTGGCGAGTGGTCTGGAATTTCAGTTATTCAAGCCGGGAGCGGAAATCATCAAGGATTTCTATGCCGAACTACCCATCGAGGTCAAGGTGTTAGGCAATTTTCCGGAATTCGGCAGTTTCGTGAGCGGCCTGGCCACCCTTCCGCGCATCGTGACGGTGCACAATATCAAAATTACGCCGAATGGATCCCGGGAAGCCGGCATGTCCACCGGTCGGAAGTTTGCGTTGACCATGAACGCCCTGGTGAGAACCTATCGCTACCTGGACGAAGGTGAAATGGCTGCCGGAGCGGCCAAGTCTGTCCCGAAAAGCAAGCCCTGAGCCTAGAAACGGCAGTTGGGCATGTTCGAGAGTGCGGTTCCCGAGCTGTCTGGCAAGGCGCGACGACGCGCAGGGCAGCCCCCTGTCAGGAGGAGCAACGCCGCCAGGCGGCTCGGGAACCGTGCGCTCGGGCACGCAGCGGCCCCGCCCGTCCGGCGAGTTCCACTTACAAGGCGCTACTGGTCATCGCAGGCACTTAAGTATCGGATGAAGCGGTCAACTGCCGTTTCTAGGCTGAAGGGTTTGGTTGGATCCTGGTTATGACGATCATCGATTTTCCGGCGTTTATAAGCCGTATTGCCGTGGTGGGCGCCTGTTTCATCCTGGTCGGTTGTGCCCGGGACGATATGTCGGATCTCGAGGCCTATGTCGCCGAGGTCAGGGGACGCGCCAAGGGGACCATTGAAACATTGCCGGAGCTACGGATCGTGGAGCCCTTTGTGTTCAGGCCGAATCAGGTGCGCGATCCATTCGAGCCCGACGAATCCTTGCAGGAACAGGAAGACGTTCGCGTGGAGACGGGAATTAGGCCTGATACCCTGCGTCCCCGCGAGGAACTGGAGGGTTTTGAACTGGATTCCCTGCGCATGGTGGGGACGGTCAGGCAGCAGGGTGTTATCTGGGCCTTGGTGGAAACCAAGGAGGGAACCGTACACCGGGTGAGGGTGGGAAATTACATTGGCAAGAATTACGGAAAGATCGTGAATATAGTTA
>Ga0233422_10000590_pt1 | contig 17779 bp, 12 predicted proteins | sample Watercolumn_Mata_2_FD_182724 | JGI IMG/M metagenome (GOLD analysis project Ga0233422, IMG submission 182724) | Freshwater microbial communities from Lake Matano, South Sulawesi, Indonesia - Watercolumn_Matano_2014_110_MG | ecosystem: Environmental > Aquatic > Freshwater > Lake | place...
TCTCGGGGATTTCCCTCTCGTTATGTTTCTGGAGTAGCTTATTCGAACAAAGTAAATGATTTCCAGGAACATGCTTGGGCAGAGATCTGGCTTCCAGATCTAGGATGGGTGCCTTTTGATGTTACTTTCGGACAGTATGGCTGGCTTGATTCAAGTCATGTTGTTCTTAAAAGAAGTGTTGATGCTGGTGAGCCCTCTGCAAAATATAGTTACATCGGCGGCTATATCCAGCCAGAACAGCTCTTGGTAAAAACACAAGTATTGAATTACTCTGGACATGCTTTTTCAAATATCTCCATTGAAGTCGAGCCTTACAAATAACAGGCTGCTCAAGAATCCTATGTTCCGATAAAGGTCAGGATAAAAAACAATAATGATTACTATCTTGCTCTTCCTATAATGGTTTCTATTGCCCCACAAGTCTACGGAAAAATACAGAAAATACTATTGCTTAAACCTAACTCATTCCAAGAGACTTATTTTTTGATTTATCTTCCTTATGAAGAAAAATGTTCAAGAGGCTGCAAGACCTATGTTGAAATTGTAGACATTTTCAATAATTCTGAAATAAAAGAACTATTATTTTCAGATTTTGATGAAAAGATCACATTTCAAGAAGCTCAGTCAATAATAAATGAGCCAAAATCAAAAGAGATTGATTTTTACTGCAAACTAGGCAATTCAAGCAAAGAGAACAAGACAATTGTCTGTTCAATCAATTGTGATGAACAAGAGAAACTAAAATTATGTTTCAAAGAACAGTGTATTGAGCAGTTATTTGAAGAAGATAAATTAACTGAAATTCAGATGAATATTCAGACAAATGAGACAAAAGCCTGTATAAATCTTCAAGATAACAATCTCACTTTGAATTCCTGCGTAAACATGATTGAAGAAAAAGAAAAGTCCTGGTTCCAGAAATTGATTGATTGGATGAACTTCCAGTTGACTGGTTTTATCTTTTTTGTCCAGAGCCTATAAAAAATATCTCTGTAAGTTAAATTCTGTTTTTGTTCATAACATTGTGTCCATACTTTTGTTTCACTGAACCGATCTTACAAACCTTTAAAAATACTCTTTTTCTAACAAATTATGACACTTAGAAAAGGACACTGTTATACAAAAGTAAAGAGAGCATATACTCGAAAGAGTAAAGTAAAAAGCAAGTCTTACATAAAGACAATCCCCCCAAACAAGGTTGCTAAGTACATGATGGGAGATGTTGCAGGCTTTTATAATAAGAAATACAAATACGAAGTTTCCCTAGTAATTCTCGATTCAATGCAGATGAGGGATAATTCAATAGAAGCAGCTAGACAACAGATTCATAGACATCTAGAAGCTAAATTAAAAGGAGGATGCTTTTTCTTGTTAAGGGCATATCCACATCATATCTTAAGAGAGCATAGGATGTTGACTGGTGCTGGTGCAGATAGAATGTCTTCTGGAATGGCACACTCATTCGGGCAAGCAATAGGTGTAGCAGCCCAGATAAAGGCAAATTCAAAATTATTTTCAGTTTTCTGTCAAGAACCAGGAATTCCAATAGTAAGAACAATTCTTGCAGATGCAAAAACAAAGATCCCTGGAAGAAAATCGATTCTAGTTGAGAAGGTAAACTAATTCTTGCAAGTGTATACTTTAGTGCAAAAACATTTAAAAAGTATTTTTTAATTCTAACTAGTATACTACTAAAGACTACATTATCTCAAAAAATTGAAGTGATATAAAATGCAAGCAATAACATTAATGCCAGCAATAAATACACCTTCTGCAGATGCTTATATCCCAAAAAGAGACTTCGCAGTTGCCAGTCCAAGAGTAGATGTTCCTGTTATTCAAGTAATCAATCCTGTTTCTGTTGTTTCTTTAAGAGGTGCTACACTTTCTGGATATCGTTCTCATGTAGGTTATTCCACAGCCAATACAAGAGAATATCAAAGAGTAGTTCATGGTAAGCCAAGAAATGATAGAAATGATTTTGCCGCACTAAAAGGATTAGCTGAGCAAGCAGCAATATTCTCTCTTGAAGCTAGGCCTGATGAACTAGATATGATAAAAAAAGCTCTTGGCTTGAAGCTAGGAGATGAAGCCTATGTTTTCAGTGCAGATGTCCATAAATCTGGGGTAGATAATGACAGAATGACTGTTTTTGTGAGAAACAGACAAGATGGGGCTTTAAGAAAATATTCCTTGCCAAAAGAGCAAGTCAGAAGAAATAGTTGGAGAAAGTTTTTGCCAAGTTGTTTTTATGATGGTTGTTTAGATGAATCAGTTCTCTCTAGAACTGGAGAAGGGGCTCCTAAAGATCATTCTATTTTTTCCAGCTTAGTAGATCCAACAAATCCACAAGGTGGAGTGGTTGTCTATAAGAACGGCGAAATCTATGTTATGCCCTCTCAAGGATATATACACTCGACAAACCAGCACCTTGGAGTAGAATTAGGCCCGCATTTTTTAGTTAGAGGAGGTTTGATGACTGTTGATGATGCTCTAAATGATTTTTTAAGTTCACAAACAAGAGCTCCAAAATATAAAACAGCAACTCCAAAAAGTTTCAGGTTTGTGGATAGAGATACTCGGCTTGAAGAAAGGCTTGAAACAGATGAAAGAGGAACAGGTGGAACAAAACTAGGTTCTAAAGAAGCAGGCAAAGAAATGAGCATGTTAAGAAATGCTAATCGTCCAGTTCGTAAGAGAAGATTTGGTCAGAGAGGAAATCTATTAAATGTTGTTCCAGAATTAGAATTAACTGAATCAAATTTTGATTTAAATGAAGATGGTTATGCAGTTGAAGGCTGGGATGAATATTCTGGAAGAGAATATAGTACATTTGATGATTCTACACTAATCTTTCAAGCAACACCAAAAAGAGCAGCTACTGTAAAAAAAGATCCTACCAAAAGGGTAAGATATCTTGAAAGAGAGGAAGAAAGAATCGCTAGAAGAAGAGATACGACCCTATCAAGAAGATTTGCTAGAAAATGGGTTTGGCTTCGAGATGAAGACGAATCAGTAATTACTGATGAGGATGGACATAATCGGGGCTATTATGAATTTCATCGCGGTGGAGCTCCAGATATCAGAAAAGCAGATGACATGACTGATTCTGAAAGAAAATTGATTTATGAGTGGAGGCCATCAGTAGACTTCAAGATCAAGGGAGGAAGAGATCCCAAAAAGCCAGTCAAAGAATGGAAATTACAATTAGTAAAAGATTCTAGGCAAGCCTGGCAAAAAACTGCAAATCGTGATCCGCATTCAATAAGAACACAAATTGCTGTTGATTTAACAAGAGTAAATGCAACACTTGATAAATTTATTTCAGGATATGAACAATCTGTTGGAGTAGCAGAATCAAAACTTAAATATCTAAACAGATGCGCTTATCTTGCTTCACGAATAGGGATTATTCCAGAAGATGATCCTGCTTTTAAGATTCTTGCTGAAACACGAAGAACCATAGAAGAAGGAAAAGTCAGAGATAGTTTTTTCAGATTAAGAGATGCTACAGATTATTTAGTCAGAAGATTGGGTGTTCTTGATCCTTCTTTTAATGATCAAGTAAAACTAGACAAGATGAGAGTAAGAGTCGGAAATAAGGATTTTGATTGGTTAAGACAAATAATTGAGCATTATGCTGGTCCATTAACAAGAGAAATTCGTGCAGCATATGTTTACGGATCATTTGCAAGATATTCCCAAAGGCCTTATGAAGGCCCAAGTAAAGTGCCTCACGATATTGATGTTCTTATTGCAGCAAGAGATCCTAAAAGATTTATAAGAAACATAAGAAATCAACCTGCTTTCTACGCTTGGAAAGAGATTAATTTTATTGTAGTTGATTCAGAAAATCTTTTTCCTTATCTTCTTAATAACTCTACTCTAGACATATTTTTAGGAGAAGCCATATGTGTCTGGGGTGATCCTGAAGTTCCTATAGACAGTCATGCTTGGGCGAAGATGAAAGCTAGTGCAAGCTGGGCCTTGAAGCACAATATGATAAGAGGTAGTTTAGATCACTTAGTAGAAAATCCCAACATGTTTGATGGTAATCCAGAATTTTTAAGAGCGCTATTAAAGACTCCCAAATTAAATATAGAGAATGTAGCCTGCATTCAGTCAGATCAAAGGATGTTTGGAGGAGACTTATTAAGCAGAGTAGTTGATCAGAGATATGATGATCTTTTATCATCCACAGGATTAAGGGATCCAAGAAGAGCAGATCTTTCAGTAGTAGATGAATCTGTTGCCAGAACTTTATTGACTGATGCTTACTTAATCTCTAGAGCCCTAGTATGTAGGGTCTATCCTCAAACAGCCTGCGAAGAAGACTATAAACCAGTTGATCTTCAAAGATTGGTTGCAGAGATACAAAGAGAACAAGAAGGAGAAAGGGGATTTGTTGAAGAACCAGAAGAACAAGATTTTGCAGAAGTATTCTAGTTTTTTATCATCAAAAACTTTATAATATAGGTTTCTCTAATAAATAATAAAAAAAGAGATAAAATGGAAGTCCAAGAACTGATTAATGAGAGTTTTGAAGAAGAAGAGATGTATGACAAGAAAAAAGCAGAAGAAGAAAAAACAAAAGAAGAAGAGGTCAAGCCAGTTTCTCACGAATCAGTAGACAAGAGCAAGAATATATTATGGCTCAGAGAGATAAGAAAAGAAGACACGAACATAGTCGGTGGAAAAGGAGCAAATCTTGGAGAGATGTTCTCAGCTGATTTTCCAGTTCCAGATGCATATGTCATCACAGCACAGGCATTCAAAGAATTTTTCTCAAAAATCAGAAGTCAAGTCTTATCAATAATAAGTTCAATAGAATTCAACAATACTCCAGATTTAGAAGCAAAGGCAAAAAAAATAAGAGATCTTGTTGTGGAGACAGACATGCCAGAATATCTTGAAGAAGATATAAAGAATTCTTACATTGAATTGAGCAAAGACAAATCAGGATCTGGATTATTCAGGATATCAGAACCTGTTTTTGTTGCTGTAAGAAGTTCAGCAACAGCAGAAGACATGGCAGATGCAAGTTTTGCTGGACAACAAGAAACTTTCCTTAATATGAAGGGCGTTGAGCAGGTTCTTGATGCTGTAAAAAAATGCTGGGCTTCCCTATATACTGCAAGGTCATTATTTTATAGGTATAATAATCATATTTCAGAAGAAGATATTCTTATTGCTGTAGTTGTCCAAAAGATGGTTAATTCTGAAAAAGCTGGTGTCATGTTCACTATAAATCCCCTGACAAACAACAAGAACCAGCTTGTCATTGAGGCGGTCTTTGGCTTAGGTGAAGGAATTGTGCTGGGCATGATCGAGCCCGACCATTTTGTTGTTGATAAGAATACAGAGCAAGTTCTAGAAAAAAGGATTGGCATGAAAAAATTAGCTTACACAAGAGACTCATCAGGAAAGACAGTGAAAAAACAACTTCATGATGCTTTTGTCGAGAAAGAAGTTCTCTATCCCCATGAATTAAAAGCCCTTATCAGGGAAGCAAAAAAAATTGAGGAACATTATGACTTTCCACAGGATATTGAATATGCTTTTGAAAATGGAGATTTGTACATAACACAATCAAGGCCGATAACAACCTTGAATAAGAATGTTTCAGAAAATAAGGAAAAGATTTCTGGAAAAGTCATCCTAGATGGCTTGGCTGCTTCTCATGGAACAGCTTCTGGAAAAGTAAAGATAATCCATGATCTATCTGAACTATACAAGATTCAATCAGGTGATGTTCTAGTCACTAAAATGACAAATCCAGATATGGTTGTTTCTATGCAAAAAGCGATTGCTATAGTCACAGATGAGGGTGGCGCAACATGTCATGCAGCAATAGTCTCGCGAGAACTAGGCATCCCTTGTATTGTAGGGACAAAAAAAGCAACATCTGTTCTTAAAGAAGGGCAGATAATCACTGTAGATGGGACAAATGGAAAAGTCTATTCAGGAGATTCCTCTTCCTCTAATTTGCCAATTAATTCTAATACTTCTGGACAACAAATGAATAATACTCCTAATGCAAATTTACACTTAACCCATAAACCTGGTCAGCCGCTAGTCAAAGTAAATTGTGACTTGCCTGAAGTTGCTCAAAGAGCAGCTGCTACTGGTGCTGATGGTGTTGGACTTGTAAGAATAGAATTTATAATAGCTGAAGGAGGAATTCATCCAGCAGGTTATCTAAAAGAAAACAAACTTGAGGATTATTCAAGATTATTAGCTGAAAAAATAGGGAAGATTGCAGAAGCATTTAAAGACAAGCCAGTCTGGATCAGGACTTCTGACATAAGAACCGATGAATACAAAACACTGAAAGGAGCTGAATCTGAACCTAAAGAAGATAATCCCATGCTTGGTTGGCACGGCATCAGAAGAAGCTTAGATCAACCAGAAATCCTAGAAGCAGAATTCAAGGCAATAAAGATGATTCATGATAAAGGATTCAAGAATGTAGGAGTGATGCTTCCATTCGTGATTAGAACAGATGAAATAAAAAAAGCAAAACAGATATGCAAAAAAATAGGATTAGAGCCAAGAAAAGATTTAGAATTCGGAGTTATGATTGAAACTCCCGCAGCTTGCATGAAAATAGACGAATTCTGCAAAGAGGGGATTGATTTTATCTCATTCGGGACAAATGACTTGACTCAATTGACTCTTGGAATTGACAGGAACAATGGAATGTTAGCTTCAAGATTTTCTGAATTGCATTCAGGAGTATTGAAATTGCTTGAATATGTCATAAATGAATGCAAGAAATACAATGTAAAGACATCAATCTGCGGACAGGCAGCTTCTAATCCAAGAATGGTCAAGTTTTTGAAAGAAAAAGGCATAACAAGTATTTCTGCTAATATAGATGCTGTCCAAGAAATAATGAGCATAGTTTATGCATAAGTTATCCAAACAATTCTAGAGAACTTCGCACTTCGTTTGATTGTTAAGTTTGTTTATTTTAGACTTACAGATGCCATGCAATGTAATCTATTAAATCCAAAAAACTTTTATATTCCAAATTACCTCTTCTTTCATGAAAGAAGAGGAAGCTGTACAGAAAGGCATTGATATTGAGAAATTGAAAGAAGAGCAAAGGAAATTAGCAAAGACCCTTGAGATAAAAGACACTTTTGATTTTTCTAATTGTCAGAGATATGCAGCCATTGTTGTAGAATCCCTGAAAAATCGAGAACTAATTGCTTCAGTAGCTGTTCTTGATGAGGATATGAAATTGATTGAAGACAAATATATTATGAAAATGCCGAAATTTCCCTATATTCCTGGATTTAGAGCATATCGAGAACTTCCGATAATGCAAGCAGTTTATGAAAAACTTGAAGAACAACCTGATGTCATCTTTATTTTAGGGCAGGGAATATCCCATCCTCAAGGCCTAGGCATTGCTAGTCATCTTTCTTTAGTCATAAACAAGCCAGTAATTGGGATTACACAAAGCCTTATGCTTGGAGAAGAAAAAAATGATGATATCATACTTGGAAAAAAGATTGTTGCCAAAAAGATGAAAACAAAACAAGAATCCCGGCCAATTTATGTTTCTCCAGGAAATCTCATTTCATTAAAGACCGCAATTGAAATAACAAAAAAATGTTTGCGTGACCCTCATAAATTGCCTGAACCAGTTGTTGAAGCAAGAAAGACAATTGCGAGAGTGAAGAAAGAATTGGATCTCTAGGTAAGTTTAAAATAAGTCTTTTAAGTTAAATCTAAGCAATGTGCCAAGCATCTACTTATCGATGATGCTCGTGCTTATTGTCAAAAATCGTTTTATCACATACCTCTCAAAGGCGAGATTTATTCTGCTTTAAAATCAAACACTCGGAGATACTGCCATAATCTATCAGGAGTCATGATTTTCATTCTTTCTTTGATATCAACAAATTGGAAAGACTCAACCATCCTGACTTCATTCACTCGCCGCATATAAAATAATGCAAAGAAAATTCTTAATAATCCTGAAAGCAGGAATATTCCTAAGAATATCGAAATTCCAAAAACAAGATCTGCCTGGCTTGCTAAGAAACCAGCTAGTGTAGCTCCAATAAATGTTCCTATACTTGAGATAAAATTGAAATATGAAGTACATAATGCCATTCTCTGTCGTGTCACAGCATCATAGATGAAATTGCTCTGTGTCAATCTGTAACCTGCAAAAACAAATCCAGAATAGAATTCAATAAACACTAAGAAAGGAACTAATCCAGCTGCATGATTTTTGAATAAGAAAAATGAGAAGAACCAGCCTAGCGGAACTAGAGGAGTCAAGAAAGCAGTTATTTTCAGAGTTTTAACATTTCCATATCTATCTGCAAATTTTCCCCATAATGGCATGAAAATAAAATTACTTATAATTGAGCTTACTGTGATTATTGTAAAAGTTGCATAACTGAATCCCAGTTCATTCAGCATATAGACCGCAAAAAATGGGCTAGCCATATTGATTGCAAAATCTAATAAAGCAGAAGCAATAACAAATCTTCCGAAATTATTATGCCTCATCTTCTTTATGAACTGCAATAAAGAGAAATGATAATCTTTTTCAATGCTTAGTTCAGGTTCATATTTTTTTCTTAATAATTGTGAAGAGATTAATCTAGCAAAGAAGCAGATTCCAAATAATATGAAGAACCCAATGAATACTTTAGTTTGTTTAAAATGATCAAGTAAAAAACCACCGCCTAGCATCGCTATTAAGGAAATAAATCCTATTACCTTGCTTCTCATGCCAAAATAAACTCCGCTCTTATCCGGATCAACAAGATCCTTCATCCAAGAACTCCAGACAGGAGCATAAAAAGAGCCGATTGCAGTGAGTACAGTATAGATGATTATAAGGTAAATTATTGAAATTGTTGTTCCTGCTCCCCAAAAGTAGAACAAGACTCCTGCAACAATCACTAGAAGCCAGAAAAAAGACTGGACTGTTGTTGTCAAGATCATGATGCTCTTCCTAGAGAATCTTTCCATTGCCCTAGAAGAGAAAATCTGGAAGAAATTTCCTATTAAGGCAGGCAATGAAGTCAGGAAACCTATTTGAGTATTATTCGCTCCTAAAGCCAGTGCAAAAGGACTTATGTATCTGGAACCTGCGCCATCTGTCACAGCATTGAAAGAACCCTCAACAATGCTTATTCTCCTAGAATCCTTTCTTTTATGTTCAAAATCTCCTTTAAGTTCCTTTCTCAATTCTTGCAATCTTCTTTCAGCATCCAGCCTTTTTTCTTTTACTCTCTGTCTTAAAAAATTTAAGTCATAAATAGGATTTTTTATTTCCATCTTTGCCTCTTTTGATTTTTAATTCACAAGAAATTAATTTATAAATCTATCTAATGAATTTAGCTTCCAATATATCCGCCCTTTTGAAGATTCCACAACTCCTTGTATGTCCCGGATTTTCTTATCAATTCAAAATGATTTCCTTTCTGCACAATTTTTCCTCTTTCCATGACAATTATCTCATCTGCATGCATAATAGTTGAAAGCCTGTGTGCTATTATGATTGTTGTTCTTCCTTCCATTAATTTTTTTAAGTCATTCTGGATTTCATGTTCTGTCTTGCTGTCAAGTGAAGAAGTTGCCTCATCTAATACAAGTATTTTTTTATTAGCGAGTATTGCTCTTGCTATAGAAACTCTCTGTTTCTCTCCTCCTGAAAGTTTTACTCCTCTCTCGCCAACAATGGTTTTCTCTTTCAATGGAAAGTCCTTAAATATCTTGTCAAGCTGGGCAAATCTCATTGCATCAAGGACTTCTTTTTCTGTAGCCTCAGGTTTTGAAAAAGCCACATTATTGTAGATAGTATCATCAAATAAGACACACTCTTGAGGAACAATCGACATCTCGTTTCTTAAAGACTCTTGCTGGACATCGCTGATATTCTGTCCATCAATGACTATTGCTCCAGAATCAACATCATAGAACCTATAGAGTAATTTTATCAGGCTTGTTTTTCCGCATCCTGAATGTCCTACAAGTGCAATTTTTTTGTTTTTCTCGATTTTTATGTTTAGATTCTTGAATAGTGTTCTTGAGCCATACTTGAATGTTACATTCTTGAATTCTATCTCCCCCTCTTTTATATCAATTTTTTTTGCATCTTTTTTATCTTTGACAGTCTGTTCCATTTTTCCGTATCTAAATAAGGATTCAAAATCTACCATTGAACGATAATAGTTCCTTAGTCCCCAAACAAACCCATATACTTGCCCTATCAAACCAGTGTAAACAGTATAGATGAAAACTAAAGTTCCAGTAGTTATTGTTCCGTTAAGCAGACCCATCAAAGGAAAGAAAATCAATAGAACAGTTCCAATTCCTAGGATTATCTCTTGCCCAGAATCAAGCCATCTCCCTTGTCCCCAGTACCTCATTACAGAGTCTTTTGTTTTTTTAGCTAGTCGGTCATATCTGGAATCAATAGCATTTTCTTTTCCATAATATTTTATTGAATCTATGTTAGTTATAAAATCAGCCAAGTTTGCTTTTTCTATATCCTCATTTTCATTGAATATTGCTTGTGGTTTTTTGCTTATAACCTGGAAGATATAGCTGTATGCTATAAAAACAACAATTGTTAAAAACAGCACTATTGCTGAAATCAAGTCAAAAGAACCGATAGATATTGAAGCGATAATTGTTGTGAAAATCATAGGGGTAACATTGAATATTACAGTATCATTCATCCTCTCCATCGAACCCGAACCCCTCAAAATCCTGGTTATCATAGATCCGGTTTTATGGCTTGTATGGAAATCATGTGACAGATTGACAACATGGTTGAAGTATTTTAGTTTCAAGTCTCTCATTGTGCCAGCATCAAGTATGTTCACCAGATGTATCCTAACCCATTTTACAATTACCCTAAATAAAGTGATTGCAGCAAAAATCAAAGCAACAGTTATTATTGTGCTCAAAAAAACATCCTTAGTTATTGAACTGCTTGCAAATTCTGCCCCTTTGTCAATCAATGTCTTAAAAAGATACTTGTCAGCTAAGTGAGATAATTCGATAGCAAGCATAATCACTAGTATGGTTACAGTTATCAGCCAGTATTTTTTCAAAAACCCGAAATATGTCTTTATGTTATACGAAAAATCGATTTCCCATTTATCTTTTTTCTTCTTTTCTTTTGTTTTTTCCTTTTCAACTGGTTTTATTATGTCCATTTTTTCCTTTGTATCTTAGTATGTGTTTAATCTATTTTTGGATTCATTTTGTTTCATTGCAACACTTACAGATGGCTGTTGTCAGCCAAATTCTCTCGTAGAGTTCTAACTAACTCTTTAACTTTTTAATACAAGTATACTTAAAAACGTTCCTAAGTGATTTTTTGAGCAAATTCTTTCATAGATAAATTTAAATGCCCGAAAGTATTATTCTTTAATCCAACTTGCTTTTTTAGCTGTTTTCTAGAATTAGTTCTTTTATTAATACTAAAATTTTCTCTAAAGCATCTTTTACTTGCTCGCTTGAAGCAAGCACATATTTCTCTTTGTTCTTCTTGTCCTTTACATCTAGTAAAGCAATTCCCTTTAATCCTAAAAGCTTGCAAGTAGCTAGAATAGAAGCGCTTTCATATTCACCTGAATCAAAATCTTTATATTTGAATTTTCCAGAAGCAAAATTCCACCACATAGAATCTGCCATCAATTGTGTTGGTCTTTTTAGATTACTCACTATCCCTGGAGAGATTCTACAGTATACTTTTGTTGGTTTTAATCCTAATTTGAAGTTTTTTGCAATCCTCAATATATCCTGTCTTAAAAAAGGATCAGGTTTTGTGAAGTTCTTTATCTTATTTTTCTTGCAATTCTTATATATCGCCTGCTCAAAACTATCAGGAGAATAAGAATCTTCTACAAAAGCAATGTCTCCTGGTTCAAGTCTTGATTTAGAAAATGCAAAGACACTTCCAACAAAATAGACTTCTTTATCTGTAAATTTCTTTTGATGGCTCACATACTCCAATAGTGCTTGGCCAGCTGTTGCTCCAGAATATCCTGTGAATAGGACATGGACAAGCCCATTCAAGCCTTCATAAAAAGAATCTGAGAAGTTTCCATGCCAAAATCCAGATTCTTCATGTTTGACTTTTTTCAATTCAAGTATGTCATTAAAAATCTTAAAGACCTTTTCAGTTGTCTTAGGTGAAATAATTAAAGGCATTTTTTTCTTAAACAAAGCGCATTAATCTAACTAAAGCGCATTATTCTATATTTTTACAATACAAGGGGTTTGTTTCGCTTTAAAAGAATTATTGCATTTTTTTATATAAAAAATTCTACGTTTTCTTTGATCCATTATAAAGGCCAATAAGAGTTCTTTCTAAAAAATCTGTAAGTTTCCTGATTCTTGTTGATCTTTTATCGCTTTTGTCATCAAAGCCTCCATAATAGACTGGTCTTCCGATATTCACTTGTACTGGTTTGATCCTGCTCCATACAGATGTTCCTTTTAAACCAACAGGGGTTATTGGAACATTAATTCCATGTCTTTCATACATGTAAGCTGCAACTAATGCTGCTCCTTCCATGACTCTTGTAACCTCTTTGACATCTGGTTCCTGTTCATTAGGTCTATGTTGTCCGCCATTTGTCTGTAGAAAAACAACAGGAAATCCTCTTAAAAGATAGTTTTTAATTCTCTTAAAAGAAGTCCCATTGAGTCCCCGGCCGTATATATTCACTGGAATGCTTCCGATTCTTCCAGGAAGTGTACATGAATATTCAAAAACTTTGTGACACAATCCAGAAAAAACTCTAAGTAAAGCTTCAACTTTATTCTTTCCAATATTTTTTCCCAAACTATGTCTTATTTCATAATCAAAACCCTCTTCAGTTAAAAGATTCTCATTGACAACAAAAAAGATTTTCCTTCCATATACTTTTATCAATGCACAAACATCTTCAATCGACTCTGTTGGATGATTTCCAACAATGATGTTTGGGCCAGTTTCAATACAATTCTCTATCCCTTTTACTCTAAATCTCTTTAATGAAAATAAAACATTGCTTATCGTTCTAGCGACTGTGTGGTATATTCTAGAACAAGTTACACTTTCTGGGTCATATACGCTTGCCATTTTATATTATTTTATAAGAATATGAACTTTTTTTGCCTTATAAACTTTACTTTTAATACAACTTAATAGTGATAACTAAAAGATAAAATGCGCTGTCCGGGAATTGAACCCGGCTTTTGAGCTTTTTCCAACCGGTGCAGGAGGTATCGGAACCTCGCTGGTGGTTCTGACTTTGGGAAGCTCACATTCTACCGATAAACTAACAGCGCATAATTCTCAAATATTTCCTGATATATAAAAATATTTATAAAGCCATCTCCTATATCATAAAGGGTTAAAATGACTATAAGAATTCAAAGATTAAGAAGGGAAAGACTAGATTCTAGAATCCCACATATAAGATACAATTTTGAAGTCAAGCCACGTGATGCAGATGATCCAAGTCATGATTCAGAGCATGTAGTTAGATTTAATTTTGTTGTTTTAGCAAAAGATCCTAAAAAAGTTTCAGATCTGATTGTTGCCCTGATAAGTCAGTATGATGGTGCTATGAACATGGTAAGAGATGTTGCCTCGGAAGTTGTAGGCAATAAAGGTTTTAGATACATATTAAGAACTGTAGATGCAAATGTCAAGCCAGACTTAGTTCCTTGGGCAAGATATGGCGAGAAATTCAAAATGAAGATTAAGAGAGATCCTAATTTAAGGGAACAGTCAGGAATAACTCTAGAAGATTACGTAGTTCGAACCTATTCATAAAAAGGTTCCACTATCCAAACCTTTTTAATTCTCTTTTCTTTACGACTGCAATAGATTACATTAACTATTTTAAAATTAGGACACACATTTTTAAAGTACAATGAACTAGATTTTTATGACTAAAAAAATAGAAATTCCGAGGAGAATTCTTGAAAGAGGTTATATTCAAGAAAAGAAATCCACTTATGAAATCGCTAGGAAATTGAATTGTGATCCCTCAGTTATTCAAAAAAGATTGAAAGAGTATAAAATAAAGTTAAGGAACCCTAAGCAAAAGATTCCGATTACAAAAGAAAAACTTTATGAAATGTATATAAAACAAAAATTGTCCACTCAAAAGATTTCAAAAATCTTAGGAATAGGGTCTTGTACAGTGTATTACAAACTAAAAGAATTTGGCATTCCCTCAAGACCCAAAAATATAGTGAAAATAAATAAAGAAAAATTAAAGGAATTGTATCATAATAAAAATCTTTCTTGTACTGAAATAGGAAAGATGTATAACTGCAATAGGGTCACGATTTTTAATAAGTTAAAAAAACAAGGGGTTAAAACTAAAAGTCTTTCCATAGCAAATACGATTTATCCCAAAAAAAGATTTGAGGGTAATGATGAATTGAAAGCATACATGATCGGATTTAGATTAGGAGATTTAAATGTCAAAGCAAAAGATAATGAATCTACAATTCTAGTGAAATCAAGTACAACAAAAAAAGAACAATATGATTTAATCAAAAAGATTTTTGGAGGATATGGACATTTTAGAGTTAGTCATAAACCGGGATTTTATAGTATTTGGTGTAATTTAGACAGTTCCTTTTCATTTTTAATACCCAAAAATGATTCTATTGAAAAGTGGATTTTAGATAACCATAAATACTTTTTCGCATTTTTAGCAGGATACGCGGATGCTGAAGCGAATATATCTATTTCTCAAGGAAGAGCAAGATTTAGAGTAAGAACCTATGATAAGCATATTCTCTTCCAAGCATATCAAAAATTAAATCATTTAGGGATTAATGCAAAATATGGCCTTTCGCGAGAGAAAGGGATTTGTTCTGGAAGAAAAAGCAATGAAGATTGTTGGGGTATTTCCGTTAATAGCAAAGAAAGTCTGTTAAAATTATTTGAAGGGATTAGGCCTTATATTCAGCATAAAAAAAGATTAAATGATCTGATTTTAGCTGAGAAAAACGTGTTAGAAAGAAATAAAAAGTATAAAGTTGAAGATACTAGTATGGTAAAGAAAACCAAATTTTACATCACCACCCCCATATATTACACTAATGCAGACATTCATATTGGCGGAGCCTACACCACTATTGCTGCAGATGTTCTTGCGAGATGGCGCAGGATTAGAGGAGAAGATGTATTCTTTTTGACTGGAACAGACGAGCATGGCCAGAAGATTCAAGAAGCTGCAGAAAAAGAAGGACTTAAACCTAAAGAATTTGTCGATAAGATTGTCAAAAATTTTAAAGAAGCTTTCAAATTGCTGAACATTTCTAATAATAATTTTATCAGGACTACAGACAAGGAACATGAAGAAGAAGTAAAAAAAGTTCTACAATATCTTTATGATAAAAATTTTATTTACAAAGGGTTTTATGAATCCTACTACTGTGTCGGATGTGAACAATATCTCTCAAAATCAGATTTGGTTGATGGAAAATGTCCGTTGCATAATCGAGAACCAGAATTAAGGAAAGAGGAAGCGTATCTCTTTAAGTTATCCTCTTTTCAAAAGCAACTCTATGATTTAATTGAGTCTGGAGAATATGAGATTCTTCCTGAAATAAGAAGAAAAGAGATTTTAACCTTCATAGAATCCGGATTGCAGGATATCTCAATTTCAAGATTAAAAGAAAAAGTTAGTTGGGGCATTGAACTGCCTTTTGATAAAAAGCATACTTGTTTTGTTTGGGTGGATGCATTTTGGAATTATATTACTGGTTTAAAAGAAAAAGATGTTCTGGATAAATTCTGGCCAGCAGATGTTCAATTGATGGCGAAAGACATTATTCGAGTTCATGCTACAATCTGGCCAGCTTTGCTTCTAGCCACAAAAAATAAACTTCCAAAAACCCTTTTTGTTCATGGCTATTTTACAGTTGATGGGCAAAAGATGAGTAAAAGTTTGGGAAATGTACTTTCCCCAATAGACTTAGTTAAGAAATATGGTTCAGATAGCGTGAGATATTTCTTGATGAGAAATATATCCTTTGGACAAGATGGAGATGTTTCTGAAAAAGCATTGATAGACAGACATAATTCCGAATTGGCAAATAAGCTAGGGAACCTAGTTTCAAGAGTTTCTGGTTTGATTGAAAAAAATGGTTGTGAGAAGAATCTCAAATATATATTACCTCGAATCACAAAAGAAGCAGAAGAAGATTTAATAGAGCTTATGGATAATTTTCATATTGATAAAGCATTAAATAGGATTTTTATTTATATAGATGGACTTAACAAATGGATACAAGAGCATAAACCTTGGGAGATAGAAAATGAGGTTGAAAAAAAGGCAATCTTATATAACTTAAAAGAAGATATTTTGAAAATTTCTGAGTTTCTTTTACCTTTTATTCCAGAAAGTGCAGAAAAGATTCAGAAACAATTTAGTGCAAAAAACATAAAGAAATCTGAAATTTTATTCAAGAAGATTGATATGGTTGCAAGCAAAAACGAAGTGCAGCCCAAAAAAGAAATTACACTTACATCTAAAGATAAAATTAATAAAGATAAAATTCCCGGTATTCTTGAAATGGCAAATGTGCAATTTTCAGATTGGCAGAAACTTGAATTGAAAGTAGGAAAGATTTTGAATGTAGAAGATGTTGAAGGTGCAGATAAGCTTTACAAGTTGACAATCGATATTGGAACAGAAAAGAGAGTAGTTTGCGCAGGAATAAAAAAATATTACAAGAAAGAGCAGTTGAAAGGCAAATTATGTGTCTTATTTGTCAATCTTGAACCTAGAATTATGAAGGGAATAAAATCAGAAGGAATGATCCTCGCAGCAGTCAATAAAGACGAATCTAAAGTTTTACTGATTCAGCCAGATAAAGATATAGAAGTCGGTTCAAGAGTTTCTTAAAAAGATTATGCTAATAGAACCCTCGTATTGATTATTCCTTGAGCTCTTGGCTCTGGTATTTCTGCAACATAAGGTCTGCTCACTATTTTTCCCTGTTCAAACAGTCTTTTTGCCTCATGTTCTAAGTAATTGAAATCTTTGCATTCAAGGTCAATTGTTTGTCTTGTCACTGGAACATCTGCAATAAGCGCATCTGCAAAAACTAAGGAAAAGAGTGTTCCCATTGAAAAATCAACTTTCTCAATACCTGTTACAGGTTTTCCATCAACTGCATTGAATAACAAGCATACAACTTCCATAGGGGCATAAACCCGATTTTCTTCTCCAAACTGACCTCTTAGAACCTTTCCGCTTTTTAAAGCCCGTTCAGCATAATGCCCTAGATTTTCTGTTACTCCAATTAAACCCTTATTTGCTTTTAAAATAGCATCTAAAATACTTCTTCTAGGCAATTGCCTATTTTTCATTTCTCTGACTTTTAGTGTAATCTCAGTTAAGCCATATTCTCTGGCAATTCTCATTCTTTCTTTTAGAGCATTATAAGCCATCTGCCAAAAAAGAGAAGTATCTGTAGTATTAGAACTAAAAGCTAATCCGCTCGGATCATAATTTGCCATTTTTTCATAAAAAATGATACTTTATAAAGATTTATGTAATCTCTTTTTTAGTAGCTCAAGAAATAGATTTGTGCTCGAGACATCTTCTTATAGAAATCTAGATCTCTTTTCTTCTTCTCGTGTTCTTCATAGATAAAAAATGTCTTAGCTAAACCCTCCCAGAAAAAGAACCATCCCGCAGGCTCTAGTGTTATTGTTAAAACAGAAGCAATAAAAGTTCCTTCCATGAATCTTGAGAAAATGAACCATGCA
>Ga0233422_10000594_pt1 | contig 17652 bp, 12 predicted proteins | sample Watercolumn_Mata_2_FD_182724 | JGI IMG/M metagenome (GOLD analysis project Ga0233422, IMG submission 182724) | Freshwater microbial communities from Lake Matano, South Sulawesi, Indonesia - Watercolumn_Matano_2014_110_MG | ecosystem: Environmental > Aquatic > Freshwater > Lake | place...
TCTTCGAAATATTCTCATGTTGATGGCTTGAGAAAAAAACTCATGCTCCAAAAGAAAAAAATCCCTTCTGCTTCACTCTATGTCACGTTGTATAGATTTGTTAAGGCAAATATAATTTACGATGCCGGCAGAGGATGGTACTCTACAATTGCGAATCCGTTTTCTCCTCGGTATGAACCAATCGAAAAAATCTCGCAACAGATGGAAAAACAATATCCACATTTAACGTTTTCTATCTGGAGCACCGAGCAGCTGCAATCTTTTGCTCATCACTTGATGGGCAGGTTTACTGCCTTTATTTATACAGACATGGACGCTATTGGAACGATCACTAGGTTTTTACAGGATCGAAAATATATGGCATATCCTAATCCAAGACAATCAGAAGTTGAAAAATACGTTACCACGTCAGAACATCGAGTAATAGTCAGACCATTAGTTACAGAGGGACCTCTCGATGGTCATTACGCCACCATAGAGAAAATCCTTATTGATCTCTTTCTGGAAAAAGACCGGCTTTTTTTAATGGATGGCGCAGAATATAATCGAATATTTGAAAATGTAATATTCTCTCATCGCATCAATATGGGAAAATTGTTTCGTTATGCCGAACGGAGAAAAGTGAAAGCGTCAATCATTAAAATTTGTCAATCATACAAGCATTCAATCATTATGTAATGACAGTACGAAAATTAAGAAAGTAAAAACCATGAAATCATTCGAACACGATTATTTCCTTCATCAGCCTATTTCACAGCAAACGCTGATGAATGTACGCGCGCTCGGTGAATTTCGGGGAAGGCAATCCCTATATCGCGATCAATTTCCTGAAGTTCTTGAAACCCTACGCCGTGTGGCAATCGTTCAGAGCACGGAGTCGAGTAATCGAATCGAGGGGATTACTGTCCCGCCAGACCGGCTTGATGCGATCGTTGAAAAGAAATCTAAACCAAAGAATCGTTCAGAGCAGGAAATTGCAGGATACCGTGATGTGCTTTCAGATATCCATGCCAATCATAATAAGATCCATCTTTCATCCGACTTGATACTTCGCTGGCACAAACAGATGTTTCGTTATACAACAGAAGAGGCAGGCATTTGGAAAAAAGAAGATAATGCCATTATAGAAGTTCTTCCGGACCAAAGCAGGGTAATTCGTTTTAAGCCACTGGCGGCAAATGCTACACCAAATGCCATGAAACATATCTGTGAGCATTAATTAGAATATCTGAAACAAGGAACAGCAGAACCGCTTCTTTCTATTGCAACATTTATTCTGGATTTTGAATGCATTCATCCATTTAAGGATGGTAATGGCAGGATGGGAAGATTGTTGGCCTTGCTCCTTCTCTATCATGCGGGTTATGAAGTTGGCCGATTCATAAGTCTTGAGCGAGTAATTGAAGAAAGTAAGGAAACATATTATGATGCACTTTACAAAAGCTCTCAACACTGGCATGAAGCGGAACACGATTTACAGCCATGGTGGAGTTACTTTTTCGGCAGCCTGATCGCCGCATACAATGAGTTTGAAGCAAGAGTAGGTACTATTACCTCAGCCCGCGGCGCAAAACGGGAAATGGTTTATACAGCAATTCAACGCTTGCCGGAAGAATTTTCATTCTCAGAGCTTCAGCGAGTATGTCCCGGTGTTAGCTTTGCAACTTTAAAACGCGCACTACAGGATTTGAAGAAAAAGAAGAAAATAGCTTCTCTTGGTAAAGGGCGGGATGCCCGATGGAAACGTATTATTACTGGATCATAGGTATTAGCTCAGTGAGCTATTAATGGTATCACCAAGTGTTTTAATGAGCCTATTAATGATGATCTATTATTATCGGTTGATTTCACAAATGTGAGGTGCAGATGAACCGATTTGTAACGAATTATGGGGAAGAGAAAAGGAGGAACTTCTTTGCCAGCCTACCGCATTAGCGAAGCTCAAACACGTTATAATCTCATCAATCCCCAGTTGAAGAAAGCCGGCTGGAGTCTTTCCGATCGTACGCAAGTAGCTTTCGAAATACCCGTTGCTGGATATGATGCTACAGTCTCTGAGGGGTATACAGACTATTGCCTTTATCGTACTAATGGTGAAGTGCTTGCTGTCGTTGAAGCAAAGAGGACGAGTCGCGATGCGCGCGTAGGAAAACAACAATTACTACAATATTTAGAGGGGATTGAGAAGAAACAAAGCTTCCGTCCATTCGGATTTATGGCTAACGGTGAAGAAATATTTTTTTGGGATAGTCTGAATTATGCAGAAAGGCAAGTGGCTGGATTTTTTTCACGCGAGAACTTGGAACGCCTTCTCTTCCTTCAGCAAAATCATAAGCCATTAAACAGCGTCCAAATTAATAGTTCGATTGTTGAACGTGCCTACCAAACCGAAGCCATACGCCGTATATCCGAATCCATAGAGAATAAGAAAAAAAGGAAAGCGCTTCTCGTAATGGCCACTGGTACGGGAAAAACCAGGACTACCATGGCATTGATAGATGTCTTTTTGAGAACACATAATGCTCAGAGGATTCTCTTTCTCGCGGATAGAGATGCTCTAGTTGATCAAGCGTTAACAGATGGTTTTAAAACATTCTTGCCATACGAATCAAGAGCTCGTATTCGTACATATGATCTCGACGATGCTAAAAGAGCCAGAATATGTGTTTCTACTTTGCAGACACTTGAAATATGTTATGATAAATTCACACCAGCCGACTTTGATCTTATAATAACTGATGAATGCCATAGATCCATTTATAATAAGTTCACAGATGTCCTTGCCTATTTTGACGCCATTCAGATTGGCTTGACGGCTACTCCTGCAGAATTTATTGACCGGGATACATTCAAGTTTTTCGATTGTCAAGAACGGATTCCTACGTTTCTATATACATTCGAAAAGGCCGTTGAAGAAAAATATCTCGTTGATAAGAATGTGTATGCTGCACAGACGAAATTTCAGAGGAAAGGCATCAAGGGCGCAAATATGTCGGAGGAGGAAAAAGAATCTCTCCGAAAACGCGGTATCGATCCGGATGAAATCGACTATGAAGGAACAGATCTAGAGCGGAAGGTAACAAATAAAGACACGCTCCGTGCTCAATGGGAGGAGTTTGTCGATGTCTGCTATAAAGATTCATCCGGCCAATTAACAGGGAAATCTATCGTATTTGCAGTAACACATCAACATGCATTGAGGTTAGCGGAAACATTCAATGAAATGTATCCGGAGTATAAAGGGACGCTTGTTCAGGTAATTGATTCTAAAATGGAACGTTCAAGAGACCTGCTTAACAACTTCAAAAAGTTGGATATGCCTCGCATCGCTATTTCTGTTGATATGCTCGATACGGGTGTAGATATTCCCGAAATAACGAACCTGGCTTTTATGAAACCCGTCAATTCTCAGATAAAGTTTTGGCAGATGATCGGACGGGGAACCCGGAATCAGGATGCAAGCCGACATTTTGAATGGTTACCCAATAAACAGAAGGAAGAATTTTTGATTGTCGATTATTGGGAGAATTTCGAGCACTTCAACATGATGCCGGCAGAAGAGGAAAAAGTTACTCAAACCCCGGTGCTTGTCACAATTTTTAATACCAGACTTCAGAAGTTAAGAATATTTCTCGGGGATCAATCTTCAGATGATGCGAAAAGAATTATCAAGGATATTCGTTCTGATATCGCTCGAATTCCTTTAGAATCATTCTCTGTAAAGAAAATATATAAAGAAGTCCGGGATGCATGGCCCGCCGAGGCGGGCGGGGACAATGAATTTTGGAATTACATCACAGAAGAAAAGCTTGAATTTCTTCGATTGAAGGTTGCCCCGATTCTACGATTTGTACCGAATGTAAAAGCCGTTGAAGCATTCTTTATCAGCAAGATGGAACGTTGTGGACTTGCACATATCCAGCACAAAGACCTTGCTTCACATATACAATCAATTCGGGAAGATGTGAGCCTGCTTCCGACTAACATCACTGAGGTTAAAGAAAGGCAAAAGCATATTGATGCAGTGCTCTCGAATAGTTTCTGGATAACGCGCACGCTTAAAACAATAGACGAAGTAAAAGAGGCATTAGCGCCGGTCATGCGATACAAACGGGAACGGCCATCGTTAATCTTTGAGCTTGGACTTGATGACGTCATCGAAATGAGGAAATGGGTATTCCTGAGAAAAGAATCAAAACGAATGTATGTTGAGGAATACCGGAAATTGATTGAAGAGAAGATTGAAAAGATCACTGCGCAACATCCAACGATTATAAAACTTAAAGAAGGCGGACAGATTAATACTGAAGACCTTATTACTCTTGAAGAATCTTTAGAAGCAGAGCTTGGAACAGATGAGATAAGTTTGGACGATGAAAATATTTTAAAAGCGTATGGTGTGAGAGTAGGAAGTCTTGTTGATTTCTTGAAGCATGTCTTAAAAATTGAATCGCTTCCTTCTTATGAATCCATCGTACGCAAAGCTTTTGATGCATTTATTCTTGAGCATAATTATAATGCCGACCAATCACGGTTTTTACGAGTAGTTCAGAGCGTATTTTTGCAACGTAATAAGTTGGAACTTGCAGATTTGTACGAAGAACCATTTACAAACTTTGGCGCGAATGCAGTGGAAAAATTGTTTGGTGAAGGTGAAATATCAGAACTAATTGAATTGACTAAGAAATTAATAGTCTAAATATTGAAAGGAATGTAATATGAATTATACTAATCTTCTAGTAGAATTACTTGTTATTGGAATATGTTCGATGCTATGGCTTATACCTATAGGTCAACAAATCCTTAATAAGGATATGATTCACGTTATAGCAATAAATGATTTTCAAACAATTATTGCATTACCAGCATTATTATATTTTATGGGCATGATAATGAATTTTATCTCAGATTTTATATTTGGATTTATGGACGAATATTTCGCAAAAGAATTCGGTGGAAAAAAAAATATTCAGGAAATACGTACTATAATATTTGTTAAATATGAGAAAGCTGTTGATTATTTACAACAGCGGAGAAGTATAGTACGGATATATCGTGCTAACACTTTAAATTTTCTCGTAACAACGGTGATTCTTTTTTTAAATGTGGGTAATGTAATAAGTTGGTTCACTTGTAGTCATGGATACCTAATAACTATTAATTTCCTAATTATTGTCATTTGTTTTTCTGCATATGTAAATTCTTTAAAAGGTTATTTTATGTTTATTTCTAAATTAGGGAAAATGCAATGAATAAAATTTTAACTAATGAAGATAAAATGAGTAAAATTCAAGAACTTGAGAGTCTGGCATATGAGATAAAGACTCATTTAGGATCAAGAAAAAGACCACTTGTTGTAGAATTCTCCGGATTGCCAAAAGCAGGTAAAACGACAGCGGTGAATAGTCTTGCTTTATTCCTAAGACGAAATGAAATTCCAGTTAAAGTAGTTACAGAAAGGGCTTCTGTCTGTCCGATTAAACAAAAAGATCACCCTTTCTTCAATGTATGGACAGGTTGTACATCTTTAGTAAATATTTTAGAATACCTTGATACAAAAGAATATCGAGTAGTTATCGTCGATCGTGGAATCTTTGATTCAATCATATGGATGAAATTATTAAATAATCTTGAGAGATTAAATCCAGACGAATTAGAGATTATTGTGAAATTCCTATTATTACCTAGATGGTGTAAGGATGTTGATCTATTAATTTGTATGAAAACAACTATTCAATCTGCGCTTGACAGAGAGTTTACCGATTTATTAACTAGGAAACCTGGTTCTATTATGAATCAAGAGGTTCTATCAAAATATTTAGAAGCAGAAGAACAAGTGTTAACAAATTATCTTCCACAGCATACAAAGATTGTTCATATAGATACCACAAATTTGAAAACGTTTCTTGGTGTTGAAATAATCACAAGATCTGTTTTAATAGAACTGAAAGAACTATCTGACGAAGAAATAACGTTTATACCAATTAATATTCTGAGAGAAAAATTGGATTTTGTTGGTTTTGAATCAAATAAAGAATTGCTGAAAATGTTGATAAAACAGATTTTGATTCATCCACAACACTTAAAAAGATCTATTGTGGAATCAGATCAAACTAAGGTTCAAATTGTTGTTTGCACAATAATCAAATGTGGGACGAACATTTTACTATTTAAGAAGAAAGAGATATCGGCAGATCAACGATTTAATGATAAACATATGATTTGGATCGGTGGTCATCTCAGAAAAGACGATTATATAGATATGTCACCGCCAAACGTAGAGAAAGCATTTAAATCATGTCTAAGGAGGGAGCTTGAAGAAGAGATAAATTACTGTGGGAATGCAGAACTTGAATTTAAAGGTCTTGTCTATGATAAGACAAATTTTAGATCTTTACAGCATCTTGCGGTGGTTTACATCATGAATATCAAAGACATATCAGTAATGCAATCCCTCCATAAAAAGACATTTAGAGAACTTGCCGGTCAACAATTAGAAGCAGAATTCATTGATTTAAGCGAACAGAATTCTTTCTTTAATGTTCAATCTGTGGAACCTTGGAGCTGCGATATGCTTCAATCACTATTTAACATATCAATCCATCCGTCCAAGAGGGAACAACAATTGTTACTATTGCTGTGAAATAATAATTCGCAATTAATTGAAACAAGTATCTTCATGCTCACCGATCCTCAACTCAAATCTAAAGTAGATGCCCTCTGGGACAAGTTCTGGTCCGGGGAGTGCGACCCTCCCGCCCGGAGCGGGATTTCGCAAAAAACGCTCAACCTGAAGTCCCCCTTGTGAAGGGGGACGGTTTAGCACGGAATGATATGACCGAAGTTTTTAACAAACATCAAATGAAAGAACGCCGGCAGGAACTACGACGGAATATGACCGAACCTGAGAACATCTTCTGGTCAAGAATAAGAAGAATACAGATCGATGGTATCCGATTCCGAAGACAATATAGCATCGATAATTTTGTGGTGGACTTCTACTGCCCTGAATTCAAACTTGCCATTGAAGTTGATGGAGAAAGCCATAACAAACCGGATGCGAAGGAATATGACGCGGAACGGGAAGACATTATCAAGCAACATGGAATTACATTTTTACGTTTTGCAAATACAGAGATAATCCACAATCTTGATGATGTGCTTACCAAAATCCAATATGCATTACAGAATATGAAATCAGCATCCGCCCAAACTTTTCCCCTCGTGGAGGGGAAAACACAAAAGGGATCGGAAACACGAAGAAAAATAGAATAAATTAAATCGCTAAACCAAAGACCCCTGTATATTCCCCCTTATTGAGGGGGAAGTATAGGGGGTAGATAACCCAAAAGAAAAACATGCTCACCGATCCCCAATTGAAATCGAAAGTAGACGCCCTCTGGGACAAGTTCTGGTCCGGAGGAATTGCAAATCCTATCACTGCCATCGAGCAGATGTCATATCTCATTTTCCTCAAACGTCTTGAGGATATTGATAATGCACGTACCGCAGCTGCCAAAAGAAAGAATGAATCATATCGTTCTATTTTCTATGGACACAACCCCGCCACAAAGACGGCGGGCAGGGAATGCCGTTGGTCGCATTGGAGTCAGTTACCTGGTGATCAAATGCTAAAGCATGTGCGGGACAAAGTGTTTGATTTCCTTCGTAACCTTGGAAGCGAGACAAGTTCATTCACCCAACATATGCAGGATGCTGTCTTTATTATTCCAAAAGCATCGCTATTACAGGAAGCTGTAAAGATTATCGATGAGATGCATATCTCGGAACAAAATATAGACGTTCAAGGTGATCTTTACGAATATCTCCTTATGCAGCTCACAACGGCCGGCAAAAATGGACAATTCCGCACTCCAAGGCATATTATCCGAATGATTGTAAAGCTTGTAGATCCCAAAGTTGGAGATCGTATTTGTGATCCTGCCGCCGGCACTGGTGGATTTCTCGTAAATGCCTACGAGCATATTCTTGAATCTAATACAAGCCCGGGAGTCCTAGAATATGACAGTGAAGGAAAACCACACCATCTTATTGGCGATAAAATATCCGATAAAAAACTGTTGAAGTTCCTCAAGAGTCAGGCATTGACCGGTTATGATTTCGATGCAACAATGACTCGTATCGGAGCTATGAACCTGATGCTTCACGGCATCGATAATCCAAACCTGCGATATACAGATTCAATATCTAAGCAGTTCAAGGATAAAGAGCTGTACGATATCATTCTTGCCAATCCGCCATTTAAAGGATCAATTGATAAAAGCGATATCAATGAGCGGTTCACTGTAAAAACGACGAAGACAGAATTGCTTTTTATAGAACTGATGTATGATCTGCTCGTTACAGGCGGCCGCTGTGGAGTCATAGTTCCCGATGGTGTTCTCTTTGGCACAAGTAATGCGCATATCGATACCCGGAAAATTCTTGTGGATAAGTGCAAGCTTGAAGGTGTAATATCGATGCCTTCGGGAGTATTTAAGCCTTATGCCGGAGTCTCAACAGCGGTGCTAGTTTTTCAAAAAGGTGGAACAACAGGTAATGTTTGGTTTTACGATATGGAAGCAGATGGATTTTCGCTTGATGATAAACGGCAGAAGGTTTCTGAAAATGATATACCGGATATTGTAGAAAAATGGCGGCAGAATTATAACCCCTCTCATTCTCCCCTTGATAAGGGGAGAAGAATCGACGAGGTCGATAAGAGGGGTCCAAATGACAGAAAATCGAAATTCTTTACCGTTCCCGCTGATGAAATCCGGTCCAACAAGTATGATCTCTCCATTTCACGCTATAAAGAAATTGAGCACAAAGAGATTGAGTACGAAAAGCCGGAAGCGATAATGGATAAGATTCTGTTACTTGAGGAATCGATTGCAAAGGATATAAAAGAGATCAAAGAAATGATAAAATAGAGATTAAAATGGCTTGCTACGCGTGACCCGCAATAACAAAACAAGCCCATGTCATTGCGAGGCGTCTTGTGCCGAAGCAATCTAAAAAAATGAGACAATGAATAGTGTATGAAGAAAAACAATATTATGTGTATATATTAACAAACAAGAATAACAACGTTCTTTATACAGGAATGACAAACGACTTGGAACGGAGAGTATGGGAGCATAAAGAGAAACTCAATAAAGGTTTCACAAGCCGATATAATTGTGCAAAACTCGTGTATTATGAAATATTTAACACTGCTTATGATGCTATTGATAGAGAGAAGCAAATAAAAGCAGGTTCAAGAAAGAAGAAACTCGACATCGTCAACAGCGTGAATCCTAAGTGGAAAGACTTGTATTTAGATGGAGAAATATTGGCGTTAGAATAACTAATTGGAGAGATTGACACGCCCCGCTTTGCGGGACTCGCATTGACTGACTTCGCCCTTGTCATTGCGAGGCGTTTTATGCCGACGCAATCAGATAAACCGTGATAAGAAAGGAAAAGCGAGATTGCTTCGCGTTCTGACGAACGCTCGCAATGACGGAATAAGCGGTTGCTATGAAATCAGAAGTCCCGATTTGCGTACGGGATCAATCACAAAATGATTCTGTAAATCGTTTTAGAAATAGAGAGTTGGTTCCTTCAAGGGGGTCAGCTCTTTTTTTATTCTTGAGTTAAATACTATTTTAAACAGAGAACGATCTTACCGGAATACTAACACCTAAACTACCCGGCAATGAAAATCTTTGTTTTTCAAATAGTATAAGATTTCGTTTATACTATATTCGGATTTTCTTTGAACGGCTTCGCGAGTATTGAATGCGTTATGCGGAGTAAGGAGCACACGAGGATCTTTCATTAGCTTTTCCAAGGATTGAGCGAGAGGATGTAATCCGGTTGTTTCTGTGCGAATAGCAGTAGCGATATTCGGTTCATCTTCAAATACATCGAGGCCAATTCCACCGATATGACCTTCGTCGATCAACCGCTGGAGATCGAGCAATGGGGCGTGTTCACCGCGTGCGATATTGACGAACACGACGCCTGGTTGTGCTTTTTTCATCAAGTTATAAGAAAAATATCCATGATTTTCAGAATTAAGATTCATTGCACAGATAACACAGTCCGCCCAGGGGATTCCTTCTTCTATGGTGACATAAAATACATTGGAATGCCGGCGAACAATATCCACTCCACGTACTGTCATGCCCAGCGCTGTTGCGATCTTTACAATTTCTCCACCAATTCGCCCAACACCAACAATGAGTAATCTTTTACCTGTAGATTCAATTCCCGTAAGCCCATCCCGATCGAATTGCTTGAATTGTGATATCTGCTGTGGCAATCGACGTAAGAGTGCCATTGTAAGTAGAATCGCATGTTCAGCCACTGCATGTGTTGCGTACTCTTCGAGGTAACCGCAAACTAATGGTTTCCGAATCAGATCAAGGTGTTTTTTGAGGTGATCGTAACCTGTACTTCTACTCAAAATTCCATCCAATTGATTTGCCCACTCTGATGGAATAATAGATTGTGTACGAATGCTAATCAGCCGTGCTTTTGGATTCTTGTGTCCAGACTCTTGAATTGTTTTATCTGTTATGTCAAAAGTAAATCGATTTTCGATTATAGATTTGAGTGATGAAGCCTCTTCTTCGAAGGCTTCGTAAAAGTATACGTCGATCATTTTCTATTTCTTCGTTTTGACTGAATCAACTGTTCTTGATGTGCTGTCGGCTGTAGCATTTACTCGTACCGAATCTATTATTTTCTTTTGCTTAAAAGCCCATAAGATATCAATCGGTAATCCTTCCCATTTTCCTGTGCGAACACCAAGTTGAAGGCTATCGACAAGAAAAACATCCATCTTGGACACAGCGCAATATGCATTTCCCCGCAACAAATCAATTCCCATTGAAATTGCTACTCCAAGTCCTACGCCTACCAGTATTGGAGGTGAACTCAATATTTTTTTCACAGCTGTCATTGCCTCGTCATTGGTTTGCATGCCGACATTACTTTGGTTGAATTTTATAGTAGTATCTTGGGTATTTTTCGAAATGCTATCCTGAGATGGTGGGGAAGGCTTTCCAAGTAGAGATTGCAGGTTCGAATATACTTTCTTTGCGTCGTTGATTGATTTTTGAAATGTATTAGCTGTATCGACAGTTTTTAATGTCTGATACATTTTCTGAAGTTGTACAGAAGCGGTATCCGAATAGCGGAAGTAAAGTCGATAATAACCGGAATCGCAATACATTTTATCAAAAACAGACAAACTTTCAGGAATTGCGATCGTGCGGACATCTTTGATTTCGATAAGCGTAAAATCTTTATTTGCCTTAAGGCGCCAGAGGGTATCTGAAGTTCCTCGGAGTTCGAGTGTGTTCCAATACCAAATTCGTTTCGGAGTTCTCCATTCATTGAAATAGCCATCGATCCCAATGAATGCAATTAAGCCAATCAGAAGCACCCACGGAACCAGGCGTAACCAGGTTCTTTGTGTTTTTTCAGGTTTCTCTTTTTTCAAGTTTCAATGTGCAGGTTGTGAAATTTTCGTTGTTGGAAATATAATAAAGAGCCATTGAACTATCTACTAGGGGCATCTAAAAAATGATTTTAATATCGGTAGTCATAATCCTTAGGATTGAGCCTTCAGATTGCGTTTTCGGAATAGAAACGTACAATCTGAAAAATCAAATCCTGCAGGTGTCGCGAATCCCTAATGACAGTGCGTGGCAAGCATTTCGTGACACTCAAAGGCCGAAATTATGATAATTACCGTATCGTAGTGGAGTTTCGTTCCGATGCTGAGCATTGGAACGAAAAATTCCTTCATAATAAAATCGTGATTTCAAGCGTAGGGAAAACCCTACAAATATTTCAGGTTTTTATGACTATCGGTATAATATAATTCCAAGTAACATAACTCCAGTTCTTCGTATTCTTTTTCCATTATTTATTCACATCCGTTAGGAGGATAATATGTCTGCATACGTTAAAGATCTTGTAGCAGAAGTAAAAGCAAAAAATCCTGCCGAACCTGAATTTCATCAGGCGGTAGAGGAAGTATGTGAATCACTGGCCCTAGTGCTCGAGCGTCATCCCGAATATCGCTCAGCGAAGATTTTAGAGCGTATTATTGAACCGGAACGCGTAATTATGTTTCGAGTACCCTGGGTGGATGATCAAGGTGAAATCCATATCAATCGTGGATATCGTATTCAAATGAATAGCGCCATTGGTCCTTATAAGGGTGGATTGCGTTTCCATCCTTCAGTAACATTAGGTATTCTAAAATTTCTCGCTTTCGAGCAGGTATTTAAGAATAGTCTTACCACTTTACCAATGGGTGGTGGAAAAGGCGGATCTGATTTTGATCCAAAAGGAAAGTCTGATCTAAAAATTATGCGTTTCTGTCAGGCATTTATGAGCGAATTATATCGGCACGTTGGTGCAGATACGGATGTTCCCGCAGGCGATATTGGTGTAGGTGGTCGCGAGATCGGATATCTTTTTGGTCAATACAAAAAATTGCGCAATGAATTTACCGGTGTTTTAACCGGAAAGGGTTTAAATTGGGGTGGATCGCTTATTCGTCCTGAAGCGACAGGGTATGGCGCTGTCTATTTTGCAGCGGAAATGCTTACAACAAGAGGCAAAACAATGGAGGGTAAAACTTGCCTAGTTTCCGGTAGCGGAAATGTGGCGCAATATACAGTTGAAAAAGTTAACCAACTTGGTGGGAAAGTAGTTACACTTTCCGATTCAAATGGTTATATTTACGATGAAGAAGGTATTGACGAAAAGAAGCTTGCGTTTGTGATGGAATTGAAGAACATACGTCGCGGACGCATTTCTGAATATACCGAGAAATATAAGAAAGCGGTCTATACGCCGGTCGATTCAAAACTTGATTATAATCCATTGTGGAATCACAAGGCGGAATGTGCGTTTCCAAGTGCCACTCAAAACGAAGTAAACGGCAAGGATGCGCAGAATTTATTGAAAAACGGTGTCTACGTCGTGGCAGAAGGCGCGAATATGCCTACGACACTCGAAGGAGTAAAACACTTCCTCGATGCAAAGATTCTTTATGGTCCGGGCAAAGCAGCAAACGCAGGTGGAGTAGCTACTTCCGGCTTGGAAATGTCGCAAAACAGTATGCGCTTACCGTGGCCACGAGAAGAAGTTGATGGTCGATTGCACCAGATTATGAAGAGCATTCATAAGACCTGCGTCGATGTTGCTGAACGATTTGGTACACCGGGTAACTATGTCAATGGCGCGAACATTGGCGGCTTCCTCAAAGTTGCCGATGCGATGATGGATCAAGGTGTTGTGTAGCCCGCGTAAAGTAGTGTAAAATAAAAAAAATGTGACCGCCATTGAATATAGATGGCGGTCGCTTTCATCAGCGGGTGCGGATGCATGGAACAGACAGTTGATCAACCAATCAAGCCCTTAGATCCTCCTTCTATCGAACATGGCTATGGAAATCTGTTCTATGGCATTCAGAATCCGATGCGCATCCGCATCAGTAATGTCCTCCTCGTTTCCAGCCTCTATGATCTATATCTGTTTGAAGAAGATGGTCGTCTCTATGAATTGAGCCGTGGTGAATACGAAGGTATTAACCTTAGCCAGTCCCCAGAACTGACCTGTGTCTCAAGCGGCAAAGAAGCAATGGTGATTGCGAAAGAAGAACGCCGCTTCGATCTCATTCTAACAACTCTCCATATTGACGATATGGAAGCGATCGATTTTGCTAGAATGGTGAAACAATCTAATCTCAATATTCCGGTTGTACTGCTCATGCATGATACCCGTGAGCTTAAGTACTTCCTGATGAATAACGATACAACTGTTTTCGATAAGATATTCATCTGGCAGGGTGACTTCCGACTTATTATTGCCATTATCAAATTTCTGGAAGATCGTCTTAATGTCGAACATGATACACAGGCCGTAGGCGTTCAATCCATTATCGTTATTGAGGATAATGTTAAATATTACTCTTCTTTCTTGCCGATCCTCTATACAGAAATCCTGAAGCAATCTCAGCGATTGATCTCCGAAGGTATCGATCTTGGACATAAATTTCTCCGGATGCGTGCAAGTCCAAAGATACTACTCTGTAACACATATGAAGAAGCATGGACATATTATTCCCGATATAAAAAGTTTCTACTCGGCATTATTTCCGATGTTGATTTTCCGAAGCAAGGCGTTCAAAATCCTCAAGCTGGCATAGATTTAACACGGATTGTAAGGGAGGAAAAACCAGATTTACCGATTCTTCTCTTTTCAAATGTGCAAGAGAATAGAAAATCTGCTGAAGAATTAGGTGTATCGTTTGTAATGAAAGATTCGCCACTCCTTCTGCAAGAACTTCAACAGTTTATGATTTACCATTTCAGCTTCGGTGATTTTATTTTCCGCATGCCGGATGGTACTGAACTCGGACGTGCGCACGACATGAAAAGTCTCGAAGAACTACTCAGAGTTGTTCCCGAAGACAGTGTACGATATCACGCCGACCGAAATCACTTTTCTGCTTGGCTCAAAGCACGGACAGAATTCTGGCTTGCCGGGCAATTACGTCCGCGGAAAGTATCGGATTTTCCAACAGTTGAGGCGTTGCGAAAAGATTTAATTCGATCGCTCCATCATTATCGCAATCTTTGCCAGCGCGGTGTCGTTGCAAACTTTTCGAAAGATACATTTGGTTCCGAGACAAGCTTTGCGCGAATTGGCGGCGGTTCGTTGGGTGGAAAAGCACGCGGCCTCGGCTTCGTAGATATGTTGATTAATGATTATAATGTCCGGACAAGATTCAAGAAAGTAAAAATTTATGTGCCTTCTGCAGTAGTATTAGGGACCGATGTATTCGATCAATTTCTAAAAGAAAATAATTTGCGCGAATTTGCGTTGCATTGTAAGGATGACGAGGAAATAACGCGTCGTTTCCTGCATGCCGGGAAATTTCCGACAGAAATTTTGGCCGATCTCTCTGCGTTTCTTGAATTGGAGCAAACACCATTAGCTGTCCGTTCTTCTAGCATGTTGGAGGATTCGCAATACCATCCATTCGCTGGAGTGTATGAAACATATATGATTCCCAATGCGCATCAGAATCCATTGGTGCGATTGAATGAACTCCTGAATAGTATTAAGCGTGTATATGCTTCGACTTTTTATCAAAACGCTAAAGAGTACATTCGTATGACCTCTTATCGGTTTGAAGAAGAGAAAATGGCAGTCATTATCCAGTGTCTCGTTGGAAAAATCCACGAAAAGAGATATTACCCGGATATATCAGGAGTAGCCAAATCATACAATTTCTATCCAATGGCTCCACAAAAGTCTTCCGATGGAACCGCTTCTGTTGCATTGGGGCTGGGTAAGTTAGTTGTGGATGGTGGGAATACTGTTCGCTTCTGCCCGAAATTTCCGAAGGATATCGTTCAATTCTATTCAGTGAAGGAGACATTAAACTCGTCTCAAAAATCTTTCTTCTCTCTTGAATTGGATGGGAATTCCGATTTTGGCACAGCCACACACGACTTGATGGTTCAGCAGCACGAGTTGTTGGTAGCTGAAAAAGATGGAACACTTCAATTTGTGGGATCGACTTATCTTCGGGAGAATGATGCTATCTATAGTGGCATAGGTAGACAAGGTGTTCGAGTCGTTACCTTTGCACCTATACTTCAGGATCAATTGGTCCCATTGGCCGAGATTATCGAACTCATGCTCGATATGGTAGTGTGGGGAATGGGAACACCTGTGGAGATAGAATTTGCAGTTAATATTCTTACCAACGAACAGAAAGGTATGGAATTTGCACTTCTCCAGATGCGGCCGTTGGTAATTCACCGTGAGATGGAAGAATTATCGGTGGATACTATCGACGAATCGAAATTGATATGTCATAGCAGCCAGGTACTTGGACATGGACTCATCGACGATATTTACGATATTATTGCTGTAGATTATCAACTTTTCGATCGTAGTGCAAGCAGAGAAGTAGCCGCAGAGATTGCTTCTTTCAATGCACAACTTATCCGTGAAAATCGGCCATACCTTTTAATTGGTATTGGACGATGGGGATCACTCGATCCATGGTTAGGCATCCCGGTTGCCTGGGAACAGATTGCAGGTGCAAAAGCGATTATTGAGACAGGATTCAAAGATATGTCTGTAACACCTTCTCAGGGCTCTCACTTTTTCCAGAATATTACATCGTTCATGATTGGTTACTTTACTGTTAATGAGTTTCAAAAGCAGGGATATGTCAATTGGGACTGGCTGCTCCAACAGCCAGCAATAGAACAAAAACGATTTACAAAATTATTCCGATTCAACAAACCCCTTACCATCAAAATTAATGGCCACCAGAATAAGGGGATTATCATGAAACCGGAGGATTAGCGTGCCAAGCGAAGATAAACTTCATGAGTCTTGTCCACATTGCGGCCAGCGGTTAAGTCCATGGCAACAAGTATTATTGAGCGTGGATCGTTCGTTAATGTGCAAGAATTGCTGGTATAGAATTATTCTCGATCAACCTTCAGGTCAGGAAAAACCAGACGATCAATCATTGGAACGGGCGGAGGATTAACCTATGCATTCCTATAATTCATTTGATGTGCTCCAGCAACAAGTTTCGGAAGCATCAAAATTCTCAATCTCGATCAAGCAACAACAGCCTTGTTATTATGGCCTCAACGGGAATTTAAATTCACAATTCCAGTTCGAATGGATAACGGAAGTGTGAAAGTCTTTCATGGGTACCGGATTCAATACAACTATGCCCGTGGTCCAGCGAAAGGTGGTATTCGATTTCATCCTGATGAAACCGCCGATTCAATTCGGGCGCTTGCCGGGTGGATGACATGGAAAACATCGGTATTGGATCTTCCTCTTGGTGGCGGAAAGGGCGGTGTTGTGTGCAATCCTCGCGATATGTCTGAGCGTGAATTAGAAAATCTCGCCCGGGCTTATGTGCGCGCGGTCGTTCAATTTATTGGTGTTGATAAAGATGTTCCGGCACCCGACGTATATACAAATCCACAAACCATGGCCTGGATGATGGATGAATACGAAACCTTAAATCAGGTGCATCATCCTGGTGTTTTTACGGATAAACCTCAGCCGATTGGCGGCACTGAAGGGCGCCGGGATGCTACAGCCCGCGGTGGAATAATTACTGTTCGGGAAGCCTGTAAGGTGTTGAATATTGATCCAACCGGTACATTTGCCATTCAAGGATTTGGTAACGCCGGACAGCGAACCGCGTTGCTCCATTCGGAATTGCTAGGTGGAGGCCGATTGGTCGCTGTATGCGATTCACGTGGTGGCATTTATAATGAAGATGGATTAAATCCGAAGGAACTTGTTACGCATAAACTCAAAACGGGAACAGTTGTTGGATTTCCTGGCGCTAAAAATATACCGAGAGAGTCGGTTCTTGAGCTCAAGGTCGATATACTTTATCCTGCAGCACTTGAAAATTCCATCAACGAGGGAAATGTTCGTAATATTAAGGCGAAAATCGTTTGCGAGCTGGCGAATGGTCCTACAACGCCGGAAGCCGATCTGATTCTGCACGACAGAGGCATTCATATAATTCCCGATATCGTTGCGAGCGCGGGAGGACCATTCGCCAGCTCGCAAACGATTTTC
>Ga0233422_10000595_pt1 | contig 17650 bp, 18 predicted proteins | sample Watercolumn_Mata_2_FD_182724 | JGI IMG/M metagenome (GOLD analysis project Ga0233422, IMG submission 182724) | Freshwater microbial communities from Lake Matano, South Sulawesi, Indonesia - Watercolumn_Matano_2014_110_MG | ecosystem: Environmental > Aquatic > Freshwater > Lake | place...
AGCGAAGTTGCTGTGCCTTGGGGATTTGAGTCTTCGACAAATTTTATTTCTACACCATAACGGCTTCCATCTCCAATCAGGTTGAATATTGAGGCAAGAACCGGCTGTTCCCCAATCACAAAAATACTTTTAAATCCATTTTCTCTTAAATTTTTTACAGCTAGCTCTATAACACTCGTGTCTTTGATTTTTGCTGTCGGGCGGTATTCTGTTTTGGCAATTCTAAGATTTTTTGCAGGGCCTGTTGCGAGTATAACTGCAATTTTATTTTCACCGAGTGTTTTTTCTATTAAAAACTCAACTGCCTGGGAGCGGTTTCTGATGTAAATTCTGTCTACAACAGAATCCACGCTTTTTAGTATTTTTTCGTTTAGAGTGATAGTTATTCTTTTCTTCATACGCAAACTAAGCATCAATCATATTTAAAATTTTCTAATTTGTAATATTAGTGTATGAAAAAGTATGATTTAGGTATTATTATTTAAGAAAAACTGCTTGGGAGTATGATTTGCTAGCATGAAATAAGATGATTTTACCGACGGTATGAAAGAAATAATCTGCTGTGAGATGAAGAGCAGGTATAAATAGGAGTTTTGGTTAATTTGATCATGGTTAATGGAAAAGCAACGCAGTTTTCAGAACACTGGATGAGAGAGTTTGGAAAGTTTACTGAAAGGTATCCTGATTTAAAAGATGACTGGCGAACCTCTCTTGAAGCTGTTATAAAGGTACAGACTGAAAAGGGAATTCCGTTTATTGCAGTTTATAATCCCTGGAGAGAAAAAAGAATTGGCAAACAAATTAGCATTCCTTCTTATTATGAGTCTATACTTGCTTTTAAAAAAGGAGGAGAGAATACAGTTATCTTTGGCGAAGATTATTCGCCTTTTTTTATTTTAATAAATATCTTTCCTATTGTGCACGACCATGTTGCAATTGTTCATGAAGAGCCGAGCTATGGGCCAAAGAAAGAGATGAGCGAGGGCGATTTAGAGATTATGGTAAGAATGCAGGAAGGGACAGGGATTTCTATTTGGCATAATATGAAAGGTGCTGGCGTGACTATTGAGGATTGGGACCATTTTCAGGGAGCGTTATGGAAACCTGCTATGCGGTCTGCTACAAAAGCCTGTTATGATAGTGTTTCTCATGTTTATTTCATGCCAGATTATCCAGGGCAGCACGTTGTGCTAAATGGAGACAGAAAAGTGGGAAAAGCAATTGATACTGTGAAATTTTTAAATGACAAGGGAAAAAGCTATAATGTTTCTGTTGATGACGGGTTTGTTTATGTTATTCCAATCAAAGATGACAGAGCTGGAGTATCACTTGGCTTAAGCGAAAAGAGCAGAATTGGCGGTTTTGAGACTTTTGGAAGTTATGTTGCGCTGACTTGGGATGACTTTAGCAAATTTCTTAGGGGAGAAGTTAAGGTTGGTGAAGTGCTAAGAAGAGCTTTGTATTCTTGGGATGATCCAGAATTAAATTTAAAGAATAGATTTAATTAGGTTTATTAAGGCAATCTCTTTGATATACTAAAGAGGGAGCTGAAATGGAAAAAGTTAGCGTTGCCAAGTGCGATTCTTATGAAGGGGCTAAAGTTCGGAAAGCTTTGGAGAATAGCTTGAAAAACATTAATTTTTCTTTTAAAAAAGGGGCAAAAATTTTGATAAAGCCAAATCTGCTTTCAGCAAGCAAACCAGAGGAAGCAATAACAACTCATCCAATGATTGTTTTAGAATTATGCAAAATTTTGAAGAGACATGGAGCTGAAATTTACATTGGCGAGAGCTCTGCATTTAACACTGACAGGGCTTTTAAGGTTTGCGGGTATGCCAAGCTAGCAAAATATGCAAAAATAATTAATTTTGAAGCTGCACCAAAAAAACTTTTTGATTTTGGAAAAGGCATGCATAGAATTCCTTTGCCGAAAATTGCTTTTGATGCTGATTTAGTAATTAATATAGCAAAAATGAAAACGCATGGATTAACGCAGGTTACGCTTTGTGTTAAAAATCTCTATGGGTGTATCCCGGGAAGTTTTAAAGAAGAATTACATAAAATTCTGCCCTCCCCTAAAAACTTTTCTAAACTTCTTTTGAAAATTGAAGAAACAATAAAACCTGGCCTGAATATAATTGATGGTGTTGTTGGAATTGAGGGTGAGGGTCCCGGTGCATCTGGAAAAATTAAAAAAAGCAAGGTTATTGTTGTAAGCAGAGATGCTATTGCTGCGGACATTATAGGCACTGAGATAATGGGCTTCAATTTTAACAAGATATGTATAAATCGCCTTGCTAAAATGAAAAGAGAAGAAATTGAGGCTGTTGGCAATGGAAAAAATTTAAAACTTAATTTTAAGAAACCGAGAAGCCATGATATTCAGTTTGCTCTGCATTTTTTAGGATTTTTGCCAAAGCCAAAAATAACTTTTAATTATGGCAAATGCGAGAGATGCAGGCTATGCGAAACCAAATGCCCTGCAAAAGCTATAAAACTAAATCCATGGCCAGAATGTAACCATAAGAAATGCATAAGGTGTTTATGCTGCATAGAGGTTTGCCCAAATAGCGCGATTTATCTGAAAGCACACTGGATTAGGCAAATTCTTGTGAATATCTACAGAAAATTTAAGAAAGTTTAATTGCAATTTATTTCTATTATTAGAAAGTGTATTCTCAAGTGTTATAATATTTATAAACCTAAATTCTTTTTAATTGAAATGGCAAAAAATGCAGAGGAAAAAGAAGAGAAAAAAGATGAGACTTCTGAACAAAAGCTTACTGATGTGCCAGGAATTGGACCTGGAATTGCAATGAAACTCGAAGCAGCAGGAGTGTACGATTTAATGGGGCTAGCAGTAATGAGCCCAAATGCACTCTCAGAAATGGCGGGAGTTGGAGAAGCTGTTGCTAGAAAAGCTATTCAATCAGCGAGAGGATTGCTTAAACTTGGATTTGTTGACGGCGTAGAGTTCGCTAAAAAGAGAGAGAACATAATACATATTACTACTGGTTCGCTAAACTTGGACAATCTTCTGGGAGGAAGAGGAATAGAAACTAAAGCCCTGACAGAGGCCTACGGTGCTTTTGGAAGCGGAAAAACACAACTCGGCCTGACGCTTGCTGTAAATGCGCAACTACCTACAGAAAAAGGTGGAGCGAACGGCAAGGCTGTTTTTATTGATACAGAAGGAACTTTTAGGCCCGAAAGAATAAAACAAATAGCCGAAGGAATGGGTGCGAATCCGGAAAAAGTATTGAAAAATATTCTTGTTGCAAGGGCGTTTAATTCTGACCACCAGATGCTCCTCGTGGACAAAATAAACGAAATGGTAAAAGAAGGCGAGCCAATTAAAGTAGTAATCATCGATTCTTTAACTGCTCATTTTAGGGCAGAATTTACTGGAAGAGGCGAACTTGCAGATAGGCAGCATAAATTAAATAAATATCTGCACAGCCTGATGAAAATGGCTGAAATGCACAATCTTGCAGTTTATGTAACAAACCAGGTAATGGCGAATCCAGCCATGATGTTCGGCGACCCTACAACTGCTGTCGGAGGAAACATAGTTGCTCATGCTTCTACATACAGAATGTATTTAAGAAGAGGCAAACAAGGGAGCAGAGTAGCCAAGCTGATAGATTCCCCCAACTTGCCAGATAATGAAGCACAATTTTTTGTTACGGAAAAAGGCGTTAAAGACGAAGGATAGAGAGAGCATATTCTCTTGTCTCAACTTCTAAATTGCTGTTCGCTTCTATAATTATTAGTTTAAAATCTCCTTCTAATAACAAAATATCCCTTAGGTTGCGAACAGTCTCTATTGATTCTGATATCCAAATAGGGTTAACTATATCATCTTGTCTGTAAATTTCAATACTAATCATATTGCCTTCCTCAGAATCTCGAAAGTCTCTTAATATTCTACTTGTCAAATCTGGGATTTGCTTGGATGGTCTCGGTAGAATATTTTTAGTTAAAATAGGTACGCTCCTTTTTTCAGAAGTTATCGTTTTTAGAGGAAAACTTGAATTTTTATCTTCTCTTTCTAGTTTCGCAATTTCCTGCCGATGTATTTGTTTAGTAGGAAGAATTATTGTGTTGTGTGTTCTAACAATGCCCTTATCAGAAACAAAAGCTCTGCTGAGATTGTTGCCGCCAAGATCTTTTGCATTAGCTATATGGCCCAGGCACACAAGACAAATCAGCATTAACAATGAGATTATCCCTCTTTTTTTTATCATGAGATTTCAATAAATTTTATTGCTTTAAAAACTTTTGGGTTAGATTCTGTTTTGCCGACGAGAAAAGTTTTATTTCATAATTATTCTCATATTTATAAGAAATAAACAAAATTATTTTTTATTCTTTCTCGCCTTCAGCCACTTTTTTATTTTTGCAACTTTAGAAGATTTGTCTCTCTTTTTAGCTATTCTCCCACCCCAATTTTTCTTTTTTAAATTTTTCTTTGTCATCTCGCGAATATAAGCTGGTTTACTGGACTCGGTGAAAGAGTTCCTTAAACAAATACCGAAATCAATCTTAACCTGTCGGCGTGTTTTAAAGGTTATCTCCTTCGCATCATGGGAAGCATTTGCACATGCAGGTTTCGTTTGGCGAGCTATAGTCCAGGCGCCAAATTAATAGCTGAGCATATGAAAGAGGCTATATGAATACATCCTTTCCAGGACAACCAAATTGTCCTTACCAGCTCATAAAAAATCAGGCAGCAGTGTATATATTTTTATGTGCCCACTTAGAAGTTTGTACGTGCCTGGGGGATTATTAAAAAAGTTTCTTCAATTTGCCGTTGTCAAGAACCAGCCACTTTAGTGGCTGGCGCGTAATTGAGGTTGGTTCTTGAGCATGCTCAAGAATTGTATTTTCTAAAACTCGTTACTTTAGTGGTGAGATACAGAAAATACAATTCTTGACATATAAAAGGAGGATTTAAAAAGTAAGAAAAATTAAAATTATGGGAGTAAAAATGAGGTTAAAACCAACTAGTTTAAAAATTATTGCTAGTTTAATCTTCGGCACACTGCTGGGAGCATTTTTTGGGTTGAGGGAAATCTGCATCGGAAATTGTCCAGCAGACGTTGAAGAGTTGTGGGGTTTTCAATATAGTCTAAACAATAATAACATTTTGTCTGCGCTTATTTTTGCTATTCCTTTTGTTCTCTTTATTTATTTAGGATATAGCCTCCTTCAAAAAGAGCCAATTAAATCTTTAAAGTCTAGAATAATCAAGAGTAAAACACTCTCGTTCAAAGAAAAAAAGACTAAACATGTTTTTGGATGGAAAGATTTACGAAAAGAGATGATCTGGGAGACGGTTTTAGAGGGGATTATCTTAGTCGGAGTAATTGGTTTGGTTATTTTATACTTTGTCTTGTATATTCTTGGAAACCACCCAAAGCCTGAAATGAGCTGGATGTTTTGGGCGATTATCGGCATTTTGGCAATCGTTCTAGTCGCGGCGATATTTTATGTAATTGTTTTCATTAGATATCTCAAGCTTACAAAAAAATCAAAGAGCAGCAGTTTATAAAGACCTTGAAGGTTAAAAGAATGTGCTAAAAACAGAACATTTTGGAAAATGCCTCCTAATTAAGACTAAAAAAAGAATTCTTGTAGCAGGGGATTTACATATTGGCTATGAAGAATCTCTCGAAAAAAGCGGCGCATTTGTAGGAAGAAAAATGTTCGGCGAGTTGATTGCTGAATTTAATTTAATATTTGCCAAAATCGGAAAAGTTGATGAAATAATCCTCTTAGGAGACCTAAAGCACGATTTTTCCAAACTAACGATTCAAGAAAGGCAAGAACTCAACAAGTTGTTTAATTATCTGCTCTTTCACTGCAAAAAGATTATAATTACCCTCGGAAACCACGATAATTATTTGTTGAATGTTGATTTGAAACGAGAAATTGAAGTTAAAGACGTTTATATTGATGAAGAAGTTTGTTTTTTTCATGGCGACAGGGATTTCGCTGAAATCCGAGACAAAAAAATAAAATGCTGGGTCCTCGGGCATTTCCATCCAGCAATTTTATTAGGCGAAAAAAAAGAGCAAAGTGCGAAAAATACAAATGTTTTCTCGAAGGGAATTTTGAAGAAAAAAGAGTTATAATTCTGCCAAGCTTTTTTGAAGGAAGCGAAGGGAGCGATTTCGAAGAAAGCAGAATGAAAATGCCGTGGAAATTTAACTTGAAAAATTTCAAAGTTTTGATTGTCGGAGAAAATTTAGAAGTTTTGGACTTTGGAAAGCTCAAAAGTCTTCAGTCTTCTAGGGCTCTTCAAAAGAAGAAGAGATTTATAAGCTTTTAAAGTTTGCCATGCCCCCTCAGAAAAGCTTAAAAAGTTTTTCTAGGCCAAGTCAATATGGATAAAAAATGGTTTTGCGAAAAATGCGGAAGAATCTTAACGGTCAAGCAAGAAGAAAAGGGAGATTCGAAAGGCGTTTGCACATGCGGGTTTATAAAAACAGTCCCCCCGATAGAGTTTGTTAGCAGAGGAGAAAGAAAGAAGAAAATAGAAGTAACTGAAGAAACGAAAACAGCAGGATTTTCTCATATCTGTAAAAAATGCGGATTTGAAGGATGTGAGATTGGGGAAATAGGCGCACCATATAGCGACGAAGCAAACATCTTTTTATATATCTGTAAAAAATGCGGGCACGTCGAGAGGGACAGCTACGGAACAAGCAACCACTAATCAGGCGCTTTCTTCAGCAGGCTTTGGTGTCAGTTGAGGAATTGCCATGTGGGGCGGAAGGCCCAGCTCTTCTTCAAGTGTAAGAGACTTCGCAGCACATTTTTTAAGCAAGATATTAAAAAGAGTTATTTTAAGGCTGGGAGGAAGCTCCTTTTTCTTCCAAGACTTTAATATTTCCTTAGCCTCGTCTTTCTCAAGAGAAAGCACCATAAACCCTTTAAAAATTATTTCAGCATCTTTTTTATCAGACTTCTCAACTTCTGTAAAAATCAGAGAATATTCGAAAAAGATTTTCACAACTTCCGAATCTTTTATTAGGTCTATTTTATCTTTTTCAAGATTTGTAAATTCTATTTTGTTGTTTATGCTTCTCCCTGTTTTAAAATCGGGAAATTTCTCTGCTGATATCTTTGTAAAGTTAAATCCTATTACTTGCATGTTGCTTAGATTGTTAAAGGAAATCCTCTTCGGAGACCACCACAAAATCACTGACTGCAATGATTGTATTATATGGAACAAGCAGGCATTTGTTAGAAGAAAGCTCCAAATTCAAACTTTTGGCGTACGGCGTCGGATCTTTTACAACCAACTGAATCAATTCTCCGGTTCTAGTCTCAAAAGTTATATCCTGAACAATCCCAAGTCGTTTTCCTTCTTTTGTTACCACCAGTTTTCCTATAAGGTCTCGATAAGTTTTTTTATCACTCGACATATTTATTTGTATATTAGAATTATATATAAATCTTTCTCTTGTGTTTTTTACTAAATCTAAGGGATTATTATATCAATCCAACTGAAATTTAGCCCCGTCCCCCCGATTTCCCATGGACTCATAAAAACATTCATAAACCCTCCAAAGAACTTTTTTTCTTTCTTTTTCTTTTTTAAAGTTTTCTATATTATATTATATATAATACAATATATACTATAATCTACAATGAATAGTTCGCTTCTAAATCCTTGCTCTCTAAAGTTTTTATCTGTTCCACAAGAAACACAGGAGCGAGTATATCTAGCTCTGTTCTAAAAAATCAAAGCGGAAATGCCTCTTCCACAAGAAATATAGCCTACAAAACAGATAGATTTATAATCAAAAGGACACTCAAAACTAAACACGAGAGGTGAAGATGGATAAAATAAATCAAATCTTTGAAGCATTCGTAAATTACAACTTATTTAAAGACAAAAGAGTTTTACAGTCTAATTACGCCCCTGAAAACATTCCTCACCGAGATGCGCAAGTCGAAGCAGTTGCGTCCATCCTCGCGCCAGCCCTCCGATGTGAAAAAATAAGCAACCTTTTCGTTTATGGAAAAACAGGAACAGGAAAAACCCTCAGTATACAACACGTCGGAAACAAGATTTTAGATAAAATAAAAGAGCTCGGGCAAAACAATGTAAAATTTGTTTATGTCAACTGCAAGCTTAAAAAAGTCGCAGATACAGAATATCGAATTCTTGCCGAGATAATTCGCGGGCTGGGGGGGAAAGTTCCCGCAACCGGGCTCCCAACCGATGAAGTATACTCAAGATTTGTAAATCTCATAGACGACAAGAGACAAACAATCATTTTAGTGCTGGACGAAATAGACCAAGCAGTAAAGAAAATCTCTGATAATTTTATTTATACCCTGACAAGGCTGAACAGCGACCTCCAGAACGCACAAATTAATATAATCGGAATTAGCAACAGTTTAACTTTTATGGATAATTTAGATCCTCGCGTAAGAAGCTCACTAGGGGAAGAAGAGATTATCTTTCCTCCCTATAACGCTCTGCAGCTTCAAGATATCTTGCGAGAAAGGGCGGGGAGAGCTTTCAAAGAAGGCGTTTTAGAAGAAGGCGTTGTTGCCAAGTGCGCAGCTTATGCTGCGCGTGAGCATGGAGATGCCAGGAGGGCGTTAGATCTTTTGAGAGTTGCTGGAGAAATTGCTGAAAGAGAGCAAAGCAAAAAAATAGAATTTAAGCACATAGATATCGCAAAGGACAAAATTGAAAGAGACAAAATGCTAGATATCATCGAAAGTGAGCCAAGCCAATTTCAGCTAGTTCTTGCAGCAATCTTTTCTCTCAACGAAAAAAACCAAGGCAGAGCGATATTTACAGGAGAGGTCTATAATCACTACCGAGAGATCTGCGAGAAAACAAAAAATGAAAGCCTTACCCAAAGAAGAGTTTCAGACATCATCTCTGAGTTCGATATGCTGGGCATTATCAACGCCCCGGTAATAAGCAAAGGCAGACAGGGAAGAATGCGCGAGATAAAGCTTACTTTATCTCCTGCAATAAAGGAAAGGGCAAAAGAGATTGTAAGCAAAGCTCTTTACCTATAAAGAAGTTTGCAAAAAACAAAGTTCTCTATATGTCAAGAATTGTATTTTCTAAAACTCGTTACTTTAGTGGTGAGATACAGAAAATACAATTCTTGAGCATGCTCAAGAACCAACCTTAATTACACGCCAGCCACTTTAGTGGCTGGTTCTTGACAATTTTAATGTGCTTGCATCAAATAAGTGTGTCCCAGATTATATATTTATTAATCTATATTATAGTGATTACACACGTTTAAATATAAACTCTCGTGTTTATTCTTCTAACATGAATCGCGAGATTTTAAACGCTGTAAAAGAAAGAGGTCTTTTGTTAGAAAAAGAAATATATGATTTGCTTAACAATTTAGAAGACACGAAATCCGTAGAGTCTTTTCTGGAATTACTCGAAAAGCTTTCAGGACAGAAGATTATTACAAGATCTGTGCTTTCGAAGAATGTTGAATATGCCCGGAAGGTCTTTGCGCAACCGACAGAAGGCGCCCTCGCCGCAGAAAAGATTTTCATCAAGCTCGGCTTAAACTTAGAGATAACAAAAGAAAAAGAAATTTTGAAGAAAAACGATCTCGCCACTCCCAGACAAAGCTTTCAAATTTTTTGCGCAGACACCAGAGTAGAAAAAAAATTAGAAGTCAGCGATTTTACTAACCATTTAAGAGCAAGATACCACCAAATCCAGAGAATTCTAATGCAGCGGCCCGGATTGTCAGGTCTCGTCTCAATCGGAAAAATTTCGAGCAACCGACAAACACTTAACATTATTGGGGCGGCGTCTGAAAAGAGAATTACCAAAAATAAGAATCTGATAGTAAAATTTGAAGACCCAACAGGAGCGATTTCAGCAGTATTTAAGCAAGACAACAAAGAGTTGTATAAAAAAGCCAACGACCTTCAATTAGACGATGTTGTGGCAGTTAAAGCTTCTGGAAACAGCGATTTGCTCTTTGCGCACGATCTTTTCTATCCAGAATCGTTTTTAACGCAAAAAACAAGATTTAAAGAAGATATTTCTATTGCTTTTCTTTCAGATATTCATGCGGGAGGAAACCGGCACCTAAAAAAAAGCATCGCAAAATTTCTCGAATGGATAAATAGCGACAACCCCGATGCTAAAAAAATAAGATACATTTTTTTCGTAGGAGACAACGTTGACGGTGTGGGGATATTTCCAAATCAAGAAGCCTCATTAGAACTAAAAAACATGAGTGCGCAATACTCTCTTTTAGCCACCTATCTTAATAAAATCCCAAAAAATATAACGATGTTTATGTGCCCCGGGCAGCACGATGCCGCGAGGGTTGCTGAACCGCAGCCAATAATAGACAAGAAGTATGCCGCGTCTTTGTATAATATCGAGAATCTAGTTCTCGTTACAAATCCAAGTTTAATAAACCTTCTCGAAGGAAGCAACGAATTCAAAGTTTTAATGTATCACGGGGCAAGCATACACACATTTATTAACGAAATTCAAGATTTGAGAATCTCCAAAGCACACAGAACTCCCGCCAAGGCAGTTAAGGAAATGCTAAAAAGAAGGCATCTCGCCCCAACGCATTCTTCTGTGGTGTACATACCAAATGCAGAAAAAGACCCGTTAGTAATAAGCGAAGTTCCAGACGTCTTATGCACGGGGGAAGTGCATAGGTTAGACATAGAAAATTACAACAGCACCCTGATTATAACTGGAAGTTGCTGGCAAGCACGAACACCTCACGAAGAGAGGGTTGGAAACATTCCAGACCCTGCAAAAGTTCCTGTATTAAACTTAAAAACTCACGAACTAAAAATATTTGATTTTGGCGACGAGGAGGAAATCAACCGTGAATACTGAACAGAAAATAATTGGGGTAGATTTAGACGAAGTTTTGGTTGAATTTCTCCCTTCTTTTCTAGAATTCTTCGAAAGAAAAAACGGCACGAGAATTCCAATCAATACCGTGAGAAGCTATAACTTTTGGGAGAGCGGGCTAGGAAAGACAAGAGAAGAAGCAATTGCGTTAGCGTTAGTAGAGGAATTTTATCAGTCTCGGGATTTTGATAATCTTCCCACAACAAACGGAGCAGAAGCAGCCATAACAGAGCTTTCTAAAAGCGGGCTAATTTACGTTGTTACATCTCGACCGAGTCATTTTAAGAGCAAAACAACTGCTCAACTCAGAAAACATTTTCCAGCAATTTCATCCCACGTTATTTATACTGGGGATTTCAACAGGGTTGGAAAGACAAAAGCAGAAGTTTGTCAGGAATTGGCTCTAACAGAGTTCTACGAAGATAATCTCTCCTATGCCCGAGCTTGCGCCCCCCATGTAAGAAGAGTTTATTTGTTCGATAAGCCCTGGAACCAAGGAGAAGTAAACGGAAACATAACAAGAGTAATAAGCTGGCAAGAAGCCATGCAAAGGAGAGTAACGTGAATACTGAATTAATTGAACTAGCAAGGAAATATGTTGAAGAAGAATGCAAAAAAGAGAGTAATTTTTTCGGAATTTCTGCTTATAATTATCATTTTGTAAGCACTGTCCGCTATGCAAGACAGCTTGCGAGAGAAGCGGGTGCAAACGAAGAGATAGTCGCAATTGCCGCATGGCTCCACGATATCGGGAGCATAATGGGAGACTATGAAAACCACCACACCAGCGGTGCAGAAATTGCTGAGAGATTTTTAGCAGGTCAAGGTTATCCAAAGGACAAAACAGAAGCAGTAAAACATTGCATAATTGCGCATAGAGGGAGTAAAGATATTCCAAGAAAAACTGTCGAAGCGGAGTGCATTGCAAACGCAGATGCGATGTCGCATTTTGATAATATTGGCTCCTTATTTAACCTTGCTTTAGTAACTAGAAAATTAGAAACAGAAGAAGCTGTTAAATTTGTGAGGGGCAAATTAGATAGATCTTACAAAAAACTGACTCTGCGAGCTAAAATAATAATTAAACCCAAATACGAAGCAGCGATGCTTTTATTAAAATGAATACTGAACAATATTTTGCAAACCTCGAAAAAGAAGTTAAAAGATATTATGGCGTGGCAAAGGAAGCTAGGAAAAGAGGATTTGATCCGGTTTTTGATGTCGAAACATCTATCGCTACATCTCTGGCAGAAAAAGTAGTTGGGTTAATCTCTGCAGTTTACCCCCAGCTAAACGACAAAAAGATTATCGATAGAATTACTGAGCTAGAAAAAGAATTTGGGCCTCTAGATATGATGGTCCCATTTAAAATCGCAGAAGAAATCGCCAAAGAAAAATATTGTAAATTCGCAAGCCATTTGCAAGCGATGGACGCCGGAATAAGAATAGGGTTTTCTTATATCACCATCGGGGTTGTTTCTTCTCCTCTTGAAGGATTTACAGAGCTTAGAGTCAAGAAAACCCGTGAAGGCAAAGACTACCTCGCTGCTTATTTTTCAGGACCGATAAGAAGCGCGGGAACAACAGCAGCATGCATGGTTTTGATGCTTATTGACTATTTAAGAGAACTTTTCGGATATGAAAAATACGACCCAAGCGAAGAGGAAGTAAAGAGATATGTAACTGAAAATTATGACTATCACGAAAGAGTTACCAATCTCCAATATTTGCCAACAGAAGAGGAGATAGAGTTTTTAGCTAAGAATCTTCCCATTGAAATAAGTGGAGAACCTAGCGAAGAAAGAGAAGTCTCTAATTACAAAGACCTCGCAAGAGTCGAAACAAATTTCATACGAGGAGGAATGTGTTTAATCTTTTCAGAAGGGTTGGCACAAAAAGCACAAAAAGGATATGGTCTATGGAAAAATATGCTCGGAAAAGGTTTGAAGGCAGAGGGATGGAAATTTCTCGACGAATATATTAAGATTCACAAAAAGAGAGTTTCAGGCAGTTCAGACACATCTGCTACATACATCAAAGATTTAGTTGCGGGCAGGCCTGTTTTTGGCCACCCCTCGCGCCCCGGAGGATTCAGGTTTAGATACGGGAAGGGAAGAGTCGGCGGATTTTCTGCTACAGCAGTGCATCCAGCCACAATGGGAATTTCAGGAGGATTCATGTCTTTTGGAACACAGCTAAAAATTGAGAAGCCGACAAAAGGCTGCGTTATTGCCTGCTGTGATGAAATTGATGGGCCCATAGTCAAATTAAAAAACGGGAGTGTTAAAAGAGTAGAAACACTTGACGAAGCCAAAAGAATTTATCCAAACGTAGAAGAAATAATTCATTTAGGGGATATTCTAATTTCTTTTGGAGACGTTTCAAATAGGAAGTATGAATTAATTAAACCAGGGTATGTTGAAGAATGGTGGGAATTAGAGTTAAAGAAAAAATCAGAAGATAAGAGCCAAATAGCAGACAGATATAAAGTCAGCTTTGACGAAGCCAAAAAAATTTCTGATGAATTCCGCATTCCCCTGCACCCAAGATATATTTATTATTGGAAAGAAATCTCTCATGAACAACTTGTTGCCTTGGTTGAATGGGTCTGCGATGGAAAGTTTATCGAAGAGCACAAATTAATATTGCCTTATTTTATTTCTCAGAGAGAGATTTATTCCAAAGCCAAGAGGGCGTTAGAGCTGATAGGGTGCTCGCACGAGGTAACGACTGAAAACGTAGTTCTCGCCGGGGGCGATGGAAAAGGATTACTCGCCAATTTAGGAATTGAAGGAAAAGATTTACAAAAAGAAGCAGAAGAAATCTTGTCTAAAATAAAGCAACATGCGGAAAAAAACACTCTTGAAAAAATAAACCTTCTCTCTAAATTCATAATAAAAGACAAATCAGGAACCTTCATCGGAGCAAGGATGGGCAGGCCTGAAAAAGCAAAATTAAGAAAGCTAACAGGCTCCCCCCACGCTTTATTTCCTGTTGGAGAAGAGGGAGGCAGAATGAGAAGCGTGCAATCAGCTCTAGAAGTTGGAAGTGTCATGGCAGAATTTCCACTCTATCACTGCCCTGAATGTAAAAATGAAACAGTTTACCCAAGATGCGAAAATTGCATGGGGCAATGTTTAAGGTCAGTCGATTCAACAAACCAAGATAAAGAGCTTTCGCCAGAACACGAAGAGCGAAAGTTAGATATCAAACACTATTTCGAAATATCTCGAAAACAGCTTGGATTAAGAAATGACGAAATACCCCTATTAAAAGGAATCAGAGGGACTTCAAGCAAAGACCACAGTTGCGAATATCTCGGCAAGGGGATGTTGCGAGCAAAATACGGTTTAAATGTAAACAAAGATGGCACGATAAGGTATGATTTAACTGAAATGGCGATTACACACTTCAAACCTTCTGAGATAGGAACAAGTATTGCAAAACTGAAAGAACTTGGTTATGAAAGAGATATCTATAAAAAAGAGCTGGTTAACGAAGACCAAATATTAGAAATTTTTCCTCATGATGTTATTCTGCCTTCGTGTTCAGATTCTCTAGACGAAAAAGCAGACGATGTTTTTGCTAATATAAGTAAGTTTGTAGATGACGAATTCGAAAAAATTTACAAAATGCCCAGATTTTTTAACATCCAAAAAAAAGAAGATTTGCTGGGGTCTTTGTTAGTCTGCATAGCCCCCCACATTTGTACAGCTACTGTCGGGAGATTAATCGGCTATTCAAAGTCTCAGACTCTTCTTGCTAGTCCGTTTATGCATGCTGCAATGAGAAGAGACTGCGACGGCGACGAAGCAGCTGCTTTATTTTTAATGGATATGCTTCTAAACTTTTCTAGAAAATTCTTGCCCGCGCACAGGGGAGGCACCCAAGACGCGCCGCTCGTTTTAAATATCAGAATAAGAGCAGGAGATGTAGATGACCAAATATTAGATTTCGAGCTGTCTGCCTATCCTCTTGAGCTTTACGAATCTGCCGAGCAAGGCAAGCATTCCTCAGAGATAAAAATTGATAATGTTGCGGCAAGGTTAAAATCTGGAAAAGACCCCTTTTCAGAAACCCTGTTTACTCACAACACCTTTAATTTCAATCATACAATTCTAAACTCTTCTTATAAATCGCTGCCGACAATGGAAGACAAGGTAAATTGTCAGATGGATCTTTGTAGAAAGATAAGGGCTGTTGATGTAAGAGATGTTTCAAGGTTGATAATTGAAAGGCATTTAATAAGAGACATCAGGGGTAATTTAAGAAAGTTTTCGCAACAAGAATTTAGATGCGTCAAATGCAACACCAAGTACCGAAGGCCACCCATGGTTGGAAAATGCACGTATTGCGGTGGGAGGCTTATTTTTACAATTGCCGAGGGAAGTGTTCTGAAATATATGCAGCTTGCGTTAGGTTTGGCCAGAACTTATAATGTCGATAATTATCTTTTAGAAAGCCTAGAATTAACAGAGAGATATATACAAAGTATTTTCGGAAAAGAAAAAGACAAGCAAGAAGCATTAGAAAAGTTGTTTTGTTAATGCCCCTCTAAACAAACCATAAATATTTATAATGCCCGATTATCTCCTAAAAAGATGCCAGCAAATATCGCAAAACTCGCCCACGACAAAGAGATAATTCTCTCTTACATAAGCAAAAACGGTCCGAGTCTACCAGTGCATATAGCCAAAGCAGCAGATTTGAGCATTCTCTTTGCATCAGCTTTTTTATCTGAATTGTATTCAGAAGGAAAGATAAAGATGAGCAACATGAAAGTAGGCAGTTCCTCACTCTATTATCTCGCAGGTCAAGAACAAATGCTCGAAAACTTCACAAATTATCTAAACCAAAAAGAAAAAGAGGCCTTTTCTCTGCTCAGTTCAAAGAAAATATTAATGGATGCAGACCAAGCCCCAGCAATAAGGGTCGCCCTGAGGGCAATAAAAGACTTTGCCTTGCCTTTAAAAATCAGAATTAGCGAAGAAGAAAAAATACTCTGGAAATATTTTACAGTTGAAGAAGCAGAATTAAACTCTCTTCTCGAAGAACTCTCCCCAAATAAAAAAACTGGGGAGAGCAAAACAGAACAGCCTGTAGAAAAAAAAGAAGCTTTGCTGCCCCGAGATAAAAGCCAAGAAGTCCTTGTTGCAAAACCTGAAAAAAAACACAAAACAGAAAATGAGGGGGAGTTCATAAAAAAAGTCAAAAACTATTTAGAAAAAAAAGATTTGGAGATAATTTCAATATTTCTCGAAAAGAGAAAAGAACTTCTAGGAATAATACGCACAAATTCTTTTTTCGGAAAGCAAGAATACTATTTAATAGTTAAAGACAAAAAAAGGGTTACAGAGGCAGAGCTTGATTTGGCGCTCGAGAAGTCTCAGGCAGAGAAAATGCCTGTTCTTATAATCGCTCCAGGAGAATTAGACAAGAAAGCTTCCATGCGTATTTTAAGTTTAAGAAATCTCATAAAATTCATTAACCCCGAAATTTAAGCACGTCTCTTGCGTGCAAAAGCTTAAATAACCTCTTTTCTGCATTCTTTTGAAGATAAAATGGGAAGAATAAAATTACTAATGGTAAAGAGAGCAGCAAAACAACTAATCGGAAATCCAGAGCTAGCTGATGTTTTCAATGAAGAATTCACAACTAATAAGAAAATATTAGGGAAGCTAATGCCGAGCAAGCCAATTAGAAACAAAATAGCAGGCTATATTGCAAGACTAAGAAAAGCTAAAAGAATTCAAAAGCAAACAATAAATAAGCCTGTTTCTGAATCAGAATCTACCTCTTCTTAGAAGCCAGAATATTATCTATCTTTGATTCTATCCTTTTCATATCCTCTTTTATTCTATAAACTTCTCGCATTCTTTTTCTATTCATCACAAGAGCAATTATCTGGAAAATAACCCACAGAATAACAACCAGTCCAAGCGCCTGCAGCCAAAGGCCAATTTTGCCAACTTCACTAACTAAACTGCTAGAAACATTCATAACAGTGTTGGAAACATTCGTAACACCCATCACCCCGCCTGTTGCCATAAACCTCTTAAAGACTTTAAGCTTATAAACCTTTCAAATATAGTCAAGACTAACCCTTACCCGCTCAACAAGTCTTCCTTTTTTGAACATGACTCCGCCATTGAGAACAGAAAAATCAAAACCCTCTCCTATTTGATATTCTGCAAAATAAGATTTTGTATAACCGCAAAGATGATCCGCAAAACCAATAATATCACACAGCCTCAAACTAAGTTCTATCTTGCGTCTTTTTCTTTCATTTTCAGGCATTCCAACTTGCTCCATAGACCGAATGCCTTCCAAGGGATCTATTAGAAAACAAGAACTTCTGAAATATCCCTCTCTTCTTGGTTCTTCCCACCTTAGTTTATACGGAATTCCAGCCCGAGTTAACAATTCTGCAACTCTCTCACTTGATAAACCAGATACTAAAGTCAAACCTTTGGGTATTTCTGTTCCTCGTTCCATTATAATATCACAGAATTAGGCATCTGAGAGCCACCGCCTCTAAAGTACAAACCCCGAAGACTTTTTTAATGTTTCGATTTTATCCGGCAAAAACCTCGAGAACTAAGAGCTTAAAAACCCCCTCGCGCATCTATTCTTGGCGGCATAGCGTAGGGGTAACGCGATGCTCTCATGAGGCATAGATCCCGGGTTCGATTCCCGGTGCCGCCATTTGCATTTCAAAAAGTTTATTCTGTACTTCGCTTATTTCTTTGA
>Ga0233422_10000597_pt1 | contig 17551 bp, 20 predicted proteins | sample Watercolumn_Mata_2_FD_182724 | JGI IMG/M metagenome (GOLD analysis project Ga0233422, IMG submission 182724) | Freshwater microbial communities from Lake Matano, South Sulawesi, Indonesia - Watercolumn_Matano_2014_110_MG | ecosystem: Environmental > Aquatic > Freshwater > Lake | place...
TAAAATCTATGTTTTAGAGATAGTAAATAAATTTTCCAAATATAAGATAAAGGATAAGGCTGGAGCATTTATCGGGGCTAGAATGGGCAGGCCTGAAAAGGCAAAGTTAAGAAAGCTTATTGGAAGTCCTAGTATGCTATTCCCTGTTGGAGAGGAGGGGGGAAGATTTAGGAGTATTCAGGAGGCTTGCACAAAAGGAGCGATAGATGCGGAGTTTCCAATTTTCTTTTGCGAGAGCTGCAAGAAAGAAACGATTTACAAATTTTGTGAAACTTGCAATAAAGCCTGTATAAAAATTCACTATTGCAGAGAGTGCGGGAATAAATTTATAGAAGATAAATGCGAAATCCATAATAAGGGACAGGGATTTTACAAGAGAAAGATAGACTCAAATTACTATTATGATGCTGCTCTAAAACATTTAGGACTTACAAAGCAGGATGCGCCTGCTTTGCTAAAAGGAGTTAGAGGAACATCGAGTGAGGATCATGATGCTGAAAATCTTGCAAAAGGGGTGTTAAGAGCTTTGCATAATTTGTGTGTAAATAAAGATGGAACAATCAGATATGATGCTACTGAGCTGCCTATAACTCATTTTAAGGCAAGAGAGATTGGAACTTCTATTAAGAAGCTGATAGAGATGGGATATGAAGAAGATATTTATGGGAAAAAGCTAGAAGATGAGAATCAAGTTTTAGAGTTGAAGCCGCATGATATTGTACTCCCTGCCTGTCCTGATTCAGATGATGAGAAAGCAGATGATGTTTTTTTTAATATTACTAAATTTGTAGATTCTCTTTTAGATAAATTTTACAAAATGGGCAAATTTTATAATGTAAGGAGCAAGGAAGATGTAATTGGGCAGCTAGCAGTTTGTATGGCTCCGCATAATTGTGCAGGGGTTGTGACAAGAATTATTGGTTTTTCTAAGGTTCAGGGGATATTAGCTTCTCCATATTTGCATGCTGCTGTTAGAAGAGATTGTGATGGAGATGAAGTTGCTGTTATGCTTTTATTAGAGGTTCTGCTTAATTTCTCTAGAAAGTTTCTGCCTTCACATAGAGGCGGGACTCAGGATGCACCTCTTGTTTTAAATGCTAGAATAAGGGCAGGAGAGGTTGACGATCAGATTCTTGACTTGGAATTAGCTAGCTATCCTCTTGAGATGTATGAACAAGCAGAGCGGGGAGAACACTCTTCAAAAGTTTCTTTAGATAATGTTAGAAAGAGGTTAAAAGAAGGCAAGGAACCTCTGATTAATATTGGATTCTCACATGATACTTTTGATTTTAATAATGGAATTATAAATTCTTCTTACAAGTCAATTCCGACTATGCAGGAGAAGGTTGACAAGCAGATGGATCTTGTCAGCAAGTTGAGAGCTGTAGATAAGGCAGATGTTGCTAGACTTGTGATTGACAGACACTTTATGAGGGATATAAGAGGAAATATGAGAAAGTTTTCTCAGCAGGAGTTTAGATGTGTATCCTGTAATGAAAAATTTAGAAGACCTCCTCTTTCTGGAACATGTTCAAAGTGCAAGGGAAAGATAATTTTTACTATCTCGCATGGAAGTATTATAAAGTATGTGGCGCCTGCTTTAAATCTAGCCAGGGATTTTAATGTTCCTGCTTATATGAAGCAAAATCTTGAGCTAACTAAGAGATATATTGAGAGTATATTTGGAAAAGAGAAAGAAAAGCAGGAAGCTTTGGGAAAATTTTTCACATGAGAGAGATAGAGCATTTATTAAAACAAGGAGTTGGTGATAATGAACATTTTAGGGATAAAAGCGGAAGAGTTGTTGCTGCGAAATTTATTAAAAGTGAAGTTTATCTTAGAGAAGATGTAACTAAACCTTGGGAGAATGTGGGCGAGAGAATTCCTAAAGGAGCAAATGCGCAAATAATTAATCGGGTGTGGAAATCTGGAACAGCTTATTTTTACGAGATATATTATTATAAAATCAGAAATTAGAAAGCATTATAATTCTTAATCATAGCATAGTTGCAGGAACAGGGAGAATTTCCGCAAGCATGACAGTTATTTGGATACATTTTTGATAATTCCTCTGCAAGATTTAAATTAAGAGAGTTAAATATTGCCAGAATACAAGAAAAGAAGTCAGCAGCTTCGTATTCTACATGCTTAAAATCTTCATCTGACTTGCTTGCTCTGTATGCCCAGAGTGCTTCTGAGAATTCTCCAAGCTCTTCTGCAAAGTGAACTCCTGCATGTTCCAAGCTTCTTGTTGAACTTGGATAGATAATTTCAAACATTTTTTGAAATTCAAAAAGAGTTTTTGGTCTTTTAGATAGGTCCCCAAATATTTTTTGTCTTGTGAACTTCTTTTCGAGCTTACACGAGCAGGGACAATTTCCGCAGTAAGAGCATTTATATGGAAATCTCTCCCAAATTGCTTGTTCTAGATCAATTTCTAGTCTGTTTAGAAGAGAGACAAAAAATGATAGAGAAATAACAAGATTTTTGTCAGATTTAATAATATCTCCTTTTCTTATGCCTTTTAAGCCGCGCATTGCAAATCTCTGGATCTGATCAAGCATCTCGCATGCTTCAAAATGCCTAATATTCGGAAGATAGTAGACATCTTTCATAAAAGACTGCAAATACTTAATACTCATATCTGGAAGCAGTGCTGCCATTATCTTTATTATAAACTCATATATTTAAGAATTTGTATTCTCGAGAATAATGTTAAAAATATAAGAAAGAAAGAGAATCTGGCTTTAAATAATTATTGATATTGAAAGAATAGTTTCTACTGTCTATCTGCTTAAAAAGCTGATTATTTATTATTTTTAATAGGATGCAAGAGGCAAAAGATAGAATTCACGGAAGATTAAGGGCTAGAGAGGTGTTATCTCATATTCGATTATTAATTCCTTTAAGACAGAGAGAGTGTTATACTGAGAGATTTCTTGCGCAGCTTGAGAAATATTCTTTTAGAGGTCATAGAGAAGATGAGGAGAGACACGAGGGGTGTAAATACTGGCTTGAAGGAATTGTGAATATTGATTTTAAGATTCCTGAGCAGTATGCCTTGTTAGTTATGGGAGATATGGATAGAAAGCAGCAGAAGCAAAATGCTAGAAGATTTTATAATGCTTTTATAGAGGAATTTTCTAGAAGGTAGCTTTTTAAACTAAGATTTACAGAAAATTTTGAGGGAAGATGAGCCGGAATTTAACAATTACACAACAGCAGTATGGAGCAGCAGCAGTATCTAGAAAGCTTGCAGAAGAGCTTTTTGCTAATTGTGATGCTCTTGATCTGGTTGGGCTTTTTGTTAAAGGAAATGGCAGAGAGTTTAGTAGTTTAAAAGAGATGGCAGAGTATTTGCAAACTAGATATGCAAATTATAGGGGATACACAGAATCTATTATGGTTTCTGGATTATCTCTTGCTTTGAGAAGAAGAATGGGGGATACTGCTTATTTTGCAATTGCAGATCAGAGAAGAAAAAAGAGAGCAAGAGACTTGGTTGATACGCTTTTAGACCGAGGGGAGAGAATGGGTATCTTGGAGATAAGTGATGAGGACAGAAAAAAAGCAGGAAAAAAAGGAGGAGATAAAATTGTAAGAGAGAAGTTAGGAGCTCACGGAGTTCAGGGAGAGGCAAGACATAATATGTTTGTGAAGATGGTAAAAAATCGAGGACAGGTTCCTCTTGATGATGAGGAGAGGGATACTGAACTTGGGCCTAAAACTGCTAAAGGATATATTCTTGCTTTAAAGTCAACAGGAGTTTATGAATATAGAGATGGATGGGATGCTATTTATGATAAGTTGAGATTAAATGGGTTTGCAGTTGGAGCAGATCGAAAGAGGTTTGTTTATAATCTAAGAAGCTATTATTTTAGGTGGAAGCAAGCTCAGAAGGGAAAGTAGTAAGCAATAGAGGGAAGCATTAGACTTCCCATTAGAAGAGTTCTTCTTGCATTTGCTAGAATTGTAAATAATCCAAGAATACTTGAGATCAGAAATACAAGAAATCCGAGCCAGCCTGAGAAGATTATAACAATTAGAGCAAGAAGCAGGAGGACAGCAAGCGAGAGCATTCTGTAATTTATTTTTGAGATATTCTTTGCGATTATTTTTGATACAAATAAAGCAAGAAGAAGAGAGATTATTACAGAAAAGAGAATTGTCATAATTATCAAAATTAAATTGAAAAGTGAGAACTGGGGCATAATCTTTTGAATTGCAACTATACTGCCTGCTCTTGCTTCATTTATTGCATATAATGTTGGAAAAAAGAGAGAGATCACAAGAATATTAATTATTCCTAGCATGAAGATAAACTGTTTATTATTATTTTCTCCTGTTAAACTAGAAGCAAGTAGTGCTGCCTGGCCTGTGCCTAGTGCTGGAAGAAGGGCGCAGAGGGGGGCTGTTAGGAAACTAGCTAGTGAGGGTGAAAATATGCTGGGCAGTTTAATCTTCTTTAGACTTTTTATCTCTTGTTTTGGGATTTGCTGTTTTTTTGATAGTGAGATTAAAAGAGATGATGAGCCAAAAAGTCCTGTTAGGAGTGGAAGAAGAGATTCTTTAAGAGGAAGAGAGAAAACCGCAAATCCAAGAAATCCAGATAGAAGAAATATTAGAAGAGAGAGAAGCCTTGAATTTTTTTCTGTTAGTATCAGATAGAGATTTACAAAAACTAGGAGAAAAAACATTATAAATTTAAGATAAAAATAGATTTTTGGAATTATAAGAATAAAAATTGGGGAGAAGATAAGAAAAATTATCAGGCCTATGAAGCAGCCATATAAAGAGAGGACAAGAGCTTCGTAGCCCTCTCCTTTATTTAGAAGTTTATGGCCTGGAAGAACAGATAATGCTGAATCAGAATCAGGCGCAGATAAGAAGATACTCGGGATAAAAGCGAAAATAGTATGAGTTATAGTAAGGGCAGTTAGGAATACAACAATTGGAAGAGCTTGAAGATGAGAAAGAAGGAGTGTTAGTGATGATAAAACAAAGAGTGAGAAGAGATTTGGATGCAGTCCTGGAATTAAACCAGCTAGAGCTCCTATTAAAATTCCTAAAAGCAGTGCAAGGATGATAGATAATATCACTATCTTGCTATTAGGCTAGAGTATATAAAAATTAGGAAAGAGGAAGTTATTTAAACAAAATTTTCTTTTTAAAGCAATGGAAATAGAGGTATTAGTTAATTTTATTTTAGTTGTGGCTTTGGGGGCTATTATTGGATTACAAAGAGAGATTACTCATCAGAAAGAAAAGGCAAGAGATTTTGCAGGAGTAAGAAGCTTTATCTTAATTGCGGTTTTGTCTTTTATCATTGCCCACATCACCTTAAATTTATACAATTCTTTTTTGTCTTTTATTACTATATTTGTTTGTTTTATGCTGCTGATGATTGCTGCTTATGTTATTATGGCAATAAAATTTGGAAGATTAGGAGTAACAACTGAAATTGCGGCAATAATTACTTTTCTTCTTGCTGCGATTATAACTGCGGATTTAACAAAGGATTATAGATTAGTAGCAATAATTATTGGAGTTTTAGTGGCTAGCTTTCTTGCTTTGAAGGAGCATTTGCATAGATTTGCCAAGAATATAAAGATGTTTGAAGTTTATGCTGCTATAAAGTTAGCTTTAATTAGTTTGATTATCCTTCCATTACTTCCTAACAAAGCTTATAGTTTGTTAGATGTTCCGTTATTAAAGGAATTCCTACTGAGCATGCCTAGAATAGCTGGCTTGCTGCAGGAGATAAATGTTTTTAATCCATTTAAAATCTGGCTGGTTGTTGTATTTATTTCGGGATTAAGTTTCTTGGGATATGTTGCGGTTAAGACTTTTGGGGTGAATAAAGGCATAGGGCTGACAAGTTTTTTTGGAGGATTTATGAGCAGCACTGCTGTTACTGTTTCTTTATCTGAAAAGAGCAAGGAGAGCAAGAATCTCAAGCCATTTATCTTTGGAATTCTGCTAGCCAGTTCTGTGATGTTTGTCAGAGTGTTAATATTGGTGTCTGCTTTGAATGCGAGCTTGCTCAAATCTTTAGTAGTTCCTGTTGGCGGGATGGCTCTTGCAGGATTTTTAATCTCATTTATTGTTTTTAAGATGAGTGAGCGCGAGGAAAAAGGTGAACTAAAGGTGAGAAGTCCTTTTGCACTCTCTCAGGCAATAAAATTTGGAATCTTTTTTGTATTTGTCTTGTTTATATCAAAGATCCTTTTTATTTTAATAGGGAATTCAGGAGTATATCTGTCTAGTTTGATAGCAGGATTAGCAGATGTTGATGCAATTACTTTATCTTTATCTTCTATGTCTAGTCTAGCTTTAAATGTTGCAACAGTTGGAATTGTGATAGCAATTTGCGCTAACACCCTTATCAAAGTTGGAATTGCATATTATAACAATAAGAAGCTTGCACTTCCACTTTCTTTGTTATTCTTGCTTATTCTAGCTTTGGGATTAATTCTGGCTCTAGTTTAGCTCGCGGATTTTGCTAGCAGATATCTCTAGAATATTATTATACTCTTGAATTATGCCTGTTACTTCTACTGTTTTGTTAAAAAAAGAGGAGTTTATTTTAGAGAGGATTGTGATATTCCCATAGTTATCTTTTAAGATAAGAATAGAGAAGCTATCATAATCTCTTTCTTGTATAACCTCTCCTTGAATAATAACTCTCTGGTTTATGCTTATTTTTGAAGCAGTTGTTATCTTTGATGGTGGAATTAGAAATGATAGGAAAAATAAAAAGCCAACTCCTAGAATTGAGATAATCAGAAGAATATACTTTAGCTTTTCTTTCATAGGAAGAAGAGAAAGGTTTATAATTTAAAGATTTTTCTTCTCCATAAATAAAAATGGATGCAGAAAAAAGATTTGAGTTAATAAAGGAAGTTGGAGAGGAAATAGTTACAGAAGAAGATTTGAGAAAGCTTCTTGAGACTAATAATAAGCCTGTTGTTTATGATGGTTTTGAGCCTAGCGGGAAGCTGCATATTGCTCAGGGATTAATGCGAGCAATAAATACGAATAAGATGTTAAAAGCAGGATGTAAATTTAAATTCTGGATTGCTGACTGGTTTGCCTGGATGAATAATAAGATGAATGGGGATTTAGAGAAGATAAAAAAAGTTGGGGAGTATCAGATTGAAACTTGGAAGGCTTGCGGAATGGATACAAGCAAAGTAGAGTTTATCTGGGCAAATGAAGTTATGAGCAAGAAGGACTATTGGAAGAGAGTTATAGAAATTGGAAGAAATTCTACTCTTAATAGGATATTAAGAACAACCCAAATTATGGGAAGAACAGAGAAGGATGAATTGTCTGCTGCTCAGATTTTTTATCCGTGCATGCAGTGCTCTGATATTTTTGAATTAGATGTTGATATTACTAACCTTGGAATGGATCAGAGAAAAGTAAATATTCTTGCAAGAGAGCTGGCTGTAAAATTAAAAGCAAAGAAGCCGGTTGTTGTCAGCTATCATATGTTAATGGGATTAACAGCTCCTGCTGTTGATATTAAGGATCCAATTGAGAGGAAGATTGCGATGAAGATGAGCAAGAGCAAGCCAAATACTGCTATTTTTATGACAGACAGCAGGGAGGAGATTGAGAAGAAGATAAAAGCAGCTTATTGTCCTGAGAAGATAAAAGAGGAGAATCCTATTTTGGAATATGCAAAGTATATCTTGTTTGAATCTTTTAAAGAGCTAAAAATAGAAAGAGATAAGAAGTTTGGCGGAGATGTTAGCTATAAGAGTTATGAGGAATTAGAAAGGGATTTTGTACAGGGAAAGTTGCATCCTGTTGATTTGAAAAATGCTTCTTCTGTTTATATTGATAAGTTGCTAGAGCCTGTTAGAAAGCATTTTGAAATCAATAAGAAGGCGAAAGAGCTGCTAGAACAGATTAGGAAGTTTGAGGTTACAAGATAAAAAGAAATTTTCCCGCGGGAAAATTTCTTTTGCAGCTATCGAGTGTGAAATTCTACTATATCTTTGTCTTTTAAAACATGCTCTAGGCCGACTTGCTGGTTTGGAAACTTGGATGAAGGGCCTGTAATTCTGATTTCTTTTACAATTATGCTTTTTGGAAAGAGTTTGCCAGCTAATTCTCCTGCTGTTGTTTCGGGTTTTAAGATAACAGGAGAAAAGTCATGGGGCTTGCCTGGCTGTTTTGTGTAAATTCTAATAACTCCGGAGTTTTTTATAAAAAGCTGCTTTAGATCTTCTAGATTTTCCTTTGTTTTTGTAGATAAAAGAAGAAAATTATATTTTTTGCTTTGAAGAAAAGAAGAAATCTTTCTTTTCTCATCTGGAGATAGTAAGTCGCTTTTATTAAAAGCAAGAATCCTTTTTCCTGCTGCTTTATCTAGAAAGGGAAGAATCTTCTCTAAATCCTGCAAGGAGGAAATCATTATCAATAAGATGTCTGCAGTATTTGCTAAGCCCTGATCAAAATCTTCATAGTTTATAGCAGGCATATCTATAATTTGGAATTTTATTCCTTGATAATCCAGAGCTCCTATAACTGGAAGCTTTGTTGTGAAGAGATGATTGCTTATTTCAGGAGTTGCGTTTGTCAAACTAGCTAGCAAGGAGGATTTTCCAGCCCCTGATAAGCCAATTAAGACTATCTGAACTCCTTCTTTTTTTATTCCTAGTTTTCTAGCAGTTGATTTCTTCTGCTTGACTTTTTGTTCTATCTTTTCTTTTAGTCTTTTATATCTTCCTCGGATGTCTGCTCTTAGGTTTTCAGCTCCTTTATGACTGGGCATGGCAGACATCATCTCTTCTAAGGCGAGAAGCTTTTCTTCATATGTGTATGCTTGTAAGTATTTCTTCTGGGCTGCTGTAAACTCCTGGGAGACATTAGTTGACATGATGAAGTCTAATTCCACAACTATTTTAAACTTTCTTTTCCCTGCAATTTTATGGAAATGCCACTTCCAGAGATACTAGATAGATTAAGCATAATAAAATTAAAGATAGAGAGAATTGGAGAGCCTCATCTTATTAAAGAGAAAGAGGAGTATGAGAAAGCAATAAAGGAATTTGAGGAAAAAGGAGTAAAAATTAATCCAGAATGGCTAGAAGAATTATATCAGTTTAATGGACAGATCTGGGATTTAGAATCTGATATTAGAAAGGGGAAGGAAGGAGAGCTTGGATTAGAAGAGGTTGGAAGAAGAGCAATTGCTATAAGGGCAATAAATATGAAAAGAATTGCTGTGAAGAATAAAATTGTTGAAGAAACTGGAATTGGATTTAGGGATGTGAAGATGAATCATGCTTCTGCATGATTCATCTTAGATATAAGATTTATTAATTCTAGGAATGTGGGATATTTGACTGCTTTTTATCTTATCTTAAGTACTCGGCATTGTTTATTTCTATTTTGAAGTTGTTTCTTTCCCAGAAGCTTTCTTGTTTTATTAAAGATTTTTTTCTCGAGGCAATTCCTGAAATCTCCAAAAAGGCGCAGTACATGCAAATAGCTACTTTTTCCTTTTCGCAGAGTACACAAGAATTTTCATTTAAGGTGTCTCCGGGCAATTTTTTCCTAAGCTCTTCAACCACTTCTTTAATTTGTGTTTTAGTCAGCCCAAAATCCCAAAGCCACGATGTTGCATGTTTGATATAACAATCTGTGCAAACTGGGCTAGTGATTATATTTGAGCACAACTCACAAACCTCTTTGCTAGCCATGATATCTTTAGGATTATCTATTTTATATAATTAACCAATATAGACTATATAGTTTGTAGTAAGATTTATATAGTTAAAAATATATGTTAAATCTATGGAGAGAAGAAAAATACAGATTATTGCGGGCAGTACTTATTCAATTTCTTTGCCAAAAGACTGGATTAAAAAGCATAATTTAAAAGAAAAAAATGAATTGATGATCGATGAAAAAAATGATGGCTCACTTGGTATATTTCCACATTTACGTGAAGAGAAAGAGTTGAAGGAGATTTCCTTAGATGTTGATATTTATACAAAGAATATCAATCAGATTTTATTTGCGGTATACTACCTCGGAATTGAAACAATAAACTTATATTCAAAGACCGAGATTTCAAAAGAAATTAAAACTAAGATTAGAAAGACACTCTCAAATATGAGTGGGACTGAAATAAGCTACGAGGACAAGCAGAGAATAACAATTAAAGTTCTATTGGACGGATTGAAAGTCGATTTGGTGCAATTATTATACAGGACAAGTATTCTCATAGATTCCTCTTTGTCAGACATCTTGGAAAAAGTTAATGTTAAAGAAATAATCTTAAATGAAAATGAGATAGACAGACTTTATCATTTGATGACAAAAATTATCTCTCTTTCTCTAGTTGATTCGAATATACTCAATTCTTCAAATATTAAGGATTCGCTGCTTATCCCTTCTTATTTTTTAATTGGTAAAAAGATGGAGAATATCGGAGACAATATAAGGCGTTTAGGAGAATACCTAAGCCATAATAAGAACAATTTTGAAAATAAGAAGGAAATTTTAAATTTCCTAAAAGAGGAGATAAATATGGGTATGAGACATCTGCTTAAAAATTGCCCGAAAATGTTTGATAAGAAGCCCGATTCTGAATTTGAGAAAATTGCGGAAGATATTCTAAAAATTAAAGATAAAACCATCTCAGATTATCTAAGAGAAATTTTAAGATATGTTGTTGATATTGAAGAGGAAATTATTAATATTTGTTTTTATAAGAAGATTATCTTAGAGAAAAATATCTAGAAAATAGAAACAGTAAGTTTAAAACATAATTTTTCTTAATGTGTCTATGAAACTAGCATGTTTATTTTCAGGAGGAAAAGACTCTTGTCTGGCCTTGCATAAGGCTGCGAGAGATAATGAGATAAAATATCTGCTAAATGTGAATCCAAAGACAAGAGATAGCTGGATGTTCCACAAGCCTGATTTGAAATTACTAAAGAAGCAAGCTAGGATGCTTAATATTCCTTTAATAATCCAGGAAAGCAAGGGAGAAAAAGAGGCAGAGCTAGCAGATTTAGAGAAGATAATTAAGAAAGTTAGAGATAAGATCGAAGGAATTGTTATTGGCGGAATAAAGAGCAATTATCAGGGGGAGAGGCTAAAGAAGATATGCAAAAAGCTAAATTTAGAATTAGTAGCTCCTTTATGGGGATATTCTGTTGAGCAATTGTGGAATGAATTATTAGATGAGAATTTTAAAATTGTAATGACTAAGATAAGCTGTGAGGGCATTGATAAGGGCTGGATTGGGAAGATAATTAATAAAGAAAATTTCAGAAAATTAGAGGAACTTTCTAAGAAATATAAGTTCAGACTTGATTTTGAGGGGGGAGAGGCAGAAACTGCTGTTTTAGCTATGCCTGGGATGAAAGAGGAGATAAAACTCGAGTTTGATGTTGTTTCAGAAGATAAATATAGACATTTTATAAAAATTAAAGAGATTCTGTAAAAAATAAATATTTTTGCAAAGAGTACTATCAAAAGGTTTAATAATAAAAATTATCTCTTACTTTTATGATAAGCAAAAGAGATAATTTTTACAAGAAAAAACTAGAGAATGGGTTAACTGTCTTATTTGAGAAGAGAAATCTGCCTATTGTAAGCACATCTGCAAGTGTAAATTATGGGGCTGCATTTGAGCCTCTTGCTAAAAAAGGAATTTCACACTGCATAGAGCACATGATGTTTAAAGGAACAAAAAAGAGAAGCCAGAAGGAGATTGTTGAGGAGATTGAGAGAAAGGGTGGAATAATAAATGCATTTACAAGCGAGGAAGTTACAAGCTATTGGAATAAACTTGCAAGCAAATTCCTAGATTCTGGATTAGATATAGCCTCGGATTTGATATTAAATCCGAGATTTGATGAAAAGGAGTTTGAGAAAGAAAAAAAAGTCATTATTGAGGAAATAAAGATGCATAAGGATGTTCCTCAGTATTATGTTATTGATAAGATTAAGGAGATGCTTTATGAAAGTCCTTTTGGGGCTAGCATGGCTGGAGATGCAAATAGTGTTAATAGCTTAAAAATAGGCGATTTGAAGAAACTTTTTGATGAAGTTTATACAACTGATAGTATAATTTTGAGTGTTGTTGGAGATGTTGATTTTGAAGATATTTGCAAGAAAGCAGAATTGTTTCCTGCTAGAAAAAGAAAAATTCTGGACTATCAGGCAAGAAAGATAAATAAAGAGGAGATAGAAAAAAGAAAAGGAATTGATCAGTCACATTTTGTTTTAGGATTTCATGTTCCTTGCTTGTGTGATAAGAGAAAGTATGATTATGAAGTTATGAAAGCTTATCTTTTAGATGGAATGAGCTCTGTTTTATTTCAGGAAGTGAGAGAGAAGCTAGGGTTGGTTTATCATATCAAGGGGGATTTTGATATAGGCAAGAATTATGGATATGCTATGATTTATGCTGGAGCTTTAAAAGAAAATTTGAAGAAGATAAAAGAAATTATTATAAAAGAGATTAAAAATATTAAAAATATAAAAAGTGCAGACTTTGGAGAGGTTAAGGAACAGCTTATTGGAATGAAGAAGATAGAAGCAGAAGATTCTACAAATACTATGAATAATTTGATGTTAGAAGAAGTCGGATGCGGGGCAGAAGAGTATTATAATTATGAAGCCAGGATTAATGGTGTTAAAATAGAAGATGTTAAGAACATTAAAATCAAAGACTTCTCAAGCTTCTCGCTAGTTTCTGAATAAAAAAGAAATAAAAGAAAAAAATAAAATTATTTCTTATAGTTTCTAACTAGCTTGCCTATTCCGACAACTAGGACTGCTAGAGCTATAACCCACTGCACCCAAACTTGGTCCATTGCTAGCGATGGGATAATTAATCCTAGAACCAGTAATAAACCAACAATAGTTACAAGCCAGGCTGTTAGTTTTGCCATTTTGTTTCTCTCCCTTTGTAAATAAAAGAGGAAAAAGCTATTTAAATAGATTGTGCTTTTTCCTCTGATGAGGCTGTTTATCGCACTAAATATTCCTGGGGAAGTCAGAAAAAAGTTATATGGGGAAGCAAAGATTCTCGAGGAGAAAGATCTTTTTACCGGAAAGATTATAGAAGAGGAGAATTTACATTTAACTTTAAAATTTTTAGGAGAAGTTGAAGAAAGCAAATTAGCAGAGATAAAAGAGAAGCTGGCTGGGATAAAAGAGAAAAAGATAGATGCTTTTCTAGGAGAACTTGGAGTTTTTGATGAAAAATTCATAAGAATTATCTGGATTAGACTTCTGGGAGCTGATGAGCTGCAGAAGAAAGTAGATTCTGCTTTATCTAAGATGTTTGCGAGAGAAAATAGATTTATGAGTCATATTACAATTGCGAGAGTAAAATCTGCTAAAGAGAGAAGAAGATTAATAGACGAGATAAAAAATATAAAATTAACAAATATTAAATTTAAGATTGAAAGTTTTGAGCTTATGAAGTCGGAATTAACTAAAGAAGGGGCAAGATATTCTGTTATTGAGAGTTATAATCTTTTGTGAAGAATAAATACCCTAATATAAAGCATTCAGAGATTAATATATTTATGCTTTGAAATATATTTTACACTTCCATATTCTTTATAAGGTTGAAGATATCTTATTTCTTTGATGGGAAAAATCTTGAGAGCAAATGATTTTGTCAGAAGAGACGTTGTTTCTATTAGAGATTTTTCTAGACAAGAGATTGATTTTATTTTAAAACTTGCAAGAGATATTGAAGAGAGGCCTGCAGATTATTCTGGGGCCATGGTCGGAAAGATAATGGCTCCTTTATTTTTTGAGCCCAGTACAAGGACTTGCGGAAGTTTTCAAATGGCTATGCAGCAGATGGGTGGGGCAGTATTTGATTTCGATGTTGCCCAAAGCTCTATAAAAAAAGGCGAGACCTTGACAGATACTGCCAGGATGTTTAAAGGATACAAGCCCGATGTTGTAGTGATAAGGCACAATAAAGACGGCTCTGCGAGGCTTTTTGCAGATATTGTTGATTTTCCTGTGATAAATGCGGGTGATGGAAAAAATCAGCACCCTACTCAAACCTTGCTGGATTTATACACTATCAGAGAAATTTTAAATCGAATTGATGGTGCAAATGTTGCTGTTGTAGGAGATTTGAAATATGGCAGAACAACCCACTCTCTTGCCCTTGCCTTGTCGCAGTATTCTGATGTCAGTTTATCTTGTGTCGCCCCTCAAGGACTGGAGATGCCCCAAAATGTTATTAGAGATATTAGAAATAAAAATGTTAGGGTGCATGAAAGATCTTTGAAAGATTTGGAAAAAGTCATTCGTGAAGTTGATATTTTGTATATGACTAGGATTCAGAGAGAAAGGTTTCCGCAAGGAGAAGAGGGAGAGAGGCAGTATGCAAGAGTTTGTTCTGAATATAGGCTTACCTTAGAGATGATTAAGAGAGCAGGGCCGAAGGCTAGCTTTAAAGTGCTACACCCTCTTCCCAAGGTTGATGAGATTGCAATAGAAGTTGATGGGAGTGAGTGGGCTTATTATTTTAAGCAGGCTGAGAATGGACTCTATATAAGGAAGGCTTTACTTTATCTTCTGACTGGAGCAAAAGGCAGGATGAGAAATCATGATTGACAGAAATATTATTGGATATATAGAGAATGGAGTTGTTGTAGATCACATTCCTGTTGGGAGAGTTTGGGAAGTTGCTAGAATTTTGCGTGTTGATAGATTGGAAAGAGCCAGAGTTTCTTTGGGCGACGGATATGACAGCGCGAAAATAAATAAAAAGGGAATTTTAAAAGTCGAGGGAAGAACTCTGAGTGAGAGGGAGATAGACCTTATCGCCTTGCTTGCACCAGAAGCGAGTGTGAGTTTTATCAGAGGCGGCAGAGTTGAGAGAAAGAAGAAGGTTCATATTCCAGAACAATTAGAGGGGGTAGTTTGCTGCGCAAACTCTAATTGTATAACTAATGAGGCAGGAGAAAAAGTGCCTTATAAAATTTCTTATCGCAATGGCGTTTTTACATGTCATTATTGCGAGTATGAATTTGACATGAATGAACTTAAATTAAACTTGGGCAGTTAAAAATGATCAGAGAGGCTGAAGAAAAAGAGTATGGGGAGCTAATTCGAATTGCAGAGGAAGATGGATTTGAGCATCCTAGGAAGATAAATCTTTTATGGATACAGAATAGAAGTATCTTGGGAGATAGATTTTATTTATACGAGGAAAATAATAAGATTCTTGGATTTGTTTGTTTTCAGCCAGAGTTTTCTAATGGAAGCAGGCTGCACTATATCTCTGTTAGGAAATCAGAGCAGGGAAAGGGGGTTGGCTCTGCATTGCTAGAAGAGGTTGAAAAGATGACTGTAAAGCACGAGAAAAGCAAATTGTATTTATGGGTGCATCAAAAAAATAAGCAGGCAATTAAATTTTATTTAAAACATGATTTTGATTTTGCAGGGATTTTTATAAATAAATATGGCGAGGGAGAAAATGCACTACTGATGTGCAAGGAGCTAAAATGAGAGAGGAGGCAAGAGATACACAGAGCAGGCTAGCAGATGTGCTTTGTCCGATTGGACATTATCTTTTAGTTGATATGCAGGCAGGAGATAAAGTGAGATGCACTCTTTGTGGAAAAGATTATGAAAGATCTCAGTTAAGAGCAGAGGGGCAGTCTGATAGAGTTGGAAGATTGGTTTCTTTAAGTGAGGGATATGATTGAGAGAATTTAACTTAGCATGCTTTCGGTAAATAGCTCATATTTGTGCTGTTCTTTTGAAAGATGATACTTAATATTAATAATATTTTCACTAAAATTTTCTTTTATCTGCTGCATAAATAAATCTAATTCGTCTGTATTTTTCGCTGCAAGATATATAAATATTTTTGGGGAAGCTGCAGACATAAATGCATATCTTACTTGATGATGGTTTATAATGTAATCTCTTAATTTATTTTCTGTTTCCCTTGAGAGATTTCTTAAATCAAGTTGAAGAAGATAAACATCATATCCCAGAGAAATCAAGTTAATTTTTGCTGTAAATTTTATTATTATTCCTGCAGCTTTCAATTTTTTTATTCTGGCTGCTATTGTTTCATAAGTTAGTTTTAATTTCTCTGCCAACAAGTGCAATGGCTGGCTAGAATCTTTATTTAATTCAAGAAGAAGTTGTCTGTCTTTCTTGTCAATTTTCAGTTTTTGCCGATTTAGTTTTTCTTTAAATGTTCTAATTGGTTTGTTTTTTATTAATTCAATCGGCAATTGCTCCACTTTGTAGGATTCTAGAATCGGATGAAGTTCATAAACATCAAGAATATTTGAGAATTTTCCCTTTAATTCAGATATGAATGACGAAAGTTCTGATGAAGACTTGCAAACAAATTCTAAGACAAAATTCCACTCCCCTGAAAGCTTGTCTAAGACAAGGACTTGGTTATTTTTCTGAATAAATTCTATGAATTCTTGGGTTTCTTGTTTGTTTGCATTTAATTTTATCAAAACTTCATAGAAATCTAAGCCAAAAAGATGATGGTCTATTACTGTAAAGAAACCAGAGATAATTTTTTTCTGAATTAATCTTTTAATTCTGTATGTTGCTGCATTTTTTGACAAAGCAACTCTTTTGGCAATCTGGTTATGAGATAATCTTGAATTCTCACATAGTAATTCCAAAATCTGCCAATCTTTTTTGTCCAAGTCTTTCATATCTTCGATTTAACCATTTTTGGCTCTTTTTACACTTATGAGGAATAAGTATTTAAATCTTTCCTTAAATAGTCAAAAAATAAACAAAAAGTATTAAATAATAAGGGATGTTACTATTATCAAGTAAATAAAAAAATAACTACAAATAAATACTAAAACAAAAAACAAAATGACAGCTAAAATTTCAGATGAAAAAGAAATAGAACAAGCAAAAGCAGTTGTTGAAGCAGTAAGAAGTGCAAATTACTTTACCGACTTATTTCTTAATATCTGCGGGCAATTTCCTGGAAAAGCAGAGAGAGAAGAGCCGAGATGGCAAAGAGTACGTCAGCCAAATGGGTATTGTATGCATGGAGGATATGAAGCGATCCATATTAATTTTGGAAGCGGAAATGATTATTTTAGGGATGCAAATCCTTTTGATTTATGGACACTAGACGTTGTTGTTCATGATGAAAGATTTGATAAAGAAACAGGCAAGCCAAAAAGAAATTTGCCAAAAAGCAAGTATAGAGATTATAATATGGGGATATGGGGGGACTGGCATAATCATGCTGAGTTTCAATCTCCAGAAGATGTTGTGGTCGCAAGTGCAAAGGCAACAAACTGGAGAAGAGCTAGTGATGGAAGAGAAAAAGTAGCAGTTTATGATGCAAAAAAAGGATTTGTAAGATTTGTAACCGCTAGAACTTATGAAGAAAAAAGGGAGCATAGTACTATGGAAGAGGTTACAAGATTTGGAAATGGAGAACTTGCACACTCGCTTTCAAATGTATATACTAATGGGGTGGACTACAGAGGAGATACCCACCATTTAATTGACGAAAGGGTGTTTGAAGTAGATAGTG
>Ga0233422_10000598_pt1 | contig 17540 bp, 11 predicted proteins | sample Watercolumn_Mata_2_FD_182724 | JGI IMG/M metagenome (GOLD analysis project Ga0233422, IMG submission 182724) | Freshwater microbial communities from Lake Matano, South Sulawesi, Indonesia - Watercolumn_Matano_2014_110_MG | ecosystem: Environmental > Aquatic > Freshwater > Lake | place...
AACGAATTGACTCTGGCATATTGACTCCACCGCGATAATCAGTGTGTCAATCCTACCAGAAATCCGGCTAGAATCCAACCGGCGCGTGTCTGAAATCAAAAACCACAGAATCTGTTAGAATCAGGGAAATTCGATTTTGTTCGAAGGAGGTTTTGAAATGCCAAGGAGAGTAAAAGATCAAGCCCTGCCGCGCGTGCTCAAGAAATTGAGCGCCATTCGCAAGACTCTCAGCGATGAAGAGCGCGCAGCACTTGATCTCTTGGTCGTCGGTCCGACTCCCGAGGTGGAAGGACACTGGCGCCCAAAGAGATTCTCGCCGGACACACAGCCCGAAGTGGAAGGGCACGCGCGCAGGAGGGGCAAGGAGGAAACACAGCCCGCGGCGGAAGGACGCCGGATCCGGCGCGCAAAGAGACGATTGCAGGAACCACCGCCCGAGGTAGAAGGACACGCGCGAAGGAGACTCAAGATCGTTGTGGCAGATGGCAACTTTATGCTCAAACGCAAATAGGCTAGCAGTCGGCCGGAGAGCCAGTCGCCTAGCCGCTTGTCGGCGTGATTTTTCACAAAGTCACGGACGCCCACGAGGGGCTAGACTACCGCCGAGTTCGTTCCAGGGTGCAACGTCTCTGTCTGTCCGCACAATCCGACCCAGAGGAGCGCGCGCGCCTCTGGGTCTGGTCGCGTCCTGTCCTTGGCAAGGATTGAGTGACGATGAATAATGACGCCAGCAAATTACTCGCCGAGCAATTGCGGCAACTTGTCCAGACGATTCAAGCCAGCGGGCGCGCGATTCTGCCCAGTTCAAACGACGAACTGCTGCAAACGATTGTTGAAGCCGCGGCGCGCCTCTTTGGCGCGGCGGCCGCATCCATCGCGCTCGTAGACGAGAAAAATCAAACGCTCGAATTTCGCGTGGCGTACGGCGCGGGGCGCGCCGAAATCGTCGGCATGCAACTTCCGGTTGACCAGGGTATCGCGGGCTACGTCGCAATGACTGGGCAGCCCTTGGCGATCTCGAACGTGCAACAGGATCCGCGCTTTGCGCGCGACGCGGCTAAGAAAACTGGCTATGTTCCGCGCTCGATTCTTGCCACGCCGCTCCTCTGGCGCGACCGCGTCATCGGCGTGATGGAAGTGCTCGACAAGATCGCCGCGCCTGCTTTTGGCATGCAGGACATGGAATTGCTCGCGCTCTTCGCGCGCCAAGCCGCCATCGCGATCGACCAATCGCAGCAATTCGAGCGTCTGAGCGACGCGCTGGTGCGCGGCATCAAGACGCTTGCCTCCGCCGACCCGTCCATGTCCGCAGGTGAGATCTTCGCCGCGCTCGAACGTACCGGCGATGCGTCCGATGTGATTGAACTGGCGGCGCGTTTCTACGCGATCGCCGCGCTGGGCGACGCCGAGCGCGCCATGGCGACGCGGATGCTGGAGGCATTTGCCGAATATGCGCGCGCGAAGAAGGTGACGAGTGGCGGGTGACGCGGCGCTCCCGGCGTGGTCGAATCAATTCGCCGCGGATGCGCGGCGCGAACTCAGCGCGCTCGGTCCCATCGGCGCGCTCACGCGCGAGTGGGCATGGGGCAACGGCACCGGCAAAGGCGTGCGCGTCGCGGTAGTTGACAGCGGCATCGAAGCCGATCACCCTGCGGTCGGCGGCATGGTAAGCGGCGGGGTCGTCGTAGAATTCGATGCGCGATACAAGACCCAGGTACGCATCTTCGACGATGCCGCGCCGCGTGACCCGTTCGGGCACGGCACGGCGTGCGCGGGTATCATTCACGCGCGCGCGCCCGAAGCGGAATTGTACAGCGTGCGCGTGCTGGGCAAAGATCTCACCGGGCGCGCAATGCAATTCGCCGGCGGCTTGCGCTGGGCAATCGAGCAAAGGATGCACGTCGTCAATCTTTCGCTCAGCACGTCCAAGCGGGATTATTACGGCTTGTTCCACGAACTTGCCGACGACGCGTATTTTAAGAACGTCGTGCTCGTTTCCGCGGTGAACAATATTTCCGAGCCAAGTTATCCGTCGTTGTATTCGTCTGTGGTTTCCGTTGCCGCGCATACCGAGCAAGACCCGCTCACATTCTATTACAATCCCGCGCCGCCGGTTGAGTTTGGCGCGCCGGGAATCGACGTGCGTGTGCCATGGCGCGACAAGAGTTATATCATTAGCACCGGCAATAGTTTTGCCGCGCCGCACATCGCGGGGCTCGTGGCTTTGATTCGCGGCAAGCATCCCGAGTTGACGCCGTTTCAGATCAAGACAGTCTTGTTCGCGTGCGCGAGCAATGTGACACGTGACGTATAGTATTCCTTTGCAGAAACCATCGCGATTGCGAAAATTCTTGAACCGCCAAGACGCGAAGACCGCGAAGAAAAAATCGTGAGAAACTCTGCGCCCTTTGTGTCTTCGCGGTGAGATTTCATTGCGGCTTGGCTGCTTTATGCTATATGTCGCTTGCCGCTTTCAGAGGAAATTATGCTGAAATCGAAACGCTTCCAGTCGAGCGCAAAACGCCCGCACGTGACATCGCGACACACGCGCGCGACGAAACGCGTGGGGGATGCCGCGTCGGCGCCGCGCGATCAATCGGTTACGGCATCCTTGCAGCAAGCCCTCAGGCAACGCGAAGCCGAACTCGCGATCATCAACCGCGTCCAGCAAACGCTCGCGTCCCAACCTGATCTGCAAGCCGTGATTGACGCCATCGGAGACAAGATTCGTGAAGTCTTTGACGCGCAAAGCGCGGCAATTGCCTTGTACGACAAGGAAGCAGACCTGATCCATCACGGTTACGCGGTCATCGATGGGCGCCGGCTTCCTGCCGAGCCGCGCACGCCAACGAACATTCATCGCACTCTCGAAACCGGCAAGGCAATCGTGGTCAATCGGGACGTGGCGCGTTTTTTTGAAGAACAGGGTTCGCCGCTGGATGTGGAAGGCGGGGTCCCAAAGTCGCTGCTGCTGGTGCCGCTCAAAGTTGGCTCTGACGTGATCGGCGGAATCGAACTGCTGAACCATGTTCGCGAAGACGCCTACAGCGATTCCGATGTGCGCTTGCTGGAAACGCTCGCCGCCAGCATGAGCGTCGCGCTGGAAAACGCGCGGCTGTTCGATGCCGCGCGTCAGCGTGCCGCGGAACTTGCCACGATCAATCGCGTGAGCCAAGCGCTCGCGTCGCAGGTCGAACTCGACGCGCTCATCCAACTCGCCGGGCAACAGATTCGCGAAATCTTCAACGCCGATATTGCTTACATCGCGCTCCTCGACCGCGCCACCAACACCATCAACTTCCCGTACTGCTTTGGCGAGGATTTCACATCGTTTCCATTTGGGGATGGATTGACGAGTAAGATCATCGAGTCGGGTCAGGTGCTCCTCATCAATCGCGATCTTGAAGCGCGACGCGCGGAACTGGGCGCGACCCAGTTTGGCACAGCGGCGCAATCGTACCTCGGCGTCCCAATTTTCGTCGGCGGGAAAGCACTCGGCGTCGTCAGCGTGCAAAGCACCCGCGAGGAAGGACGGTTTGGCGAAAACGATCAGCGCCTGCTCGCGACGATTGCCGCGAGCGTCGGCGTGGCGATAGAGCGCGCGCGGCTGTTCAAGGAGACGCAACGCGCGCGGGCGGAAGCTGATAGCGCGAACCAAGCCAAGAGCGCGTTCCTCGCGATGATGAGCCACGAAATCCGCACGCCGATGAACGCGATTATCGGAATGAGCGGCTTGATGTTGGACACGCCGCTCAACCCAGAGCAGCGCGAGTACGCCGACATCATCCGCGCCAGCGGCGACACCTTGCTTACGATCATCAACGACATTCTGGACTTTTCCAAGATCGAAGCGGGCAGGATGGAGTTGGAGCAGCAGCCGTTCGAGTTGCGCGCGTGCGTTGAATCCGCGCTCGATCTCGTCGCGCCGCGCGCGGCGGAAAAAGGACTCGACCTCGCGTGCGTGGTTGAAGACGACGTGCCTGCCGCGATCATCAGCGACGAAACGCGCGTGCGCCAAATCTGCATCAACCTGCTGACGAACGCAGTGAAATTTACTGAGAAAGGCGAAGTCGTCTTGAGTGTGACATGTGACACAGGACAAGTGACACGAGAGGGTGACCAGGAAATCGGGCCACCTGTCACCCGTCACCTGTCACTTCATTTTGCAGTACGCGACACCGGCATCGGGATTGCAGCCGACCGTATGGATCGTCTCTTCCGATCGTTCAGCCAGGTGGACACGACCACCGCGCGCAAATACGGCGGCACGGGCTTGGGGTTGGCGATTAGCAAACGCTTGTGTGATATGTTGGGCGGCAGAATCTGGGTCGAAAGTCAAGTGGGTAAAGGGAGCACGTTCCACTTTGCGATTCAGGCGCAACCCGCGCCCGACTTTGTTCCGCGCGGACGCGTCGTTGGCGAACAACCGCAACTCAAGGGCAAGCGCCTGCTGATCGTGGACGACAACGCGACGAATCGCATGATTCTGATTCGCCAGACGCGCAATTGGGGGATGATCGCGCGCGATACCGCATCGCCGCGCGAAGCGCTGGAATGGATCGCGCGCGGCGATCCGTTCGACGCGGCGATTCTCGATCTGACCATGCCCGAAATGGATGGACTGACGCTGGCGGCAGAAATTCGCGCGCACGAAGCCAACGAGGCTAAGGTTTCGTTTGACTCCGCCGCGCTCCGCTCGCCTCAACCTTCGCAAAGTTTACCGTACGCGTTGCCGATTATCCTCTCTTCTTCGATTGGTCGGCGCGAGACGCTAGCGGGCGATCTTCACATTGCCGCGTTCCTCATGAAACCGATCCGCCCATCCCAATTGTTCGATGTGTTCGCCAGCATCTTTCGCCAGAGTGAGGAAACGCTAGTTCTACCATCCGTCAAGCCCACACTCGACGCGGACATGGCGACGCGTTTGCCGCTCCGCATTTTGCTCACTGAAGACAACGCCGTCAATCAAAAACTTGCGTTGCGCCTGCTCTCGCAGATGGGGTATCGCGCGGATGTCGCGGGCAACGGCATCGAGGCGATTCAGGCGTTGAAGCGCCAGCCGTACGACGTGGTGCTGATGGATGTCCAAATGCCGGAGATGGATGGTCTCGAAGCAACGCGACGGATTTGCGCGCGTTGGTCGGGCGCGCGACGCCCGCGCATTATCGCGATGACCGCGAACGCGTTGCAAGGCGATCGCGAAATCTGTCTCGCGGCGGGAATGGACGATTACATCGCCAAGCCGATCCGCGCGAACGAACTGGTGGCGGCGCTGGGCAAATGCCGAGCGCGCCAAGAGGAAAATACGTCAGCCAGCTCCGTGATTGATTCACGAATCTTCGATCAACTTGTCGCGTCCACGGGGGGCGAGATGACGTTTGTGCGGGAGTTACTCGAAACGTATTTCGCCGATTCGCCTAGACTGATCGCGACGCTGCACGGAGCGCTCGTTGCTGGCAACGCGGAGGAATTTCGCCGCGCCGCGCACTCGCTCAAATCCAACAGCGCGAACTTCGGCGCGACGAATCTTGCCGCGCTGGCAAAAGAATTGGAACTGATGGGCAAAGCCGGCCCGCTGGAGGGCGCGGCGGCAAAACTCGCGCCAGTGGACGAAGAGTACGCGCGCGTAGTCTTGGCGCTCAAAAGCAAACTGTAGAGACTGTGAGGAGCTGGGAATGGCAACCGAGCCGGGACACCTTCTCGTCGTGGATGACAACAAAATGAGTCGCCTTTTGCTCGCGCGCGGTTTGGAGCAGCAAGGGCATCACGTCGCATTTGCGGAAAATGGGCGGCGGGCACTAGAAATGCTGCGCGCCGAGCCGTTCGACCTGGTGTTGCTGGATATTTTGATGCCGGAGATGGATGGCTACCAAGTACTCGCGCAGTTGGCGGCAGACCCGAATCTGAGGAATATTCCGGTCATCATGGTGTCTGCGCTCGACGAGATGGACAGCGTGGTCAGGTGCATTGAGATGGGCGCGGAGGATTATTTGCCCAAGCCGATCAATCCCGTGCTGCTCAAGGCGCGCATCGGCGCCAGTCTGGAGAAAAAGCGCCTGCGCGATCAACAGCGCGAGTTGATCAAAAAGTTCGCGACCGCCGAAGTGGCAGAGGATTTGCTCGCCTCGGGTTTTGCGCTAGGCGGGAGAATCGTTTCGGCGACGGTGATGTTTTCGGACATACGCGGCTTCACTGCTATCACCGAATCGCAGTCGCCAGAGGAAACAATCGAGTTACTGAACGACTATTACACCTTGATGATGGATGCGATCTGCGGCGAGCATGGCATCGTCAACCAGATTGTAGGGGATGGCTTGATGGCGATTTTTGGCGCGCCGACGCATTGTCCGGATCGCTGCGGAGGCGCGGTCCGCGCCGCGCGGCAGATGATCGAACTGATTGAGCAATACAATATCGAACGCCAAGCCTTGGAACGCCGACCGATTCGCATTGGCATCGGCATCGCTTCGGGTAATGTGATCGCTGGGTACACTGGCACGCAGCGCCGCGCAACCTACACTTGCGTGGGCGATACGGTAAATGTTGCCGCGCGACTCGAAGCGCACACGAAAGTCATCGGCAAGCCGGTTCTTCTGGACGAGATGACGCGACAAGGGTTGACCGATCCACTCGCAGTAGAAGAGGTCGGCACGCTTGAGATCAGAGGCAAGAGCCAGCCAGTACAGGTATATGCGGTCAGAACCTAATTCCGTCACTCAGCTTGCATTGGGATAGAGTATTGTACTTTGGGTTGTCCATGTAGTGGGTGTTTGAGGATATGCATCACCCGCAGACAGGTCAGGTTGCAGGGCAAGGCGGTTTCATCTGTCTTGTCCGAGGTTCAGATTGCAAAGGATTTGCGTCATGTTTTTTATGTTTGCTTGCTAGGTCAGACGCAAGCGCCATCCCACCTCTTTTTGCCGATCCAGTTTGAGTGTGCAAGCGCGAGCGAGAGTGATCCATCTTGCTCGCGCTTTTTCATTTCGAGTTAATGGGTTCTTGACACTTTCTTGACCTCTTCTGCTTGCGTCTTGTCCGCCAATTGACGGCTTTTAGTCTATACTGTTTGCATTAGCGATATGGAGGCGACGCGTGGATGATCTGATCTTTATCTCTATCACCTTCTGGTTCTTTACCGCAAGCGGCGGACTGATCGCCATTTGCGCGCAGTTGATGGAGCCGAAGACATGAGTCTGATGTATGGGATAGCAAGTCTGGTTGCGCTCGGCTTGTTCGCTCATCTGCTTCTCGCCCTGCTGAAACCGGAGTGGTTCAAATGACAGCGAACGGCTGGCTTCAGATTGGATTGTACGTGGTCATCCTCGTTCTGCTGGTCAAGCCCCTCGGCGCGTACATGGCGCGGGTCTATCAAAGGGAGCAAACCTTTCTTGATCCGATACTGGGTCCAGTCGAGCGATTCGTCTACCGTCTGGCGGGCGTGCGCGAAAACGTCGAGATGGACTGGAAGGTCTATGCCATCGCTTTGCTGCAGTTCAGTTTGGCGAGTTTGTTGATCGTTTATCTCGTGCAGCGCGTCCAAAACCTGCTGCCGCTCAATCCGCAGGGGCTGGGCGCCGTCTCGCCGGATTCATCGTGGAACACCGCCGCGAGTTTTGCGACGAATACGAATTGGCAAGGGTACGGCGGCGAAACGACGATGAGTTATCTTACTCAGATGCTTGCGCTGACTGTTCAGAATTTTGTTTCGGCAGCAGCAGGCATGGTTGTGCTCGTGGCATTCATTCGCAGTTTCACTCGCCATGCCGCGCAAACAATCGGCAACTTTTGGGTTGATCTGACGCGGGGTGTTTTTTACATCCTGCTGCCGCTCTCGCTTCTGGCTGCGCTCGGGCTAGTCTCGCAGGGTGTCGTGCAGACATTCGGACCGTACCAAACGGCGATGCTGGTTCAACCGACGACAGACGTGAATGGTAACTCAATCACAGAGCAAGTCATTGCGCTCGGGCCAGCCGCATCGCAAATTGCGATCAAACAACTCGGCACGAACGGCGGTGGATTTTTCAATGTTAACTCGGCGCATCCTTTTGAAAACCCCACGCCCTTTTCCAACCTGCTCGAGGTATTATCCATTCTGCTGATCGCGGCGGCGCTGTGCTACACGTTTGGCAAAATGGTGGGAGATACGCGACAGGGGTGGGCATTGCTCGCCGCGATGCTGGTTGTGCTGATGCCGCTGATGGGGTTTGCCTACATCGCCGAATCGTCGGGCAATCCGCGTCTGGCGGCGATCGGCGCAGATCAGACGGCAAGCGAATGGCAGCCGGGCGGAAACATGGAAGGCAAAGAAGTTCGCTTTGGCGTTGCCAATTCCGCGATCTGGGCAACGGCTACCACCGCTGCGTCGAACGGCTCGGTCAACTCGATGCACGATTCGTTCACGCCGCTCGGCGGACTGGTGCCGCTGGTGATGATGCAACTGGGCGAAGTCGTCTTCGGCGGTGTCGGCTCCGGATTGTATGGCATGTTGGCTTTTGTCATTGTCGCCATCTTCGTCACCGGGCTGATGGTGGGGCGCACGCCGGAATATCTCGGCAAGAAAATCGAAATCTATGAAATGAAAATGGCAGCGCTGCTCATTCTGATTATGCCGCTGCTTGTGCTTGGCTTGACGGCACTCGCGGTGACCACCGATGCGGGCAAAGCCTCCGTGTTCAATCCAGGCGCGCATGGGTTCAGCGAAATATTGTACGCGTTCACATCTCAGGGAAATAACAATGGCAGCGCATTTGCGGGTTTAGCCGCGAACAATCCGTTTTACAACACGACGGGTGGCATCGCCATGCTGATCGCGCGTTTCTGGTTGGCGATCCCGACGCTCGCCTTGGCTGGTTCGCTGGCGCGCAAGAAACGTGTGCCGGTGAGCGCAGGCACATTGCCCACACATACACCGCTGTTCATCGGCTGGCTGATTGGCGTCGTGCTTTTGGTGGGCGCGCTCAACTTTCTGCCCGCGCTTGCGCTGGGACCTATCGTCGAGCATCTGATGATGAAATGAACTGTAGCACGCAATCCGAACCATAAATCACGAATCGCGAATTGCGAATCACGTATGACGTGCTGCGTATTGCACAAGGTGAGATACTGACCATGATCAAAAGTGAAACTCGCTCAAACTGACATTCGCTGGGTTGTTGGTTGTCGGTTTGGTCATTAGCGCGCTCACCGTGCGCGTGCGCGAAGAAGCCGATGCGGCGCAGGAGCGCGAAGCGGAAACCGCGGAACTGTACGAATTCACGCGCGACCTGGCGGCGGCGAGCGGCATTGAAGAAGTCATGCAAGCCATCATCACGCATATTGGTCAGACCCTCAGCCGCGAGGTTGTCATTTTTCTATCGGAGGGCGAAGCGCACAAGCCGCGTGCGGCGTCGCCTGGGTTTTCTATCACGGAAAGCGAACGGGCGGTGGCGACCTGGGCATTTCAGCATGACACGCCTGCCGGTCGCGGCACCGACACGTTGCCGGAGTCGCCGATTCGTTGCCATCCCCTGAAAACTTCGCGCGGCGTGGTTGGAATCCTGGGAGTCAAACCCACAGACCCCACTGCGCATCTCACGCGGCGTCAGCGGCGCCTGATCGAATCGTTTGCGAGCCAAGCTGCGCTGGCGATCGAACGCGCGCAACTTGCGGAGCAGGCACGGCATACCCATCTGCTTCAAGCCACCGAAGAACTTCAGACTGCCTTGCTCAATTCGATTTCGCACGACCTCCGCACGCCGCTCGTTTCGATCACGGGCGCACTTAGCAGTCTGCGTGAGGATAGCATCGCCCTGGATGAGGCGACGCGCCGGAGTTTGGTTGACACGGCATCTGGCGAAGCCGCACGCTTGAATCATCTCGTCGGCAACCTGCTCGATATGACGCGCGTAGAAGCGGGAGCGATGCGCGTGGCGCAAGAACCGTGCGATGTGCAAGACGTTATTGGCTCCGCGCTCGAACGCTTGGAGGGTCTGCTCAAGGACCGCCCCGTGAAAGTGGACTTGGCGAACTTGCCGCTCGTCTCAATGGACTTTGTGTTGATGGTTCAGGTGCTCGTCAACCTGCTCGATAACGCCATCAAGTATTCCGCCCCCGGGACGCCCATTGATGTGTGTGCGCGCGTGACGAATTCGCATTACGAAATTACGGTTGCGGATCGCGGCGTCGGTATTCCGCCCGAGGATCTGGCGCGCGTGTTCGACAAGTTCTATCGCGTCCAGCGACCGGATGGGGTGATCGGGACCGGTCTCGGTTTGGCGATTTGCAAGGGAATCGTCGAGGCACACAGTGGAAATATTCGAGCCGAAAATCGTCAGGGAGGCGGCTCCATCTTTACGCTGACTCTGCCGCTGGCGAAAGGACAAACCGGGTGACCGACTCGGAACTCCGCGTGCTGGTCGTGGATGATGAAGCCGCGATTCGGCGTTTCTTGCGCGCCGCGCTCACCGCGCATGATTTTCAGGTCTTTGAAGCGACGACGGGACAAGAAGCGTTGGCGGGTGTGCTCACGCATCGTCCCGACATTGTCATCCTCGACCTGGGTCTGCCCGATATGGAGGGAATCGAGGTAACCCGGCGCTTGCGCGAGTGGAGCAAGATTCCCATCATCATTCTTTCGGTGCGCGAACACGAGCAGGACAAAATCGCCGCGCTCGATGCAGGCGCGGACGACTATTTGACCAAGCCGTTTGGCATCGGGGAATTGTTGGCGCGAATGCGCGCGGCGATTCGCCGCATCACGACGACGAGTGAGTTGCCCATGTTTGTCAGCGGCGAACTCAAGGTAGACCTGGCGCGGCGGAGCATCACCTTGCGCGAGCAACCAGTGCAGCTCACGCCGACCGAGTACGACCTGCTGCGTGTGCTCGTGACGCACGCAGGCAAAGTGCTGACCCATCACCAATTACTGCGCGAGGTGTGGGGCATGGGCTATGAGAACGAAACACACATGCTGCGCGTCAACATCAGCAACCTACGCCACAAGATCGAATCCGATCCGACGCGTCCGCGGTATGTGCTGACGGAACCTGGGGTCGGCTATCGGTTGCGAGCCGACGCATGAGAAAATGTGATTCGGTTCCCTTCACCGCCATGCGCATGCCGCGCTGCCTTTGCTAGCGAATCACCCCGCGTACGACGACCACGCCGTTCCCCCACTTGGCGGATGTGAACCGCACCGGCAGCGCGTCCGCGCGGTGCAGTTGCACGCGCATTTCATCTTCGAGCGCATTGCGGATCGGCGCGGGCAGCGGCAAACTCAACTCCAAAATCTGCACGAGCGGTAGCCCATCTTTCAGGGTCACGCGCGCCTTGCCGCCGACGTGCACCCGCAAGCCCGCAATCGTCGCGTCCCCTTCGCCGCTGACGTAATCCGGCGTGATCTTGACGCGCGGATGCGCGAATGGGATTTGCGGATAGCGCTGCAGGTACCACGTGATCGTCTGCTCCGCTTCCAACTCCGTCAGCGTCACTTGCCACGTTTCGCCCGAATGTCCGCCTTCGCCGATCTTGTCGAGCAGCGCGACGACCTGCGGCGCGCGAATCGGCGCGACGACGTACGGCGCAGACGCGGCGAGCAGTGTGCTCGTCCACGCGTACACATTCGCGACGACGAGCGCGAGCCCGATCCACAGATTCAAACGCTTGAGAAATAGCGAGCGCAGTTTTCTCATAATGCACAATCAGCAATGGTCAAGTGACAATTGTCACTTGATCATTGTCCTCAGCGCGGCTACGCCGACCGGCACGATCGCGACGAGGCAAACGAACGCCCAAATCGCAACCGCGCGATCCGACACGATGAATTCCTCCTCGCGCGATTCGGGTTCGCACGCAATTTCTGCTTCCGCGCGCTGTGCCGTCGCGCGTCCCAGCCACAACGCGCCAAGCCCCAGCACGATCAACAGGGCGAGCATCGTGCCAGCGGCGGATAGCCCCAAGAGGTTGATCTCTGCCGGTCGCGTCCCGAAGAACTGCGCGCCGCCTAACACGACAACGATCAGCGAGCCGCCGTTCCACAAAGCGTGCATCCCAACCGCGAGTCCCAAGCGCACTAGACCATGCCGCCACGCGTCGCGCTCGCCATTGAGAATGTCGCGCCAGCTCAAGCCGACGAGTCCCGCGCCGAGCGGGTGAATCGCGCCGCCCAGCGCGCGCAGGGCAAGTACGCCCGCCCAGAGGTATGCGCCAAAACTCGTGTAGATCACGTTCTCCAGCGCGGCAAAGCCCGCGCCCGCCATCGCCGCGACGAGAAACGCATCGCGCCGCGCCAATCGCCCGATCAGCGGCAGGGTCACCAGCGGCTTTGCAATTTCCTCCGCAATCGGCGCGATGATGGCGAGTTGGATGAAGGCGAGGATGAAGCCGGGGTTCGTGACCGCGCGCGCGATTTGCTGTCCCGCCAGATCGGACAACAGGTTTTGCACGCTCCGCATGGCGACGTTGCTCACGTTGAGCACGAGCGACAGTACGACGAGCGGCAAGAGAATTTCAAGCACAAGCGCGATCAGCACACTGACGGTTGCGCCGCCCGCAAACGCGACCATCCCGCGCCGAAACGTCAGTCCATCCGGCGTCCTGAGCGAAGTCGAAGGATGCGCGAACCACGACACCGCGAAGAGGGGCGGAATCGCCGCGGTGATGAGTAGCGTCGGCGGGAAGATGAACGCGGCGAGCGTGTCGTTCGCGCGCGACACAATGCCGACGACGAGACACAAGCCGAAGATGCCGGCGATGATCCAGGCGCGCGGCAAGTGCAGCGGCTTGGATGGTTTGCCCGCGAGCGATTGCGCGGCGTGCCACGTGACCGCGCCGCCCGCGCCGAGCGACAACATCAGCAGCACGAAACCGGCTGTGCCAGCGGATAGCGCACCACTGCGCGAACTCAGGATCAGGAACGGCATGATGCACAAATTCGCGAACGCGATCAGCGCGCCGGGCAGAAGGAGCACAAGTCCGGCGACGAGAATCGCGGTTTTAGTTGATTTTGGCATTGGGGAGGTGAGAAGGGTCATTTTACTCCCACGTCTCGATCATCTGCCGCAGCGCTTTGACATCTTCGATCCGGCGCTCGATCAGAATTGCCGCGACGACGACGAGCAAACCGATGATGCCAAACACGAGCCATTGATTGATTGACTGCAGGGAGTTGATGAGTTGCGCCAGTACCGCTAGCACCACGCCCATCATCCCCGCGTACAGGAATCGGCGCAGGCGGCGCGCGCTCCCCCACCAGAACGCGGCGAATCCCTCCGCGCCGAGCATCAGTGCGAAACTCCAGCCGTACAACAATGTCTGCCAAAAGAGCGAACCCATCATCAGCACGACGGCCGCGTAATCAATCCAGCGCGCCAAGTTCTTGCTGCCACGCTGCCACTCGAGGAACGAGACGCCGAGCAGGTACACGCCCGCTGGCAGCGCGTACCACTGCACGTGCGACGCGCCGTCCCATTGCTGCACGTAAAACGCGTGCAGCATCCACGCGACGATCAGCATCGCGATTGCCGCATAGCCGACGCGCAACCGGCGATGAATGAACGCGGCGGCGAGATAGAGCAATCCCAACAGCGCAAGCACGCTGACGACCATTTGCACCGTCGGCAGGTCAACGATGCGGCGAAACGAAAAGCCGAAGAGCGCGCGCACCGTCCACTGCGCGAGATTGACGCCGAGGATCGCGGCAAGCGCGAGGACCGCAAACGAAAGCACGATGCCGGATCGCCGCAGCGATGGATCCCAAATCGCGAGCCACGCCGTGATTCCGCGACGTTCGCGCAAGTACGCCAAACCATAGCCGATCAAACCGTACCCCAGCGCCAATTGCGCGAGCGGCGTCGGCGCGTTGACGAGCGCGCCCGGCTGCGTCGTCATATATTGCACGAGCGCGGTCAAGCCCAACGCAGTGGTGACATACGGCATCCACCGTGACAACCAGAACGACGCAAGCACCGCGAGGAGAATGGCGTGCGTGAGCGAAACCGCCGCGCCCGCTTGCGTGCTGGTCAGCCCAAGCATCTGGACGATGTACAGATCGAACGCGGCGAGCAAGTAAAGTGGATGCGACCAACCGTCGAAGAGTCGCCGGTGCGCGTAAATTGGCGGCATTTCCTTGCGCCAGCGTTCGATCACCAGGGCGATGCCAATTGTAGTCGCCGTGATCGGAACGAAACGCAAAGCAAAATCGGACGGATAGCGTCGCCAGCCCCAATCGTAGAGATAGAGATACGCGGCGAAATGCCCAGCCAGCGCGGTCGCAAACAACCAGATGCGCAATCGAAAACGATAGACCGCCCACGCGCCGATTGGCATCGCCAGCAGCCAATTCAACGCCGCGAGACCGGGCTTGCCGTTCGTGCAGAATGGACTTGCCGCGACGAGTCCAAAACCGAGCGCGTACAACGGCAGCGCCCACCAGTTCACCAAGCGCTCTGCCAGCGCGCTCAGCCAACGCGCCGGAGCGTGCCACGGAAAATCGCGCCACGCGCCAAATCGCGCATCCAGCCCCCGACCGATCGCGAGCGCGATGAGCGCGCCGGGGAATAGCGCGATGCCGTAGTATTCCGGTGACAGCGCCGATTCCTGCAGCCCGACCGCGTACGGCACGAGGACGAGCGCACTCGCGGGCGTCAGCAGCAACGCTTGGCGCAACCAGAACGCGGCAACCGCGTACAGAATCGCCGCGCCGCCGTAGCCCCAGAACGCGCCGACCTTGTCCTGGGACGAGGGCGGGAGCGCGAACGCGATCAACGCGAACGCAATCGTGAGTGGCGCGGTACTGGACGGCGCGAGGCGCGCGTGGCGCAGCATCCACGCCGTCAGCAGATAGACCGCCGCGAGACCGATCAGCCACCACCCGTGCCGATTGCCCGGCATTCCGCTTTGGTTCAGCGCGAGCCAGAACGCGAATGGCGCAATCGCCGCCGCGGCAAAAACCCACAATGGGTTTTTGAATAGCCGCGCGGAGCCGAGCATCAAGAGCGCGTCGTACAACAGCGCGAGCGCGAGCAACCCCGGCTCGTGTGCGACGAGCAGCGTCCCGACAATCGTCGCGACATAGCCGGTGAGGTAGGCGGGCAGCGCGTACCCTTGCGCGAGCTCCGCGCGCGGCGCGACGCGCCTGAGCCACTGACCCGCGAGCAAGCCCAGAATGCCGAACGGCAACAGCATCAAGCCGTAATGCTCGTGTCGCGCGACGGGCAGCAGGTTCAGCAAGTCCACGCACCAGATCGGAACGAGCCCGAGCGCGGGGTAGAGAAATCGCGTATCCCATATTCTAGCGATGGGTGTAACTTGCGAGCGGCGATGCTGCCGCGCGGCTTCGATGGCGTAGAAGACGATCGCCAAGCCGAACGTCCAGCGGCTCGTCTCCGCGTGCGCAATGCCCCACACCAGCGCGAACGGCACGAACAGATGCGCGACGACGCGCGGCGGCAGCGCGTACGCGCGCGGCGCAGCGATCTGGAGGATCATGCCGATCAGGTAGAGCAGCGCCGCGAGCACGATCCAACTGAGCGCGAACGATGCCAGCGCCGGACGATTCGCGACGAGCCAACCCAGGTTCGTCATAATCGTCCACGGAATGAACGCGAGAAACGCGGCGAGCCACACAAAGCGCGCCTGCCGGAACAATCGCGCGGAGAGTGCGTAGAGCGCGACGATCATCGTCAACCCGACAACCGACCAAATTTGCTGTGTGCGTCCACCGCCAAGCAAAATCAAATTGCGGACGAGCGCGATGCCGATTACGGCGACCGACGTGATCCACCCGGCAATCAACAGGGGACGCCGATACAAACGCCAGGCAAGATGGAAGAAGGCGCGAAGATGCTCGCGCAGATTGGCGTATCGTCGCAACGCAAACAACGCTCGCTCACCCAGCACGAACGCGATCGCGCCCAACGCCGCACGCGCGGCAAGCGAGCCGGTGCCGGCGCTGTAGCTGATCGCGACAAGTCCACCGCCCGCGACGAACAACCACGCCGCCGCATGCGCCCAGCGTTCTTTGAACCTGCCCCACGCATAGCACGCGTAAACGACGCCGAGCGAGAGGCAACTCGCTGCTTCCCACACGCGGTTCGCGTCGGTCCAATCGGAACTGAAACGCAAACCGATCGGTTGAATCGCGACGCGCAGCAGAACGACGAACGCGAGCGTGTGGCTCGCCCAGTACAGCGGCATCAGAAAATCGCGTGTGAAAGCGCGCGACCGCCGATGTTCCTGCCCTAGTCCGGCAAAAATGAAAATCGCGACGAGCAGCGCGGCGGCCAGCGTAACTTGATCAAAACTCATGCCCGCGCGGTTGAGGAGCCATGCCCAGCCCCACGCGGTTACCCACGCGCCCGGCACGAGTTCCCACCGGTGGCGATTCGTGATCGCATCGGCGATGTAAAGGGATCCGGCGGAGAGCAAAGCCAGCGCGGGCGTGTAGCCATTCCGCGCGATGAAGAACGCGGCAATCGGCGCGGCGACGCTGACGAACAAGCCGACGACGTACCACGGCAAGTCGGATGTCAGTGCCGTTCGTGTCGTTGCGAGGAGCGTTCTGAGCGGAGCAGCGTTCTTTGCTGTGAAGTCGAAGGATCGCGACGAAGCAATCCCCACGTCGCGCGGTGGAGATTGCTTCGCGACAATCGCTCGCAATGACACGCTCAGCGCGACCATGCCCCACGCGAGCGCACTCTGCGCGAGCGGCAAGTCGTAGCCGAGCGGACCGCGATTCGCAAAGAGAACCCAAATCCAGACCGGCAGCGGCAGCGCGGTCATCCAATGAAAGCGTGAACGCGCGAGCCATCCACTCGGTGCGAACCCTGGCTGTCCCGCGTGCGCCAAGCGCGCCGACCACGCCGCCAGCGCGAGCCAGTTACCGAGCGCGTACGCGAGCAGGCTGCCGTCGTACGGAAGCAGCGTCGGCAGAATGGCGAGCGCGGCGATGATGAAACCGGCGTTGATCAGCGTCGCGATCAGACGCGCGCGCCAGTTGATCCGCGAATGACGCGAATCTTCGCGAATAATGTCGTTCTGAGCGGAGCGTCTCATTCGCGCTACACTTGCCCTGACGGGAACGCAAGCGCCAGGGTTCGCGTTTTTCGCGGACGAATTCCCGAGCCAGAATGCGATGACGATGCACGCAAGCGCCCAAGACGACCAGCCGATCGCAAAATGCTTGGGCGACAAATTCAACTCGCTCATCGTGAACGCGGTCATCGTCAGCGCGAAGAGCGCCGCGGCGTATAAAATACGCGGCTGCCGCCACAGGAAGAGCGCGAGCAGCATCGCGCCGAACAAGACGGCGTGGCTGCTCGCCGCCGCCGCGCTGCTCGTCAGGTTCGTCGGCGACCAGAGCGCGGCGATGACCGTCAGCGCGATGCCCCAACCGGTCGCCGTGCGCCCGTGCCCGCGCAAAACCTGGTCGTCTCTGTACGCGAGCAATCTATTGCCGACGGTGAGATAGATCGGCACGAGGAGCGCAAGCCCAAACGCGTGCCACGCGGGATTGATCTGCGCGTGATCGAACAGCGCGGCTTGGGCGAAGAACGTCGCAACCG
>Ga0233422_10000599_pt1 | contig 17489 bp, 17 predicted proteins | sample Watercolumn_Mata_2_FD_182724 | JGI IMG/M metagenome (GOLD analysis project Ga0233422, IMG submission 182724) | Freshwater microbial communities from Lake Matano, South Sulawesi, Indonesia - Watercolumn_Matano_2014_110_MG | ecosystem: Environmental > Aquatic > Freshwater > Lake | place...
CCTCCCGATCGTTTCGAGGCCCTGCTCGTAGCCGTGTGAGCAAGCTGCCGCGCGTTTCCGGCCGCGAGTGCGTCCGGGCGCTCGAGAAGGCCGGTTTCTTCATTCGGCGTCAGGAAGGCAGCCATGTCATCCTCCGCCGAAATGAACCCTTCGCCCAATTGGTCGTGCCCGACCACAAGGAACTCGACCGCGGTACATTGCGGGCAATCATCCGGCAGTCGGGCATGACGGTCGAGGACTTCGTTTCGCTGCTCTAGGAACCCAAGTCTCGCAACCGACTTGGGGAATTCGGGGGACGAGGCAAGTGATCATTGACACGGCGGGATGATGGCCGATCCGGAAACGCTGAACGATGAGTGCGGAACGATGAATGACGCAGAGACGCGGACTTCAAGACGATGGACGATGAACGAATCCGCCGAGCGAGCGGCAAGCCGTGAGCGGCCAGCCGAAAGCGGACGTCGGTTGCAGATTGGCGGAGGCGGCGGTTGGCGGGCGCTTGACTGATGTCGGTTCTGCTGGATAATGAGGGAGACACGATTAGGAGTCATTATGAGTGAAAACGACCTGCTGAGCCGCATCACCGTGAACCCCAAGATTTTCCGGGGCAAACCCATCATCCGCGGTCGCCGTCTGGCCGTGGAGCACGTACTGGGCATGCTGGCCGCGGGCGACACCATTGAGACGATTCTCAGCGGCTATCCCTGGCTCGAACGCGAAGACGTGCTTGCCTGTATTGCCTACGCGCACCGGCTGGTTGAGCACGAACGCGTAGAGCCGATGCTGGCCGATACGACGGCGTGAGAGTCCTGCTCGACGCCTGCGTCTGGGGAGGGGCGCGGGCAAGACTGACATCCGAAGGTCACGACGTGATGTGGATTGGTGACCTTCACGAGGACCCGGGCGACGAAGAGGTGCTCGCCCGGGCTTGTGCTGAACGGCGAATTCTGGTGACGCTGGACAAGGACTTCGGTGAGATGGCGGTGGTACGAGGCATTCAGCACTGCGGGATCATCCGCCTGGTGGATATTGCAGCTTCACGGCAGGCCGAGATATGCCTGCTGGTGCTGAAGAGGTATGGAGCAGACCTGAGCCGCGGGGCACTCCTAACGGTCAGCAGCGGGCGAACCAGAGTCCGGCTACCTTAGCATCACAGTCTGCAGGTTACGGTTAGCGGCGGAAGATAGCCGCCGAGGACGCCAAGGCCTGTCCGAAAGCAGAGTCTGGAGGAAACGTGCTTAGTGATATCGAGATTGCGCAGCAGGCGAGGCTGAAGCCGATTAGTGAGATTGCGGCCGGGCTTGGGATTACCAACCCCGACCTGATTCTGCCGAACGGGAACTACAAGGCGAAGCTTTCGGTCAGGCTGCTGGAGCAGTTGAAGGACAGGCCGGTGGGCAAGTTGGTGCTTGTCACCGCGGTGACGCCAACCAAGTACGGCGAGGGTAAGACCACCGTGTCAACCGGGCTTTCGATGGCGTTCAACCGGCTGGGGAAGAAGTCCATCGCGGTGCTGCGCCAGCCGTCGCTCGGGCCTGTGTTCGGCATCAAGGGCGGCGCCGCCGGCGGCGGATATTCGCAGGTGCTGCCGATGGAAGACATCAACCTTCACTTCACAGGTGACTTCCACGCAGTCACGGCCGCGCACAATCTCTTGTCCGCGATGCTCGATAACTCCATCCACTTTGACAATCCACTGCGGATTGACGGCCGCGAGATTGCCTTCCCGCGTACGATTGACATGAACGACCGCGTGCTGCGGATGATGGTCGTTGGACTCGGGGGAAGGTCCGATGGTCCCGCCCGGGAAGACAGTTGTGTGATCACCGCAGCATCGGAGATCATGGCGATTCTCGCGCTGGCCGCGAACCGGGCAGACCTGAAGCAGCGGCTCGGCCGGATTCTCGTGGCCCAGAGCTACGACGACAAGCCGATTACCGCGAGCGACCTGGGCGCGACCGGCTCGATGGCAGTGCTCTTGAAAGACGCCATCAAGCCTAACCTCGTTCAAACAACCGAGAACACGCCCGCGCTCATCCACGCCGGGCCGTTTGCCAACATCGCCCATGGCACCGCGAGCATCATCTCGATCAACGCGGCCCTGCGTCTCTCGGAGTACGCTGTGGTTGAGGCCGGGTTCGGGTCAGACCTCGGTGCTGAGAAGTTCGTGGACATCGTGGCGCCGCTCGCGGGCTGGAACATCGCAGCCTGCGTGCTGGTGGCGACGGTTCGGGCGATGAAGCACCAGGGAGGAGCGAAGGACGCGAAGAAAGGGACGCTGACGCACCTCTGGAAGGGGCTTGAGAACCTGCGGCGGCACATCGGGAACTGCCGGACGTTCGGGTTCGAGCCGGTCGTGGCGCTCAACCGTTTTGAGGCGGATTCGGACGAGGACCTTGAGTTGGTGAAACGGTACTGCACCGAACACGGCGTGGCGTGCGAGGTCAGCACCGGATTCACCGACGGCGGCAAGGGCTGCGAATCCCTGGCGCAGGCGGTGATGAAGCAGATAGAGGAGAAGCCGGGGCAGAACAAGCCGGTGTACGACTACGGCGCCAAAGTCGAGGAGAAGATCGAAGCGGTGGCGCAGAAGGTCTACGGCGCGGACCGGGTCGTGTACACGCCGCGGGCTGAGCGCGACCTGAAGCGCATCTACCTGCTCGGGTACGACAAGATGCCGGTCTGCATAGCCAAGACGCCGCTTTCGTTTTCAGACGACCCCGAGTGCGTCGGTGCTTGCGAGGGGTTCAAGATCGTCATATCGGCGGTCCACATTCGGGCCGGAGCCGGATACCTCGTGCCGGTGGCGGGCGAAATCGAGTTGCTGCCCGGTCTGGCCAAGAAGCCCAATGCGCTGAAGATAGACATCGCGGACGACGGCAGGCTAAGCGGGCTTTCCTGAAGACGGCTGACAGCTAACGGCTCACTGCTGACGGCCGCAAGGACTGGAGGCGGTAGCGGGCGGGATGCCTAGCCGGCGAAGAGGCTGTGGCTTGAGAAGTTGGGGTCGCTGGTCAGGTTCACGCCCAGCTTGCGCAAGCCTTCTTCGTCGCCCGGCGTGGGGATGTGAGTGCTGTGGACCTCGCAGCCCCGCAGGTCCTTCAACCGTTCCAGCGCCAGGTGGGCCGTCGGGTTCGTGGTTGCGCTGACGCTCAGCGCTATCAGGGTCTCGGCCAGATCGAGGCTGACGGTCCGCTTCCTGAGGACGTGTCGATTGAGGCCGGCGATGGCCTCAATCACCGCCGGTGACAGGAGGTGGATCTGGTCCGGGATGCCGGCAAGTTGCTTCGCGGCGTTCAGTATCAGGCTGGAGGCGGCGTGCATGGAAGTGGAGTTCTTGCCGGTGACGATGGTTGAGTCGGGCAGCTCCATCGCCGTACCGCAGAAGATGCCCTCGTTGCCTTTGCCCTTTTCCTGCGCCTCTACCGCGGCCTTTCGTGCCGGCTCGACCACCGACCGTTTTTCCGGCTTCAGGCCGACCTCGTCCATGAGCAGCTCGACCTTCTGCACAGTCTCCCGGTCGACGAAGCCCATGACGTGCTCGCACCGGTATCGGAAGTAGCGGCGGATCATCTCCTGGCCGGCGGCGTGCCGACAGACTGCGTCATCAACGATGCCGAACCCGGCGCGGTTGACGCCCATGTCGGTCGGTGACTTGTAGCGCGGGCTGCCGGTTATCCGGGTAAGGATACGGCGTAGCACAGGGAAGATCTCCACGTCGCGGTTGTAGTTGACGGCTACCGTGCCGGTTGCTTCAAGATGGAATGGGTCGACGACGTTGAAGTCTCGGATATCCGCGGTCGCGGCCTCGTACGCCACGTTGACCGGGTGTTTGAGTGGAAGATTCCAGATGGGGAAGGTCTCGAACTTGGCGTAGCCCGACTTGGTGCCGCGTCTGTGGTCGTGATAGAGTTGAGAGAGGCAGGTAGCCAGTTTGCCGCTGCCCGGGCCGGGCCCGGTCACGACGACCAGCGGTTTGTCGGTGACTATGTGCTCGTTCGCACCATACCCTTCTTCGCTCACTACCATGTCGACCTCGGTAGGATACCCTTTGGTGAAGCGGTGTGTGTAGACCCTGACGCCGCGGTGATCGAGCTTGTTCTTGAAAGCGGCCGCGGCGGGCTGGTTGTCGAACCGGGTTATGACCACCGCCTTGACCAGCAGGCCCTGTTCTTTCAGGTCGTCAATCAGCTTCAGCGCGTCGGCGTCATAGGTGATGCCGAAGTCGGCCCGGATCTTGCGACGCTCGATGTCGCCGGCGTGGATGCAGAGAATGATGTCGGCGTCGTCCCGAAGCTTGCGCAGCAGCTCCATCTTGACGTTGGGGTGAAAGCCCGGCAAAACCCGGGATGCGTGATAGTCGTAGACCAGCTTTCCCCCAAGCTCGAGATAGAGCTTGGTGCCGAACTCGGCAACGCGCTCGTGGATGGCGGCCGTCTGCTCAGCGAGGTATTTCTGGTTGTCGAAGCCGACTCGTTTAGGCAGTGGGACGGTTGCTCCGGGCATGCATCGGTAGTAGACCACAAACTCCGGCCGAAGTCAAACCCGGCGTGGCGCCAGTCCGGTCAGCCTGCATCGGTCGACCCTACCGTAGCTTGACACTCGTTCATTAGCTGCTAAACTTCGCCCCAGTATGAAGTCACTGAATCTCATCCTGATCGGGCCGCCCGGTAGCGGCAAAGGCACGCAGGCCGAACTGCTTAGGGAGAAGAACAGCTTCGTGCACTATTCAACCGGAGATGTGTTCCGGGACCACATCCGGCGCAAGACGCCGATCGGGCTGCAGGTTGAGAAGTATGTGACTTCCGGCGGCCTGGTCCCGGACTCGGTCGTGCTCGAGGTAGTGAACAGCTTCCTGGCCGAGAATGCCGGCAAGCCGATCCTGTTCGATGGTTTCCCGAGAACGATTCCGCAGGCCGAGGGCTTGGATAGGGTGCTGGCCGAGAACAAACTGGCCGTCGACTTGGCGGTGCTGGTCGACCTTGCGGACGACGAAGTCGTGAAGCGATTGACCGCCCGGCGTCAGTGCCGGAAGTGCTCGAAGATATACAACCTGACATTCAAGCCGTCACGAGTGGACGGTGTCTGCGATGATTGCGGCGGCGAGCTCTACCAGCGCAAGGACGATTCGGAGACTGTCATCCGCGACCGGCTGGCCACCTACCACCAGCAGACCGAACCGGTGCTCGGCTATTACTCGACTCAGGGCAAGCTGAAGCGCATAGACGGCGCGCTGGGCCGGGACAGAGTCTACCAGGAGATTCTGAGGCTTATTGCCTAGCTCGGCGCTTATGCGGTTCCCGGGTTGGGAACCGGACGGTGACTAGTTGTCCGTACATCTGAAGTCGGCTCGCGAGGTCGAGGGGATTCGGGCGGCGGGGCGGGTGGTCGCAGTGGCGCTGGAAGCAGTAGGCAGGGCCGTCGCCCCGGGCAAGACACTCCGGGAGTTGGAGCGAGTCTGCGACGAGTGCATCAGGTCGCATGGAGGTAGCCCCACATTCCTCGGCTACCGCGGATTCCCGGCCGCCGTCTGTATCGGCGTCAACGATGAAGTCGTGCACGGGATACCAGACCATCGGCGACTGTCCGAGGGTGATATCGTCAAGATTGACCTCGGCGTGACCAAGGACGGGCTGATTGCCGACGCGGCGAGGACGTTTGCGGTGGGGAATGTGAAGCCGGAGGTGTCGGCCCTGGTGGCCGCGACCGAGAGGTCGTTCTGGCTGGGCGCTGCCCAGGCCAAAGCCGGGAGAAGGGTTTCGGATATCGGTCACGCCGTGCAGTCCTACGTGGAGTCTCAGGGGTATTCCGTGGTGCGCGATTTGTGCGGACACGGCGTAGGCACGAATCTGCACGAGGACCCATCGGTGCCGAACTTCGGCAAACCGGGTCTGGGGATGAAGCTGGTTGCCGGGATGACGCTGGCTATCGAGCCCATGGTGAACATGGGCAGTTATGAGGTTGAAACGCTGGCCAACGGCTGGACCGTTGTTGCGGCGGATCACAAACCGTCGGCCCACTACGAGCACACCGTGCTGGTAACCGATGGTGAGCCGGTGATACTCACGGCGGGGAATTGACAGTTTTCGTGTGCATGAGAGTAGGCAAGAGGCAGCAGCCGGATAATGGAGATGAATGAGTAAGAAAGACCTGATACAGCTCGAGGGGACGATACTGGAATCGCTGCCCAGCGCGACCTTCAAGGTCGAACTGGACAACAAGCACCAGGTCATCGCCCACATCTCGGGCCGGATGCGGTTGCACTGGATTCGGATATTGCCCGGGGACAGGGTGACGGTCGAGTTTTCGCCCTACGACCTGACCCGGGGCCGCATCATCTACCGGTTTAAGTAGGGACTTTCTCCGGCGGCCGCTACGGACTGAAAAGGAGCGAATGTGAAAGTCAGAACTTCGATCAAGAAGCGTTGCGCCCACTGCGTCGTCGTCAAGCGCAAGGGTGTCGTTCACGTTATCTGCAAGCGCGAGCCGAAGCACAAACAGAGACAGGGATAGAGGAATTGACGATTGTCGAATGTCGATTGTCGAATGGCGGAGGCCCGTGGAAAGCAACGAGCTGTTGACTCGAACCAGGAGCTTCGCCCTGGCGGCGATACGATACTCGACGCACCTGCCGCGCAGGATGGAGACCCAGATCATCGGGCGTCAATTGATGCGGTCAGCGACATCGGTCGGAGCCAACTACCGCGCCGCCTGCCGGGCCAAGTCGAGACCTGACTTCATCGCCAAGATGTCGATAGTCGAGGAAGAGGCCGACGAATCGCTCTATTGGCTGGACTTGCTTGGTGAATTGTCACCGAGGCTGGATGAAGACCTGCTTTTTCTCAAGCGGGAAGCGGGCGAACTGGTGGCGATAGCCGTGGCATCCAAGAAGACTGCCAGGTTGCGGTCGTCAGCTTCCGGAAATCGTCAATCGCCAATCGTCAGTCGTCAATCCACCGATGGCTAAGTACATCTTCGTCACCGGCGGCGTCGTGTCGTCGCTCGGCAAGGGGATAGCGACCTCGTCTCTCGGTCTGCTCTTGAGGTCGCGCGGCCTTAGCGTAGTGCCGCTCAAGTTCGACCCCTACATCAACGTGGACCCGGGAACGATGAGTCCGTTTCAGCACGGCGAGGTGTTCGTGACCGACGATGGAGCGGAAACCGACCTCGACCTCGGCCACTACGAGCGGTTTATCGACCTAAGCCTTTCGCAGGACAACAACGTGACCGCGGGCCAGGTATATTCCGCGGTCATCGATCGGGAGCGGAGGGGCGACTACCTCGGCCGGACCATTCAAGTGGTACCGCATATCACCGGCGAGATCAAGGACCGGATTCGGAAGCTGGCCAAAGGCCACGATGTGGTGATAACCGAAATCGGCGGCACGGTAGGTGATATCGAGGGCCAACCTTTCCTTGAGGCCGCCCGCCAGTTCGCGCTGGAGGAAGGCCGACAGAACGTCCTCTACGTTCATCTGACCCTGGTGCCCTACATCAAGACCGCGGGCGAGTACAAGACCAAGCCGACCCAGCACTCGGTCCGCGAGTTGCTCGACCTCGGCATCCAGCCCGACATTATCATGTGTCGGGCTGAGACTGCGCTGCCTCAGGAGTCGCGCGACAAGATCGCGCTGTTCTGCAACGTGAAACCGGAGGCGGTCATTGAGGCGGTGGACGTTGACAACATCTACAAGATCCCAATGGTTTTCCACCGGCAGGATCTGGATGGATACATCTGCCGTTTCCTTGGCCTGAAGACTCACAAGCCCGATCTTGGAGCCTGGCAGCGCTTTGTCGAACGTGAGTCGCTGGCGACCGAGGTACTCGAGGTCGGGTTGTGCGGAAAGTACATGAGGCTGCACGACGCCTACAAGTCTGTGGTTGAAGCCGTGCATCACGCGGCTTCGGCTGTGGGAGTAAGCGCGAAGATTTGCTGGATTGAGTCGGAAGAGATAACGCCCGAGACAGTCGATGAGCGGCTTGCGGGGCTCGCTGGTGTTGTCGTGCCGGGCGGGTTCGGGGTGCGAGGAATCGAGGGCAAACTCTGCACGGCGAAGTACTGCCGGGAGCGGAGGCTGCCTTTCCTGGGTCTCTGCGTTGGGCTGCAATCGGCTGTCATAGAGGTCGCCCGCAATCAGTGCGGCTTGGACAATGCCAATTCGACTGAGTTCAACCCGCGGACTCCATATCCCGTTATCTATATGATGCCACGGCAAAGAGGCGTCAGGCGTAAGGGCGGCACGATGCGGCTCGGGGCCTGGCCGTGCCGGATCAAGAAAGGAAGTGTTGCCTGGCGGTGCTACAACCGCCCGCAGGTGTCGGAGCGGCACCGACATCGCTACGAAGTCAACCTCAAGTACCTTCCGGCGTTGGAGAAGCAGGGGTTGCTGGCCACGGGAAAGTCGCCCGATGGGAAGCTCGTCGAGATCGTCGAGGCCAAGGGCCATCCCTTCTTTGTCGCGACGCAGTTCCATCCGGAGTTCAAGTCAAGACCGTTGAGGCCTCACCCGCTATTCCACGAGTTCATCAAGGCCGGCTATGAGTTTGCCCGGCATCGCTCTCGCGCTGGTTCGGGCACTGCCTACTAAGCCGGCAGTACTGCTCTCCCGCACAATTGTACTTCTGTATTTGACGGTCAGGTCAGACTATCGTCGGGAGATCAGGTGTAACCTGCGTATTATCACGGGGAAAGACAATCGGTGGTTCTGGGTCAGAAACGGCTGGAGGCTGGGGTTGAATCTCGCCGTCATGGCAAAGGTGGGCACGCGGACAGGGGATGCACTAATTGACAGGGCGAAGGTCTGCGGTGAGAATCTACTATGCAGGATAGTGGAACGAGAATTGCATACCACCATGGCCTCCTTTCACTTCGGGCTGTGGGAATACCTGCCACAGGTGTTCAGACGCAGCGGCTGTCGAGTCACTCTGGCGGTCGGAGAGCAGCGGGACAAGGCTCTGGGCAGGCAGGTGGCTCGCTTGCGCCGCGTCGGCGGTGTGAGCATGGTTCGAGGCCTGCGGCAGGCGATCAACGCCCGCAGACGGTCCTCGATAACCGGATTCATGCTTGATAACACCGGTCAGGGACAGCAGGTTTGGACGGAGTGGGACGGCGTCAAGGTCAGGCTGCCGGGCATCGGGTTCAGGCTGGCTTCGCGAGAAGGTGCGCAGCTGGTCCCGGCATTCGCCAGACTGCACCGAGGCAGGGCACTGGTGGACGTGTACCCTCCGGGCGACGAGCAGGCGGCGGCGCGCGCCTTGCTCGAACAGGTGCGGGCGCACCCGGAAGAATGGGTGTGGTGGGGCAAGGCGGGGGCGATCCAGTGAGGATCCTGAATCTCAGATTTCGGATTGCAGATTGCGGATTGGGCAGGACCGCCGGTTACTCGTTGGCGGCCGTGTTTCTCGTGCTGCTTGCATGTAGCGAAAAGCCGGTCTGCGGGCCGAATCCGGTGCTGCCTAATCAGGAGATAGACGCCTTTACGCTGCACGAAAGTTCCAGCGGCAAACGGTTGTACACGCTCGAGGCGCAAAGAGCTTACGTCTACGATCCCGCGCAGCGCGTGGATGTTACCGGCCCGCGCGTGCTGTTCTATGATGAGGCCGGCGGAGTCACTTCCACGCTTGTAGCGGAGGAGGGGACGATATACTCGAGGAACGAGGACCTCGTTGCCCGCGGCCATGTCATCGTACGGACGTCCGATAGTACCGTGCTCAGGACCGATTCCCTGGCCTGGAGCAACCAACGCCGAATCGTGCGAACCGACGCCGACCTGGTGATCGAGACCCCGAGAGGCAGAATCGAGGGCAAGGGCATGGTCTCTGATGCCGGTCTGACCAAGATAGATATCCTGAGCCCGGTTGAAGGTACATCCGACTACGACTTCGAGACCGGGAAGTGAAGGGTGAGACGGCAGCAGGCAATTGCGCTTCTGGTGATGGGGTTCTTGTTGTGGGTTGAAGCGGGGGCCGCTTCTCGGCTCACTGCGAAGCACATGTCCATCGAGCGTTCCGCCGAAGGCGACGCGACCGTGTTCCGTTACAGCGTGGTGATTACGGACGATTAGACCCGGATCACCGCCGACCTCGCGCGGATGAACGAGGGCAAGAGCCTCGCTCTCATCAGTGGTTCGGTCCACATCACCAACCCGGACGCCCAGATCTGGGCCGATAGCGCCCGCTATCACCTCTCGGACAAGATCGCCGTGCTGTCCGGCAACGTTCGCGTTCGTCAGGAGTCACTCGACATCCGGGCTCCCAAGTTGATCTACCGGGCAAAGCAGAAGGCGGTGCAATGTGATTCGGGTGTCGTGTTGGAGGATGAGAATCGCAGCTTCAGGCTGACGGGCAAGAGGGGCACCTACGATCTGAATGGTGACGTTGGGGTGGTTGACTCGACCCCGGTTCTGACCTGGCGGCGCGACGCGGATTCGGCCCGAGTTACCAGCCAGCGGATGACCTGGTACGAGCAGGGCTCGCGGGCTCTGGCCCAGGGCGGAGTCCGCCTGCAGTCAGGCGCGACCGAGCTGGAGTGCGATACCATTGACTTTGTTTCCGGACCGGATTCGGGCACGGCCCTGGGGAATCCCCGCGTGCGCGACAGCGTCAGCCGGGCGGGCGGCGACACGATGACTTTCAGTGTCAAAGACGGATCGCTGGAACGGGTGACCATCCGGAGTCGGGCGACGGGCGAGTACAGAACCGAGAGTGGCGATTCGATCGTGGTCTCGGGCCAGGCCATTCTGCTTCGAGTGGCAGGCGGAGCCATCGACAAGGTCGAGGTGGCCGATCTGACCTCGGGGCAGTTGATACGAACGGGAGTTGAGCGGCAGCAGCCGGGCGAAGCTCCCAGACCGGAATCTCCGTGAAACTCGAGACCCGCGATCTGGTCAAGTCCTACGGCGAGCGCAAGGTCGTTGACGGCGTGAGCCTTGAGCTGAATCGCGGCGAGATAGTCGGATTGCTGGGACCGAATGGCGCGGGCAAGACGACGACTTTCCACATGATAACCGGCTTCATCCGACCGGAGCAGGGCATCATCACGCTGGACGGGCACGATATTACCCGGATGCCGGTCTACAAGCGCGCCCGGCTCGGTCTCGGTTACCTGTCTCAGGAACCCTCGATATTCAGGAAGCTGTCGGTCGAGGACAACGTGAGGGCGATACTGGAGATGCTGGGTGTGCCCAAGGGCGAGCGGACGGCCAGGGTCGAGGAGTTGCTGGCGAAGTTCAATGTCGCGCAGCTGAAAAAACAGCGCGGCGGGACCCTCTCCGGCGGCGAGCGACGGCGCGTCGAGCTGGCCCGGGCGCTCGCTTCCAGTCCTTCATTCCTTCTGCTGGACGAGCCGTTCACCGGCATCGACCCCATTGTGCGGGCCGAAATCCAGGATATCGTTCGCAGACTTCGCGAAGACGGGCTGGGGATACTGATCACCGACCACAACGTCCGCGAGACACTGGAGATTACGGATCGGGCCTACATCATGTACGATGCCCGCGTCCTGCTCTCGGGTACGTCGGACGATCTGGTCAAAGACGAGAAAGCGAGACAGGTCTACCTGGGTGAGAGGTTCCGCATATGAGGATGGGGCTCGGGCTCGACCTGAAGCAGCAGCTGGGAATGCGGCTGACGCCCCAGCTCATTCTGCAAATGAAGCTGCTGCAGGTCACGGCACTGGACCTCGAGCAGTTGGTGCGCGAGGAGATGGAGCAGAACCCGGCGCTCGAGGAGTCAGACGGCAGCCCTTCCATGGCTGAAGCCGAAGTGGTCGCTTCCCTTTCGGAGCCGGCGCCAGAGGCCGCACCGTCGGTCCCGGCGGAGACTGCTCCAGTTCCGGAGACCCACGAGACCCAGATCGAAACCAAGCCCGGCGAGGAATATACGATCGGGGAGCTGATGCCGGATGACGGGTGGTCGCCAGCGGTGCGCGCGACAGCGGAGACGGATGAAGATCAGGCGTCAGCCGCTGACCTTGCGGTCGGGCCCGCACAGCGACTGGTCGAGAGCCTGATGCCGCGCATCCGCAGCGTCCTGAGCGAAGACGATGCCCGGGTGGCCGAGTACGTTATCGAGTCGCTCGATGACGACGGGTTTCTGACGATGACGGATGACGAAATAGCGCGGGAGCAGGATATGGACCCGGAGCGCGTCCGGGCGATTCTCTACGCTATTCAGAGGTTGGAGCCGGGAGGCATAGCATGTCACGACCGGTGGGAGTCATTCCTTGTCCAGCTGGAGCTGGCCGGTGCCGACCCCTCCTCGCTCGAGCGCAAGGTCCTGACAGACTATTGGGACCTGTTGGTGAAAAAACAGACGGCCAGAATCGCCAAGCTCTGCGGGGTGACGGAAGACGACGTGCGGCGGGCAGTGCAACGGCTGCTGACTCTCGAGACCCGTCCGGCCCGTTGCTTCGCCCCGGGCACGCCCGAGTATGTTTCACCCGATTTCTCAGTGGAGTGGCAGGGCGACAAGTTGGTGGCCAGCGCCAACGACGAGCGCTTCCCGCGGCTGCGGCTTTCTCAGAGGTACGTTGAGATCCTGAAGAGCCCGAAGGACTTCGCTCCCGAGCAGGTGAAGTTCGCGCGGGAGAAGCTGCAGCGGGCGCTGATGTTCCTGAAGGGCATTGAGTCGCGGTGCCGGACTCTGAAGCGGATCGTCGAACTGATCATCGAAGACCAGCACGATTTCTTCCTGCACGGCAGGCAGCACCTGAGGCCGGCGACCCTGAGACAGGCGGCCGACGTGGTCGGCGTGCATCCTTCGACCGTGTCGCGGGCGATCGCCGGCAAGTACCTGGAAACCGACCAGGGCATCTTTCCATTTGGCTACTTCTTCAAGGCCGGGGCCGGGGACAAGTCGCGCACCAGTATCAAGCAGAAGATACAGGTGATGATCAACTCGGAGGACAAGCAGAAGCCACTGAGCGATGACGAGGTTTGTTCGATGCTGAAGCTGGAGCGCATCACCATTTCACGAAGGACGGTGGCCAAGTACCGGGCCGAACTCGGGGTTCCGGGCTGCAATGATCGGAAGGGATTCTAGGAATTGGCGATTGACGATTTCCGATTGCCGATTTGGGGTCTGGAGTTTGGGTTTTGGAGTTTGAGGACCGCGTAGATGCACGTCGTAGTCGGCACGGCCGGTCACATAGACCACGGCAAATCCGCGTTGGTCAAAGCACTTACCGGCACTGATCCGGACCGTCTCAAGGAAGAGAAAGAGCGGGGGATGACCACTGACCTGGGGTTCGCCTTTCTCGGGACCGACATTACGGTCATTGACGTGCCCGGGCACGAACGTTTCGTCCGCCACATGCTGGCCGGAGCGAGCACCATTGACCTCGTCGTGCTCGTGGTGGCGGCCGACGACGGAGTGATGCCGCAGACCCGCGAGCACTTCGAGATCTGCCGGCTGATGGGCATCAGGAAGGGCATTGTTGCCATCAATAAGGCCGACCTGGTTGACGACGAGTGGGTCGAAATGGTGAAGCTGGACGTCGGCGAGATGGTCAAGGGGTCTTTCCTCGAGGGAGCGCAGATGCTGCCCGTTTCAGCCATCACCGGAAAGGGTGTTCCGGAACTGCGGCAGCTGATTGTCGAACTCGCGAAGAAGGTCGAGGCCAAGCCCGACCGGGGCGTGTTCCGAATGCCGGTGGACCGGAACTTCTCGATGAAGGGGTTCGGTACGGTCGTGGCGGGCACCGTCCTGTCCGGTCACGTCCATGTCGGCGATACGCTGGACCTGCTACCGCAGAAGCGAGAGGTGCGGGTCAGAGGCATCCAGAGGCACAACCAGATGCTGGAGACGCTGGGGCTGGGCGAGCGGGCGGCGCTCAACCTCCAGGGCATCGAGCGCGAGGCGGTCATCCGCGGCAACGTGCTTGCCACCCCGGGCTACTACGCGCCGACCACAAACTTCAACGCCACGTTCTACCTGCTCCGGTCAGTGGAGAAGCCGCTGAGAAACATGGCAAGCCTGAAGCTCCATATCGGGACCGCCGAGGTGATGTGCCGGGTGGCCCTGCTCGACACGAAGGAGCTGGCGCCCGGCCAGGAGGCGCTGGTCCAGGTCCGCGCCGAGGAGGATGTCGTCTGTGACTGGAACGACCACTATGTCATACGGACGTTTGCGCCCCAGCAGACCATCGGCGGCGGCATTGTGCTCGAAGCCAATCCGGCCAAGGAGCGAAGATTCGACGAAGACGTGGTCAAGCGGCTTAGAGCGCTCCGCACCGGGGAGGCCGGGGGAGTGCTCGAACAGTACCTGATCAAGCACAAGTTCGACGCCCGGACTCTCACCCAGGCGGCGAAAGACCTGGCACTGGCCGATGCTGACGCAAAGGAGATGCTCGGCCTGCTGGTGACGACCAACCGGGCGCGGAAGCTTGAGTTTGAAGGCAAGGAGTACCTCGTCCACGAGAAGATGGTCGCGGAGGCGCGCGCAGCCCTGGCCGCGGCGCTCAGCCAGTTCCACAGGGAGAACCCGCTTCGGCTCGGGCTCAAGCGACCGGAACTTCGTTCCAAGGCGGCCCCGGGCTTCTCTGCCGCGCTATTCGAAACCGTGCTCGCGGCGCTGCTGCGCGAGAATCAGGTCGTGGTGGAGGATGACAGGGTCAGGCTGGCGACGCACCAGATCAAGCTGGGCCCGGCGCTGCAGAAAGAGTACGACCGTCTTGACAAGCTGTTTCAGGAAATGGGCTTTTCGCCGCCGAGCTTCGAAGAGGCGCTGGCCGGCGTTGACAAGAAACTGGGACAGCAGGCGCGGGTCGCCCTGCTTGAGTCCGGACGTCTGGTCGACGCGGGCGAGTCGGTCGTCCTGCACCGCGATGCCGTGGCCCTGGCTGAGCAGAAGGTCCGGGCGCTCTTCGCGCGCAAACCCGAGCTGACTGCCTCGGAGATCAGGCAGGAACTGGGCACGACCCGGAAGTATCTCATCCCCTTGCTCAACTACCTCGACTCTCGCGGCCTCACCCAGCGCCGAGGCGAGGTGCGCATATTGAAGGCAAAACCCAAAGTTCGAAACACGAATGACGAATGAGTGGCGGCAAAGTCCGAAACCCGAAGTCCGAATTGGTCGATTTCCTTCATTCGGGCTTCAGTCGGGTTTCGAGTTTCGGGTTTCGTCATTCTGACTGAAAGGAACCATGGCTAAACGCGGCATTCTCGCGACCGTGACCTGCGCCGGCTGAGCATCCAAGCTCGGCAAGGCGCAGTTGGCGCAAGCACTCGAGGGCCTCAAGCCCCAGAACGACCCGCGGCTGCTGGTGGGCATCAGCACGGCCGACGACGCGGGCGTGTTCCTGTTGCAGGACGGGCTGGCGCTGGTCCAGACCGTTGACCTGCTGACGCCGATGGTCGAGGACCCGTACACGTTCGGCCGGATTGCGGCGGCGAACTCTCTGTCCGACGTCTACGCGATGGGCGGGATACCTCTGACAGTGCTGAACATCGTCGGTTTCCCGGGTCCGATGGACAAGAAGGTGCTGGCCGAGATACTGCGCGGTGGTCAGGATACGGCAGGTGAGGCCGGAGCGGTGATTGCCGGCGGACATACGTTCAACGAGAAGGAGATCAAGTTCGGGTTGTCCGTCACCGGCCGGATTGACCCGAAGCGGATTGTCACCAACGCGGCGGCAAAGGTCGGCGACGCGCTGGTCCTTACCAAGCCGCTCGGCTGCGGCGTGTTCGCCCAGGCAATGATGACACAGGACGAGGTCGATGCCGCGCTGTACCGGGCGGCAACCGCCTCCATGATGCAACTCAACCGGGCTGCATCTGAAATCATGCTCGGCTGCGGCGTCCACTCGGCGACCGACATCACCGGGTATGGTTTCCTCGGCCACGCGCAGGAAATGGCGCAGGGCAGCGGGTTGCGGCTGCGGTTCGCGGCGGCGTCGATACCGCTTCTGCCCAAGGTCCTGGAAATGGCCGAAACGATGGTTGATGCCGGTGTGGCAATGAACGAGAACTCATTCGGCGACAAGGTCGAGTGGAAAGGTGACGTCAAACCGGCACTGAAGAACATACTCTGGGAATCCCAGAGCTCGGGCGGGTTGCTGGTTGCACTGCCCGAGAAGCAGGTCGCCGAGTTCCAGCGCCGGGCGCGAGATGCAGGCGTCCTCGCCGCTCTGGTGGGCTCGGTCATCGCCGGCAAGCCCGGCACGATAGAAGTCGCGGCCTAGGCCGATGTTCTGGTTCGCGGCTGGAGGCCTGAGTTTGGGCTTGCGTTTGGGCTGCTGTGGGCTTGATGCCTGCGGCTTGAGGCCTGTGGCTGCAATGCAGTCGCCTCCGCCAATCTGGAATCTCCAATGGGGCGATGTGCCGGAGCTTCCCGGATTGGTCCCTGGCTCTTTTGTTCCCTGCACGGAGGGGCGCGGTTCATTTAGATGAACCGCGTGGTCTGGTCACTGATGCAAGGAGATGAACGGATGGACTGAGAGGAAAGGGACTAGGGACCGGCGGAAAGCGGTCAGCCGTAGCCGTCAGGGGCTTGGGCGGAAGATGCCAAGATGACCCGAAGCTTTCCGAGATGGCCTGCCTGCGCCTGGTTCCAGCAACCCGCCTATTGACGCGACTTAGGAATAGGGTCGATCAGGTTCTGAGAATCGAGACGACTCGATCTACGACTTCGAGGAGCTTGGTTCGGGCCAGGGAACCGACGCGATAGAGCACGATCGCGTTGTCGGCCGTGAACAGCCGGTTGGGGCGGACATTGCTGTCCAGCCTGAGGCCGCCCTGAGTGAAGTCCGCGTCGGTCAGACTGACAGCGTACCGGTCAGAAACGGCCCGGCTCGTGATCTGGCAGAGGATCAGGTCGTCGCCCTCCAGTTCAGCAAGGACCAAGGCCGGCCGGCGCTTGGCCTGTGACAGGTCTGAGAACGGAAACGGCACGACAACCACGTCGCCCTTCACAGGTCTTGCCATGCCTCGTCCTCTTCCGGCCGCAGCCAGTCCTTCTTCAGACTCGACTCGCTCGCCACGGCAGTAGCCATGCTGTCGCGGGCTATCCTCGCCTGCAGGAACCGGACAAAATCCGCGACCTCATCCAGGACCGAGTCGGGTACCCGGTCGATTTCTTTCAGCAGAGATTCACGTTTGGTCATACCAGTTCAGGCGAAGGTCTTGACTAGAAGATAGGAGCGCGCTGCCGGTCTGTCAAGCCGCGCCCACGGCGGGCGGGGGCGTCAAGTCGGCGGGGGAGAGCTTGCGGCTGGAGGCTGCCAACACCTTGACGCGCTTCGGACTAGGAAAATGGGAAGGGTGCCCCTCTTCCCCCTGACCAACTCGTCCGGCCAAAGATGTACGATACAACGGTCCACAGAATCCGCCGCATTCCCTGCGGGACAACGGACCAGGGACTCCTGCAGACTACATCCGAGACTCCCTTTGGAACGATGTACGATACAACGGTCCGAACGATGAACGACACAACGGTCCGAACGATCTACGATACTACGGTGTACGTAACTCGCCCGGTTCCCTGCCGAATAG
>Ga0233422_10000600_pt1 | contig 17476 bp, 19 predicted proteins | sample Watercolumn_Mata_2_FD_182724 | JGI IMG/M metagenome (GOLD analysis project Ga0233422, IMG submission 182724) | Freshwater microbial communities from Lake Matano, South Sulawesi, Indonesia - Watercolumn_Matano_2014_110_MG | ecosystem: Environmental > Aquatic > Freshwater > Lake | place...
TTTGTTTTAGGCACACACATATGGCGGGTTTATTAGTTAAGTATTTGGAGCATTTGATTTGGCGTTTTGCCGTTAAGCCCGCAGTGTTGCAAATCATTATAATACATATTCCATAGCTTCAGTTTGTATTTTAACTCGTTTAAGGTATTAAAATCAACTTGGTCATAGAAAGTTTCCTGATCAGAGCGATGGCTTCTTTCAACCTTGCCATTCTGGGCGGGTTTGCCCGGGTCAATTAAGTAATGAATGATATTATGTTTTTGGCAAGCAAGGTCAAAAGCATGAATTTTATGGTTTAATGGATCAGTTGATTTTAGGTAGCCAGTGTAGCGATTGGTAAAGCATGACCCGTTGTCAGTTTTCACGGCTCTGATCCTGAAAGGAGCGACACTGATTAATTCACTTAAGAAGGCAATCGCTTCACTGTTACCTATATTCTCGTGAACAGACAGATACCGCCACCGTGAAGCGCAATCAATGGCCGTAAACTGGTAATATTGCCTGTTTTCCAAGGTTTTAGGCACGTATTTGATATCGATTTCCACTAGTTCGCCTTTGCCTAAAGGAATTTTAACATATTTATATTTAATCTTTTTAACTCGATATTTCCTGGTCAGCCCTTCGCTTTTCATTACCTTGCCAATTAAGCGAGGACTGACAAAAATATTTTCTTTTTTTAAATCATCATAGAGTTTAATAGCACATTTTTTCTTGTTTTTTCTTAGCTCAACAATTCTTTCCTTAATTCTGATTGGGGTTTCATTGGGCTGGCTTTTAGGTCTGGTTGATTTTGGCTCTAGGCCAGTTTCGCCGAATTGCTTGTAGGCGCTAACCCACCTTTCCAGACTACGCTGGCCGTACGAGCAAACCTTCGCTGCGTCAACTAGTTTAATTTCATCCCTGACGATTGGCAGTACCCACCTTAGCCTTTCTTCCTTAATTGTTTTTGCCATATTTACACACATATTTATCTAGGATATATGCTACCCTAGAAAACCGCCATATGTGTGTGCACATTACCAATTGCTCTTGACAAATATTTAAAATATGCTAAGATATAATATCAACCTGGAAAAAGTGTTTCCTAGTTGTCTGTTCATTAAAACACATTAAGAAAACCGAGCTTGTCCGCTTGGTTTGGCAGTGTTTGTGTAGACGGCCATGCCCCGTCTCGGGGCAATTACGGCCCCAGTAGGGGCAGGAGGTCCCAATGAAGAGTTACCTGTTTCTGATGATTGTCTTGGCGATGCTGGCAACCGCCCTGTGCGGCTGTCCCCAGCCGGAATTTTCCGTGGAAGGCGACTTCTATGACATGAACGGCGTACTCCTGACGCAACAGCGCATCGCCGAAGGCGACAGCATCGTCTCCCCCGGCGGAGCCAATGTTTGGCTTTATGGCTTGTGCGATGATGACACGGTAGCGGCTTCGGCCAGCTACTACATCTACGACCGGCCCACGCCCATCCTACTCAACTTTCCCGCGGCCAGAATCAAAAACCAGACCGGATCCCAGGCCGAAAAAACCTGGGAAAACTCCGACTTGTGGGGCTATATCATCCCCCTTATCGGTGGTCTGGCGATTGGTTCGGCCATAACCGACCATGACGGCGTGCAACTACTGCAAATCCCGATGGGTCCGATGATCCAAAGGGTGGAAGTGGCCATTGCCACCTCCCGCGGCAACCGCGCTTTCACTATTCTGCAGGCCTGCGACTCCACAGTTAAAGGTACTATCAGTATCGCGGTTACGGCCTCCGCCCAATTCGTTGATGTGGATCACCACTACAACAGTTGCCCCGAGGCGCTGTATTTCATTAGTGAAGGCCAGCCGACCTCACAAGCAGTGCGCGTCTGTCCTGCCACTGATGCCACATGCAATGATGCATGGCAAGCGTATACGCAGGGCAACCTGCGCTTCAACTTGGCGCCACAACTCAATGGTGCCACCGAGGCCGACCTGTTTCTCATCTCCTTCACTCAAGACAATCCCAATCCGCAAGAACTGGACGGGATTGGCTGGGCCAATCTTCCCAACTGGGAAATCTGGCTCAACGGCCAACTGTTGGACACGCCGCTTGACGGTCGTATCCACATCACAGTGCCAACTGAAGGAGAGGGCGAAGGCCAACTCGAAGGCGAAGGCGCAGTGGAGGGCGAAGGCCAACTCGAAGGCGAAGGCGAGCCTATTGACACCACGCCGCCGGTGATTACGCTCTTGGGAGCCAATCCCCTGATTGTGATCCGCGGTAATCCTCTGGTGGATCCGGGCGCTACGGCCACTGACAATGTTGACGGCGACCTCACTAGTCACATCATGGTGACAGATACGGTCAATATCAATGTGGTCGGTGCCTATTTCCTCACCTATAGCGTAAGCGACGCGGCCGGCAATGAGGCCATGGTCGCGCGTCAGGTGAATGTGGTGGAGGAGACGCCGGTTTGTGATAACTCCGGCAAAGCCACGGTGGCTTTCAGTCGCAACGCCGACCACACAGTTGATGTGTCAATCAACGTTTACAACATCTGCAAATCCAACTTGTTTTTAAGAGAGGTGGTAAATGGAAACACCAAGACAACCATCTGGATGAGCGACGACACCGATGTGGCGAGTTTGGGTGTAATACACTTTCATTTGAGCACGCCCGACACCACCGGCTACCCTTGGAGCGAACCAGAAACAGTCGCCTGGTCCAGTCAAGTGAACTTTCTAGCCACCAAACATCATCTGGACCAAGACTTCCGCGTTACCGTTATCGCCTTCGACACTGCTGGTATGATGTGGTACGCTAACCACAGCGCCTTCAACTCCACGTTGGACGGCGTTGCCTGGCCTGGTGTTGACGGCACCTGGCAGTTCCCGCTCCTTTAATAATCTGCACCTTTGAACCCACACCCGCTCGACGCCCTAGCGTTTGAGCGGGTCTTTATATTTATTAAAACAATAACTTTTTTATCTAAATTTAAACAAATATAAACAAAAAAATAAAATAAATCTTGACAAAAAAATATTTATTTACTAAAATAATATGTTAAACCTATCTTGGTTTAATACGGTCTTTTACAAGTATGTGTGAAATTCAGCTGCCTCGTGTTGAGACGGCTGACAGCAAATAATCGCAACCAATGCAAGGAGAAAAGCCATGAAGAATTTAATGTGCTGCCTGATGTTTGTTTTGTTGCTTGGCGTGGCCGGCGCGGCCTCTGCCGACGATATCTTCCACAGCGCCGACACTAACCTGGACTATCAGATCAGCTTGTCCGAACTGCTCCGGGTGATTCAGTTCTTCAACGTCGGCGGCTACAGTCATTGTCCAGACGAGGACACCGAAGACGGGTTCTGCCCTATTCCTCAATCCTTCACGCTTAGCGTGACGATTGTGGGCATGGGTTCAATCCTCTACTCTGACCCGCCCAGCAAAGCCGCCATCGGCGTTTATCCAGCCGGAACAGTGGTATCGCTGGAAGCTATTCCAGCCAGTGGCTGGCAGTTCAGCAGATGGGAGGGTCCAGTTGACGACACCAGTTCTACCACTACCACCATCACCATGAACGCCAACTACCACATCAACTTGGTGTTTGTAGAACAAGGCGTTGAAGGCGAGGGTCAGCTTGAGGGCGAGGGAGAAGGCCAATCCGAAGGCGAAGGCCAACCAGAGGGTGAAGGAAGCGTTGAAGGCGAGGAAGAACTATTCCAGCTTCACTCATACATAGCTGGCGATGGCTGGCTTCAACTTGAACCACAGACAGTTTTCTATCCAGCGGGCACTGAAGTTGAAATCCAAGCATTCCCTTCTGCTGGCTGGCGCTTTAACAGTTGGGTCGGCGACTTCACGCTGGCCATAAAAGCAGGGATTTCCAAAAATCCCATAACCGTGGTGATGGATCACGAGACATACATCACGGCAGTGTTCTTTCCTGACGGAGAGGGCGAAGGCGAAGGAGAGGGCGAAGGAGAGGGCGAAGGAGAGGGCGAAGGCGAAGGAGAGGGCGAAGGAGAGGGCGAAGGCCAACCCGAAGGAGAAGGCACGGTGGAAGGTGAGGGCGCACCAGAAGGTGAAGGTGCCATTGAGGGTGAAGGCGAGGGAGAGGGTGAAGGCCAAACTGAAGGCGAAGGCGAGCCCATTGACACCACGCCGCCAGTGATTACTCTCTTGGGAGCCAATCCCCTGATTGTGATTCGCGGCAATGTCTTTGTCGATCCGGGCGCCACGGCCGCTGACAATGTTGACGGCGACCTCACTGGTCACATCATGGTGACCGACACGGTCAATATCAATGTGGTCGGCACCTATTTCCTCACCTATAGCGTCAGCGACGCGGCCGGCAACGCTGCTGTTGCCGTACGAATGGTGCATGTGGTTGAGGAAACTACCATTGTCTTCGGGTGTCCAAACGCCGAAGGGAGGATGGCGGTAAGCATCTATGTGCCGCCAGACCATCCTCTACTTAACCCGGCCAACAACATTGATTACATTGGCGTCGCCGGACCGAACGACAACTGGATCTGGGATCCTGTTAACAGTCCCAACAATCCCGACGTCCGACCGTTCGTCTTTGATCTCAATCAGCTAGGATTGTCCACCAGCTTTGAACCATGGGCACCCGGTCATTTCAGCGGCAACCTGTTTTGGATAGCCAATAATGCGTGCTTCTGGTTTAATCTGGATGAGTCACAAGTTCTGGTGAATATGCCGCACGGTCCGGAAAACCCCATTATTGTTGATGAGTTCGGGACGCTGGTGATTGATTTCACCAAAACCGCCGATTGCCCCGAGTAATCAGCGGCGCACAAACAACGGGCGGGAATAAAGAGCTCATCACTCTTTTTCCCGCCCTTTTATAGTTATTAAATTTATGTTAAAACACATCAGTTAAATAAAATAAAATTTACCTCTTGACAAATATTTCAAATTCTGATAAGATAATTTGTTCCCATAAAAGGCCGTAAAAACCTATGAAAATTGCATTTATCGGACAAAAAGGCATCCCCACCAAACAAGGCGGGATCGAAAAACATGTTGAAGAGCTTAGCATTCGTCTAGCTAAAGCTGGTTTTGATGTCACTGTTTACAGCCGACCTTATTATACTAACAACCGCCAAAAAACTTATTTTTATAATGGAGTGAGGGTCATTAATTTACCTTCTTTAAAAACCAAAAACCTTGATGCCATCACTCACACCTTTATCTCAACCATTCACGCTTTACTACAAAATTATGACATTATTCATTATCACGGCGTTGGGCCTGCTCTCTTATCGTGGCTGCCGCGAATTTTTCGCCCGCAAATTAAAGTAATCTCCACCTTTCATTGCATTGATCGCCAGCACCAAAAATGGAGCTCTTTTGCCAAGCTCATGCTGGCCTGTGGCGAATGGGCTGCTTGCCACTTTCCCCATCAGACCATTACTGTCTCTAGGGTCCTGCAAAAATACTGCCGCTATCGCTTTGATCGCGAAACCACCTACATCCCCAATGGAGTTGATGTTTCTTTTGCTCAAACCAACGAAGAAATCCTTAAACAGTTTGACTTGCTTAAAAATAATTACATCTTAGTTGTCTCTCGCCTGATTCAACACAAAGGAATCCACACTTTAATCAAGGCCTATCAAAAAATCGCTACCGGCAAAAAATTAGTAATCGTCGGTGACGGTGCCAATACTGATAATTATGTCACCCACCTCCGCGAATTAGCCCAAAATAATCCAAATATTGTTTTTACCGGCCAAAAATCCGGCGCCGATTTGCAAACATTATTTCAAAATGCCTATCTTTTTGTTCAGTCGTCAGAAGCCGAGGGTCTTTCTATTGCTCTACTGGAAGCTATTGCTTATGGCTTGCCTGTTTTGGCCAGCGACATAGAGGAAAATCAAGAAGTGCTTGGCGATCAGGGCTTGAATTTCATTAGTAAAAATGATAGCGACTTGGCCGATAAATTACAATTTGCCCTTAATAATCCTCAAACTATCAGACAACTGGCCAACCAAGCCCAGCGGGAAATCAACCAAAAATACAACTGGAAAGATATTGCCGGCCAAACCATAGAATTATACCAAAAAGAAGCCGCTGTCAAACTAGCTGACCACAAAATATAATATTTTAACTAGCCAGAACCTCCCAAGGAGACCGCAATGAACAAAGAAATACTCTTTCTCTCGGCCCTGCTTATTCTGTTCGTTGTCTCGCTGATTTTCGGCCGGCAAGAATAGAACTTATCCGCCCCGCGCCCAATCGCGACCAGCGCCTCTGCCAGTCGTGATTTTTTGTTGTTTAAAATTATCATTTTATGTTATAATAAGTCACAAAAGCGACCTTGGTGACAAATTATGATTTATCAAAAAGACCTGGAAGCGATTTTGCAGCAAAATAAAATTCTGGACGAAAAGCAAATCGCCGATTTTTCCCACAAAGCCAAAGAGCAAAAAGAGTCCTTGGAAAATTTTTTAATTCAGCAAAAAATCATTTCTCCGGCTCTGCTCTATGAAACCGCCGCTAAATTCTATGGCCTGCCTTTTGTGAACTTAAAAAACAAAACTATCCGCAAAGATATTTTAGATATTATTCCGGAAATCACGGCCCAAGCCCACCAAACCGTGGCTTTTGACAAAAACGACAAAGAGCTGCAAATCGCCACTCTAGATATTTCCAACATTGAATTATTTGATTTTTTGGGCAAAAAAACCAATTTGGAAGTAAAACTGCACATTGCCGACCCCGACAGCATTCGCGAAGCCCTCAAACAATACCGCAAAGGCCTAAGCGCTGAACTTGAAGAAATCGAAAGCGAAAGCCAAAAAACCGAAGACAACGGTCAGCCGGAAAATTTAAAAAATCTGGCCCAAGATTTGCCGATTGTTCGCATCGTAGACACTATGCTGGAATACGCTATTTTGGAAAAGGCCTCGGATATCCATATCGAGCCGGCCGAAAAACAAGTTAATGTCCGCTACCGCATTGATGGCATCTTGCGCAATGTTATGACTCTGCCTAAAAACACCCATGCCGGCGTCATCGCCAGAGTGAAAATTCTTTCCAATTTAAAACTAGACGAACACCGCCTGCCTCAAGACGGCCGTTTTAAAATCAAAACCCCGGAATATCAAGTATCTTTCCGGGTCTCCATTATTCCCACTTTTGACGGTGAAAAAGTGGTTTTGCGTTTGTTACCCGACCAAAATCAACAGTTGACGTTGGAACAACTCGGTTTTCAGCCAGAGCAGCTGGAAATCGTCAAACGCAATATCTCCAAGCCCCACGGCATGATTTTGGTCACTGGCCCCACCGGCAGCGGTAAAACCACCACTCTTTATACAATTTTGGCCGTACTCAACAAGCCGGAAGTCAATATTTCCACCATTGAAGACCCCATAGAATACCGCATGCAAGGCATCAATCAAAGCCAAATTCAGCCCAAAATCGGCTTTACTTTTGCCAGCGGCCTGCGCGCCTTCCTGCGTCAAGACCCTAATATTATCATGGTCGGCGAAATCCGCGACCAAGAAACCGCGGAAATATGCATTAATGCCGCCATGACCGGCCACTTGGTGCTTTCCACCCTGCACACCAACGACGCTGTCACTGCCCTGCCACGTTTAACTGATATGAAGATACCCACCTTTCTTATCGCTTCCACTCTCAATATTGTCGCCGCCCAACGCTTAGTGCGTAAAATCTGCAAAAACTGCATCCAAAGCTACAATCTGGATAAAGCCACTCTGGGAGAGTTGGATGAACAATTTGATTTAAAAAAAATTGAAGCTAGCCTGATCAAAAGCGGCCACCTGACTGAAAAACAAAACATTAAATCCGTCTTGTTTTACCGCGGTCGCGGCTGCCAGCAATGCAATAATACTGGCTATAAGGGCCGCCTGGGAATTTATGAAATTTTGGAAGTTGATGAAAAAATATCCGAACTGATTCTTAAAAAAGCTTCCCGCGAAGAATTGGCTCAAACAGCAGCCGAAAGTGGGATGATTACGCTGCTTCAAGACGGCTTCATTAAAGCTAAAAACGGCATTACTTCCATTGAAGAAGTGCTTCGGGTTACCAGAGAATAAAAAATAGCCGACTAATAATTATGAAACTGCCAAATTTTCTCCTAAAAATGCAAAGAATTTCCGCCACCAACAAAATTTTTTTGTTGCAAAATTTGTCGGTTATGGTCAAAACAGGCATTGCGTTGGCCGAAGCCTTGGACACCTTGGCCCAGCAAATCAAAAATAAAAAACTAAAAAATATCTTGCTGGATATTACCGACAACATCAAAAAGGGCAAAAGCTTTGGAGAAAGCTTGGAGCCGCATCAGCGCGAATTCGGCGATCTGTTCGTCAATATGGTCAAATCCGGCGAAGCTGGCGGCAAACTGGAAGAGGTCCTCAAACAGCTCTATGTGCAAACCAAAAAAGACCACGAACTAGTGATGAAGGTGCGCCACGCCCTCACCTATCCGGTTATTATTATTGTTGCCATGATTGGCATTGGAATTTTTATGGTTACCTTTGTCCTGCCCAATATCACCAAACTATTCAAAGACCTTGATGTCCAGCTGCCTCTCTTTACCCGCCTGCTCATCGCGCTAAGCGATTTTGTCCAGGCCCATGGCCTGGTTGTGGCTTTAGCGTCTCTGCTGACGCTGATTATTTTTATCCGCTTGGCTAAAACCGAACGCGGCCAAAAAATCATTGATTTATTATTTTTAAAATTGCCACTCATTTCCACTATCACCAAAAAAATCAACTTGGCCAGAATTTCCCGCAATCTTAGCTCGCTGATAAAAACCGACATTGCTATTGTGGAATCAATCAACATCACCGCCCGCATCATCGGCAACGCTTATTACCGCCAGGCGCTCATCGTTATGTCCGAACGCGTCAAAAAAGGCGAAAAAATGGCCGATATCCTTAAAAATTACCCTAAAATTTTTCCGGCTACCATCACCCAAATCATTGCCGTGGGCGAAGAAACCGGCGCGGTGGATGAGGTTTTGGAAAATCTGGCCGATTTCTACGAAGATGAGGTTTATCAAACCATGAACACCCTGCCGACGATTATTGAGCCGATTCTGATGCTGTTGATTGGCTTTGGCGTCGCTGGTATTGCCTTGGCTATTATGATGCCTATGTATTCACTGACTCAAAGTTTTTAGAATAATGAAAAACAAAATAAACTTCTGCCAATTTGGCTTCACCCTACTGGAAGTGTTGACTGTTTTAGCCGTGCTGACCGTTCTTTTGGTTGTGGGCCTACCGGTTTATCGCCAAATCCAGCCGAGCTTGGACCTTAATTCCGCTTTACGCGATATGGCTTCTGACTTGCGCTGGGCCCAACAACTGGCTGTCACCGAACAGAATGTTTATCGGGTCGCTTTTAATTCCGCCAATAACTATTACGAAGTTATCAACACCGCCTCCAATGAAGTTATTAAGCACAAAAATCTCTCTTCGCAATTGCGCCTTCAGACCATCGCCGGTCTGACAGACAATGCCGTTAATTTCAACGCCACTGGCGCGGCCATCGAAAACGGCTCGGTGACTTTAATCAACAGCCAAAACCAAACCGCCACCATTGACATTAAACCCTCCGGCTATGTCAAAATCCAAAACTGACAATCGCGGATTTTCTCTCCTAGAAGCGCTCTTGGCTATTGCCGTCATTCTAGTCGGTATTTTGGCTATTGTAAAAATTTTTCCTTTGGCCTTCCAGGTCAGCCAAGCCGCTGCCAAAGCCACTATTGCCACCAATTTGGCCCAAGCCAAAATTGAAGAAATTTTCTACCTTGACTATGACAATATCACCTTGGGCGCCCTGGAAGCTAAACACCGCCTCTCGGCCGATCCAGCTAATCCTTTTTACTATTACCAGCGCCAAACTGTGGCTGAATACGTCGATGGCAACCTGAATTATTCCGCCACCGATACCGGCCTAAAAAAAATCACCGCCACTGTCTATTGGCGCAGTCCGATTTTAAAAAACGAAAAAAATCTAGAAATAAAAATTTTAATCAGTAAAAAATGACCGCCGGCGCCCATCAAAAAAAACAACTTGGCTTTACTTTGATAGAGGTAATCATTTCTCTGACCATCACTTCTCTGCTGCTGCTGATTGTGGCTTCGCTCTATGGGCTTAGCCAAAGCACTTACGCCACCACCGACACCACCGCTGAAATCACCCAAAACGGCCGTGTGATTTTGGACCGTTTAATCCGGGAACTGCGCCAAACACCGGCCATTGTCACCACAATTCCCGCCACCAACGGCGACCCGGAAAGTTTGCCCGATGAAATTATGTTTCAAGACGGCCACGATACTTCGGCCATTAGGTATCTGCGCTATTACCTTATTGGCAGCGACCTTAAAAGACAAATCATTATTTATTATTTTCCTTCCGATCCCGCTAATTATGTGTATTGGCACGCCACCGACCAAGGCGGCAACCCTCCGACCAGTGAAATTCTGGAAGACAAAATTATCGGCGAATATGTTTACGACTTGGAATTTTGGGGAGTCAAACTAATCAGTATCAACTTATACCTGTTCAAAAACGGCCAAAGCGAGATCATCAATACCGCGGTTTACGGCCGCAACTTATAGTTTATGATTATTCCCAAATTTCAAACAGAAAAGGGCTTTATCTTAATTACCACTATTTTAATAATGGCTTTGCTGCTGCTGCTAGCCGTCTATGTGGTCAGTTTTACTGCCACGGAAATGCGGATTTCCACTAGCCAATCAGCTGCCACCAAAACTTATTATTTGGCCGAGAGCGGCATTGCTGAAGCGATTTGGCGCCTCAAAAACGACTCCGCTTGGAAGACCGGCTTTGAAACCAACCCCGCTTGGACTTTTACTTATACCCGCCAGCCAGCCCTTTACACTGACGGTTCTTACCAAATTCACATTGTCAATTCCGGCTTGGCGCGCGGCACCATCACAGCTACCGGCTTTCTCACCACCGGCGACAGCACTGCCCAACGCGTTATTCAAACCACGGTTTACAAAGCCCTGGGTGACAGCCCAGTGGGCGATAATGGCGAATACGCCGACGGCAATATTGATATTTCTGGCAGTTTGATTAATGTGTATAATGGCAGTTTGTTTTCCAATAATAATCTGATTGTTAATTTTTGGAGTACGGTCAATGTTGATAATGTGGTGGCCGCCAGGGGCAATATTTTAAAACATTGGACTTCTACTATTAACGCCGCGGCCCAAGAGGAAGGCGCCGACCCCTTGCCGATGCCGGCCGTTTCTTTTGATAATCCCAGCGACCCCGATTCTTACCTTAATCGCGCCACCGCGGTCTACACCCAGAACCAATTTGAAAATCTTCTCTGGAATAATCAAAACCTTATTTTGCCCGGACCGATCACCTACGTCAGCGGCAATATCGCCATCAAGGGCGGTCAAAATTTAACCGTTACCGGCGTTCTGGTGGCCAGCGGCAATATTGAAGTCGGCAAAAACACCCTGCTTTGTTGTTGGGGTTTACGTTGCGGCCGGTCTAATCTGACTATCAATCAAGCGGCTGGTAACGCTCCTGCCGGACTGTTGTCTAAAGGCAAAATCAATTTTGAATTGTGCCTCAATAATTTCAACGCTTCCGGTTTGATTTATGCCAACGACCAAATTAATGTTTTAAGTTTGCCGGGAACCTTTAATGTCACTGGCGGCCTTATTTCCCGCAAACTGACTTTAACCAGCATCTGGCAAGGAATTAATATTACTTTTGACAACGATATTATCAGTTACGCCTTGGGCGACCCGCTTTTTTCTCCGGTGGTCACGGTTGAACATTGGGAAGAAGAATATTAAAATAGAAAAATATTGTCGCTTATTGTATAATTAAACAATAACCGCAAATAATCATTTAAAAAGTGTCATTTTTCAACACCAAAGAAGTTGCTTTTGGCCTGGATATTTCCAACACCAGTCTGCGTCTAATTCAACTAAGGCATCGCTTTAAAACATGCCAAGTGCAACTTTACAATGAAATCAAATTGCCACCCGGCATCATTGACGGCGGTGAAATAAAAAATAACCAAATTTTTTTGGATTCTTTAAATAAACTAATCAAAACCCGGCACGGCCACGGCCGCTTGAGCGACGAGGTGGTGGCTGTGTTGCCCGAAGAAAAAACCTTTATCAAGTTCATCGAGATTAATACAACCGACCAAGCTGAAATCGAAATTCAACTAAAAGAAAAACTCTCCCAAGCCGTGCCGCTGGATATCAGCGAGGCTTATTTTGATTGGCAAATACTTAATCAAAGCGACTGCGCCACTAGTTTGCTGGTTGGCATTTCTCCCAAAAAAATCATTGATTCTTATGTGCAAATCCTCACTCAGGCGAATCTGATTCCGACTGTGCTGGAAATAGAAGCCGCCGCCATTGCCCGGACCATAATTGACGACAAGACCGATAAAGCCACGCAGATTATCATTGACATCGGCGCCAACCGCACCGGCTTGTTTCTTTACGATGGAGCCATAAAGTTCACTATCAGCCTGCCTGTCTCTGGCGATAAAATCACCCAGCTGATAGCCAACACCCTGGAGTTGGATTTTGCCCGGGCCGAACAGGCCAAAATCGTCTGCGGCTTGGATAAAGACAAATGTCACGGTGCTCTATTGGAAATCTTCACTGATAGCATCAACGAGTTGGCCCAACAAATCAACTCCGCCATCGCTTTTTACCAAAACAATTTTTCCCAGCCGAAAAAAATAGAAAAAATAACTCTCTGCGGCGGCGGCGCCAATTTTTTAAACATCGCCAATGTGCTTAAAGAAAAAATCGGCTTGCCAGTAATGATCAGCAATCCCTGGCAGCACATCGCGCCCACCAGCACCGCCTTTTTTTCGCCAACCAAATCCCAATCTTTTGTTACGGCGCTGGGACTAGGGCTGCGCGGCCTAAATCCCGAAACTTTCTTATGATCACCATCAATCTTAATCTACTTTCTCCCGAACAAAAAAAAGACCTTAAAATCAAAAGGATTTATTTTACTCTGAAAGAATTGGTGATGCTATTTTTGCTTTTTACTGCCGTTATCGCCGCGATGCTAACTATTTCCCGCTATATCTTGGAAAAACGTCTGACGGAACTGGTGAACAAAAACGCCGCCCACATTCAAGTCGGTCAGGAAGTCAACTCCCAGATTTCCGCGCTCAACAAAAAAATCAATCTGGTCTACCAAATCCAAAAACAATTTCAACCCTGGTCGGTTTTTTTGAGTCGCCTGACTAACATCACTCCCCCCAATATCATTTACCAAAATATAAAAATTAACTACTCTACGGCCACCCTGGAATTGCAAGGCGTGGCTAAAACCCGCCAGGACTTAATTAAACTTCAACAAGCGCTCGACGCCGCTGATTTTTTGACCGAAATCAACCTACCACTCACCGACCTGCTGCCTAAAGAAAAAAATCTTTTCCATATTCAAGCTAAAATAATTTTTAACTAGTCATCGTAATTATTATATGTTTTCTTTCAATTTAAAAAATAGATTTTTGATTAATTTCTTAATGATTTTTTTAGTCCTGTTGGCTTTAATTATTTTTATCATTTATCCAGCCATCCAAGAAATTATCAACATTAACCAAGAAATTAAACAAGAAAGATCTGCTTTGGAAAGAAAAATTGCTCTGGGGTTAAATATTAAAAAGATTACTCGCGATTTTGAAGAAATCAAAAAATCCATCGACCAACTGGACAAGATCTTCATTGTCAAAAATCACGAATTGGAATTTATCACCGAGTTAGAAAACTTGGCCACGGCCCGAGCGGTAACGCTGGAAATTAATCCAGATTTTAACGGCCAGGAAATGGGCGACAATACCAAACAAGCCGCCTTGGAGCTAAAAATCACCGGCAATTATGTTAATTTAATTAATTTTTTACAAGCCTTGGAAAACCGGCCTTATTATTACAATATTGACCATTTTAACTTTTTGGCCAACGCCAAAAATCATCAACAGTTGACTCTACAAATCTCCGGTAAAATTTACCTGAAACAATTATGAAAGACCAAATTAAAAAAATAAATTATTTTGCCCTGATTAAATATTTTTATCCGCTGGAAATAGCTTTAATAATTGTTTTTCTATCCTGGCTGATGGTTTTTCTTTATCGCAATGTCTATCAAACCATCATCGCCGCCAAGGAAATAGCCGTCCTGCGTCAGGAAACATTGGAAGAAAGTTTGGCTAAAGAAAAATTTTTGGAAATCACCCAAAAAATCCAACTGAAAACCGCTCCGACTCCGGCCTTTATCAATAATTCTTCCACCGCCACCGTCACCCCAGCCGGTTTGCCGCTTAAAAATCCCTTTCTGCCTTTGGAATAAGACCATCATAAAAATCAAGCTCCATTTTTAGGGCTTGATTTTTATTAATTTACTTTAGTGGCGACATGCTTCTTAATTTTTTAATAATCGGAGGTAGTTCTCTAATTAGGGCGTTTACTTCTTGCCTGGTGGTAAACCTGCCCAGAGTTACCCGCAAACTGCCATGAGCCAGCTCTGGCTTGACACCAATCGCCGAAAGCACGTGACTGGGTTCCAGCGACCCGGAAGAACACGCCGAACCGGTGGAAACAGCGATGCCTTTTTCCGCTAACATCAGCACTATGCTCTCACCCTCCGCGCCACGAAAAACAAAACTGGCGTTATTGGCAACGCGTTGCTTTAAATCACCGTTTACCTCCACGCCACCGATTTGTTTCTTAATTTTCCTTATCAGCCGGTCTCTTAAATCCCTGATTCTTTTAATCTCCAGCGCTCTGATTTTTTTATTCTGTAATAGCTCGACGGCTTGGCCTAAACCAACGATGCCGCTGACATTATAAGTGCCGGAGCGCACATTACGCTGTTGGTGGCCGCCAAAAATTAATGGCTCTAACGGCGTGCCTTGTTTTAAATATAGCGCCCCCACCCCCTTCGGGCCATAAATTTTATGCGCCGATACAGATAAAGCGTCCACTTTGAGTTTACTAACATCGCAATCAAGATAGCTGGGCGCCTGAGTCGCATCGACATGAAAATAAATTTTGTTTTCCTTTTTTCGGTTTTTATTTTCCCGCTCAATCAATCGACCGATCTCGGCTATCGGCTGAATCGTGCCGATTTCATTGTTGACATACATCAGAGAAACCAAAGCCGTCTCTGGTTTTATAGCTTTAAGCAAAAATTTTGTCTCTACTAGTCCACTTTTATTCACGGGTAAAAAAGTCACCTCGGCCACCTTATTTTTGGCCAGTTGCCGGCAGGGCTCTAAAACAGCGTCATGTTCAATTTGTGAAGTAATAATGTGTTTTTTGCCGCCATAACGCTTGAGGCCGCCAATTAAGCCCAAGATGGCCAAATTATCACTTTCGGTGGCTCCAGAAGTGAAATACACTTCGTCTGGCCGACAACCCCAAAAACCAGCAATTTTAACCTGTGCCTCCGCTACCGCTGCTTTGGCTTTCAGACCAGCCCCGTGCAAAGACGAGGCATTGCCATAATATCTACCAAAATACGGCCACATGGTCTTGAGCACCCCAGGGTCCACCGGCGTAGTGGCGGCATTATCCAGATAAATCACTTTTCTATCTGCCATAGAAAATAATAAAATTAAATTTTAATAATTTTTGCTAAACTGCCAACACTTCTTTTACTTCTTTAATTGATTCCTTGATTGTTTGGCCAATGCCTTCCTGTAATGTCACTTGCGACATTGGGCAATGCGCGCAAGCACCCATCATTTTCACTTTTAGTTGTCCGGTCTTTTTATCAAAATCCACAAACTCAACATCGCCGCCGTCCATCTGCAAATAGGGCCTTATTTTTTCCAGTTCGGTTTTGATTTTTTCTTTCATATATTGACTGCTAACCGCTGTATCAACAGCTCCACTATTTTACTCATAAATATGACTTAAATTATTTGTTATGCTTTTGTCGATAATCGGCCACGGCCGCGGCCAGCCCCTCGTGAGCCAACATGGAACAATGTAATTTGACTGCTGGCAAACCGCCCAATTCTTTGGCAATATCCAGTTTGCCAATTTTCAAAGCCTGTTCAATGGCCCTGCCTTTGGCCATCACTGTCAGCATCGAAGAGGTGGCCAGAGCCGCCCCGCAACCCAAAGTTTCAAATTTTATGTCTTTAATCACCTCTTCGCCTTTTTTATTTTTGGCCACCTTAATATAAATTTTCATAATATCACCGCAGACCGGATTGCCGACCTGACCGACCCCGTCGGCGTCTTTAATAACGCCTTGGTTGCGCGGCCGGCGGAAATGATCCAAAACTTTTGGATTATACATAAATATTATTAAACTCTTTTATATTAAATCAGCCAGAGTAAATTTCCTAAGCGTTCTAATTAGGTTGCGCTGCAATTCATCCCAAACTTTTTTAGTCAGACAATTTTTGCTGGAACAGGTTACCCGGTTATTCTCGCTGGACATGCAATAAAATACCGCCAGCGGACCTTCCAAGGCTTCCACGACTTCGAAAATATTGATTTTTTTGGCGTCTCGGGCCAAACCGTAGCCGCCCTCCGCTCCCTTGACACTGGTAACCAAGTCATCGGCTTTCAGTAAAGAAAAAATCTGCTCCAAATATGGCCGAGAAATTTTATTATCCTTGGCAATCTGCGCCACTGAAAGCGGCCGTTGATTTTCGTTTTTAGCCAAAGCCGCCAGCGCTCTTAAACCGTATTCGGTTTTGGTGGTGAACATCATATCTAATTCATACTAATTTACTTGGTATTATATATTTTACCAATTTGCCATAACCTGTCAAATAACCCCTGTGGATAAATAAAAACCGGATTTATTAATCCGGTTCTCATCGCGCTAACTTATTTTTCTACCACGATCATCACCTTCTGACCCCGAGACATTTCTTCATCAGTCATGTCGCCAGCTGATGCTTGGTGGTCCCAATCATGCACTGCGGCCAGCAACCGATTATAGGTGTAAACCCAGCCATTACCCTTTCTGGTGCCGGGGTCATTAGTGATAAATTCTTTATGGTTATAGCCCTTGATGACCAGCATGTGATAAATCGGACCAGGTTGTTTAAAATTTGGATTTTTTAGCTCACGGCCGGCGGCCGGCACCAAAACCAAGCTGCCTTGCGCCAATAAATATTTTATCTTATCGGTCGTCACTTCTTGATCCAAACGAGCCGTCAAACCAAAATAATTATTTAACACCGTTACCACTTCCGCCGCCGTTAAATCCACTCGATAGCCACGCTCTGCTTCCCAGTTGACTAATTTTTGTATCTCCGCCTCCATAATCGTCTCATTTAATTCCTGTTGCCTAAAATACCTATCGGCCATGATCATTGAGGCCTCCTCGCAAGCTTCTTCATGCAGAGCATCCCAGTTAGAAAATGGCGCTTGTTGAGCGAATAAAACCGGCAATTCTAATCTCTGCGGCACCGTAAAACTACTGGTGGTGGCCGAAACTAGCTGCTAATCTGCTACTAA
>Ga0233422_10000601_pt1 | contig 17472 bp, 16 predicted proteins | sample Watercolumn_Mata_2_FD_182724 | JGI IMG/M metagenome (GOLD analysis project Ga0233422, IMG submission 182724) | Freshwater microbial communities from Lake Matano, South Sulawesi, Indonesia - Watercolumn_Matano_2014_110_MG | ecosystem: Environmental > Aquatic > Freshwater > Lake | place...
AGCTGATATGGCCCTCGGTCTCGTTCTCCAACGGGCTGGTGAAGACCTCGCCGTCCGGGAAGTTGACGCGCCCATCGCAGTTGACCCACTTCCGGCCGCGGGTCTTGAACGTGATGTCCGTGTCCGGGCCGACAATCCGTACTCTGGACAGCCCGTTCAGGAACCTGGCCAACTTCGCCTGCCGGCGCGACACCGCTTTCCAGCGGGCGATAGCGTTCGGCTTGTCGACCATCCCGGCACCGTAGACGAAGTCCTCGTATTCGCGGCGTGACATCTCCGCGTCCTGCGCCGACGAGTCGGTCGGGTACATGGTTCCGACCCAGCGGAACAGCCCCTTCGCCTCGCGCTGCAGCCGGCGGGCAAAGAGCTCTCTACGCGCCGCCTGGACAACCGCAATGCGCTTCGGGTCAATGCCGCTCAACTCCTTCGTGTTCCAGCCGCCCCAGACAAACAACATCGCGTCCCGCTTTTCGTTCATGAGCTTCTCCAGCGGTGAGACGAAACTGAGCTGGTGGTCCTGCGCGTGCTTGTAGAACAGGTAGTTCGAGTCCGGCAGCAGCACGCGCATGGAGACGTGCGCGCCGGCCTTGAGCGCTTCAACCTGGCACGCGAGGAGCAGCGGCTCGGCATTGTACGGCCCTATTATCTCCACCCACTGGTCTTTCTTCAGCCTGAGGCTGTAGCGCACCAGCAGTTTCGCCAGATTGTCAATTCTTGCGTCGGCCACTTGACTCTCCTCTCGTCAGACGTTGAACCGACCGTTCTCGTATACGAGCGTGCCGTCGGCCAGAACCCGCCCCTGCTTCATATCTTTGATCATATCCCAGTGGATTCCCGAGCGGTTCGTGCTGCCAGTCTCCGGATATCCGGCGCCGACCGCAAGGTGGATCGTCCCGCCGATCTTCTCGTCGAACAGGATGTTCCTCGTCGGCCGCGTGATGCCGTAGTTCAGGCCGAACGCGAACTCGCCCAGGTAGCGGCTACGCTCGTCGGTGTCGAGGGCTGACTGGAGCATGTCGTTCCCGCGCGCGGCTGCCCCTTTCACGACCTTGCCGGAGCGGAACTCGAGCTCAATACTCTCGACCGCGTGTCCCTGGAACAGCGTCGGCACATCGAAGAGGATCCGGCCCTCGGCCGAATCCTCGACCGGACCGGTGAAGACCTCGCCCGACGGGAAGTTGGCCTTGCCGTCGGAGTTCACCCACTTCCGGCCTGCGGCCGACAGGGTGAGGTCGGTGCCCGGCCCCTCGACCCGCACTACCTTCACTTGGTTGAGGAAATCCACGTAGCGCTGCTGCTCGGCCGAGAGCTTCTTCCAGGCCGCGATCGGGTCGGGCTGGTCCACAAAGCAGGCGGCAAACACGAAGTCGGCGTACGCGGCAAGCGACATGCCCGCCTCCTGCGCGCTCGCATTCGTCGGAAACTGAGTCAGGCAGGACTTGAGGTCGCCGCGGCCCTTGCGCTCCATGAAGATGTCCAGCAACGGCTTGCGCGCCTTGCGGCCGATCGCGAGGCGGGCGGGGTCGGCGCCGGCGAGCGTCGCCAGGTTCTCGTCGCCGCGGATGGCAAGCCTCGCCGCGCAGGTCTCGATATCCAGCCGGTCGGAAGCGGGCACGAACCTGAGTTGCTCGTCATTGCCGAGCCGGTACAGCACCTCATCGAGTTCCGGGTTGATCGGCCGCAGAAAGGGCATGGCGCCAGCCTTGAGCGCCGCAACATAGAACTCGCGCACCAGCGGCAGCGCCGGAACCGATGCAAGCACAAGCACCTGCTCACCGGGTTTGAGGCTAAGGCTGTAGCCTGCGATTGTCTCTGCCATCTTGACCAGTCGTGAATCGACCATGCTCTACCCCACTTTCTTGCCGCGCGTCAGGAAGAACCCGACAATGCTCGCGACGGCGATCAGGACACTGACGGCGAAGAGCAGCCGGCGCGTGGACGCGAAATTGGTCAGTTGCCCGATGACAAGCGCGGAGACGGCGAAAGCCAGGTGCAGCAGCCAGTCGCGGGTCGAGAATATCCGGCCCCGCGCCGCTTCCGGCACCGACTCATGCAGGAGCGTATCCATGCCGATGTAGACCGGCGACAGCGCCAGGCCGGCGATGAAGACCAGCGGCGCTACCGGGGCGAATGACTTGGAAACGGCCAACCCAGCGCCCACGAGTCCGAGAACAAGGAACGAAGTCAGCATCACAATGTGTTTCTTCAGCTTATGCCCCAACAGGCCGTAGCCCATCGATGAGAGCACCAGCCCGACCGAACCGATTGCACCGACGAACCCTACGCCCTGCGTTCCGAGCCCGAGCCCCGCGCCCAACTCCTTCGCGCCCTGGATTATGGGGATGTAGAGAACGAAGACCGCCGCACCCAGGATGACCATCATGAAGACTGAGCAGTAGACGAAGAGCACCGATGGCTGGCCCTTGACGAGGTTGAATGCCTCCCTGACTTCGTGGATCATCCGCGCCTGCTGGGAGAGGAACAGCTTGACCTCCTCCCCCTGCCGGCGGGCCATGATGGACTGATGCCACTTCTTGCCCAGCCGGCCGAAGATGATGAGCAAGGCGATAACCGAAACCAGGTAGCTCAGGGCGTCGATGTAGAACCCGGCGGTCCAGGCCGGTTTGATGCCCAAGTGCGCCCACCATTTCCAGTCCACGATGAGACCGCCCAGGAACATGCCGAGGAAAGTCGCGACCCTGCCAACGAAGTTCATGAACGAGTTCGCTCCCAGCAGATGATCCGAACCGACGAGGTTCGGAATGATGGACATGCGTGCAGTGTTGAAGAAGAGCCCGCAGAGAAAGACGAGAAAAGCCAGGGCGTAGATGAGGTACAGGTTGGCCGTGGCGATCGCAACCAACGGCACCGCCAGCACCAGTATCGTCCGCAACGAGTCGCATACGACCATCACCTTGCGCCGGTCCCACCGGTCCACCAGGATGCCGGCGAGCGGTCCGAATAAGACGACCGGCAGCGCCACGATGACCGACAGGTAGGAAATCGCTCGCGAGCTCTGCCAACCGTATCTGTCCGCGTAGAAGGCGATCATCGCGAGCAGCGCCATGTAGTCGAGTTTGTCGCCGAAGAGCGAGACCGCCTGCGACCATGTGAAAAGCTGGAACTCGGCGTTCTTGATGACCGACCAGAGCTGGTTCTTGCCCTTGGTGCGGGCGGCGGTCGCGACCGTCTCGGCTATCTCGGACTCGGCGTAGAGCACCTCGCCCCGCTCGTCGAACGGATCCCTGGGCTCGGACGGGGTTCGCGGCTCTTCTGTGCTCATTTCTCAGACCCGTTTTCGGCCGTAGCGCGGAATCGGGTATTCGCGCGCCAGCTCTGCATAGTAGGCCTCGACCTGTTCCGCCAGCTTCGGCCAGGAGTACTGCCGCGCCCGCTCCAGGCCGTTGGCGGCGTAGCGGCGCGCAGCGTCCCGGTCGAGCAGCACTTTCACGATCGCCCGGGCCAGGGCCGGCGGGTCGCAAGGTGGTACCAGGAGACCCTCCTGCCCATCGGTCAGCACTGTGCGATAGCCGTCGATGTCCGACGCCACCACCGGCTTGCCGGTCGCCATCGCCTCCAGCAGTACGATACCGAAGCTCTCCTGCCCGGTAGCCGGCGAGCAGTACACGTCGCAGCTGGCATAGTACAGAGGCCGTTCCTCGTTCTTCACCAGCCCGGCCCAGCGCACGTGTTGCTGGACCTCCGGCGGCAGGAACGACTTATAGGAGTATCCCAGCAGGCCGGTGCCGACGACGATCAATTCGACGGTCGGAATGTGCCGGACGATCTCCGGCATCGCCGACAAGAGATGCTTGAGACCCTTGCGCGGTTCGAACCGCCCGACGAACAGGATGCGTGGTCGACCGTCATCCGTTCCGGGCACGCGGCCGGCGTCAGGCCGGAAGAAAGTCAGGTCTATGCCATTGGGAATGATGTGGTAGGGGCCGGGGAAGTACTTGGCGCAGGATACCCGCGCCGTCTCCGACACGGCGATCAAACCCTGCACGGCGTTGAAGTAGGGCCTCAGTTCGGAACGAAACAGCGCGTAGCCCAGGCTCTGGTCGTGTCCGGCGTGGAAGGTGACGACGTTCAGCGTCCGCGAGGCCTGGATGGCTGCCAGCGGCAGTGTCGGTGCCAGCGAGCCATGGATGTGGACCACGTCGAAACGCTCCGCGTTGAAGTACTTTCGTATCTGCGCCACCGGCCGCCAGGCGACGGAGACCCGGGCGAACGAACGGTTCGACCTGATTACCCAGCCGGTGCCAATCCGCTTGACGTGCTCTTCCTCCGGAGTCGAGGCCATGTATTCCATCATCCGACCGCCGACATGAGCGGTCAGTACTTTCACGGTATGTCCGCGTTTGCGCAACTCGGCAGCCAGGAAATGGACGTGCTCGGCAATACCCCCGACGTACGGGTAGAAATTGTCGGAGACCATGCAGATCTTCACGGAGCAAGCTCCGTGAAGAAGTCCGAAGTACGAAGTCCGAATGACAAATGAGGGACCGGACGGATTCCGGCACTCATTCGCAATTCGTCATTCGCCATTCGTCATTTCCTCTTGCTATACGCTTCGACCCCGGCCGCGAGGATCTTCATCGCCTGGTCAAGATCCAGGCAGTTGAGCACGTAGGCGATCCTCACCTCGTCCTTGCCCTTTCCGGGAGTCGCGTAGAAACCATCGGCCGGCGCGACCATCACCGTCTCGCCGCCCAGTTGAAACTCATTGAGCATGAACGATGCGAACTTCTCCCCATCATCTATGGGCAGCCGGGCGACAACGTAGAATGCGCCGCGCGGCTTGACGCAGAGGGCGCCCGGGATTCTCGCAATCGCCGCGCACACCACGTCGCGTCGGCACATATACTCATGGCGCATCCCTTCGAAGTAGCGGGACGGCACGTTCACCGCCGCCATCGCCGCCAGCTGGTCTACGGTCGGCGGGCAGAGCCGTGCCTGCCCGAATTTGAGCCCGGCCGCGATGAGCTCCTTGTTCCGGCTGACTAGGCAGCCCACCCGCGCTCCGCAGGCGCTGTACCGCTTGGAGACGCTATCGACGAGAATCGCCCGGTCCTCGATGCCGGCCAGGTTCATGACGCTGGTATGCGTGATATCCGGATCGTAGACAAACTCACGGTAGGCCTCGTCACCGATGAGATAGAGTCCGTGGTCGCGGCAGAATCCCGCGAGCATCTCCAGTTCCTGGCGGGAGTAGACCGCACCGGTCGGGTTGCCCGGGCTCGAGTAGATGACCGCCCGCGTCCGCTCCGTCAGCACCTTCTCGAACTCCTCCCTGCCTGGCAGAGCGAACCCGGTTTCCGCCACGCAGGTTACCGGCGCCAGCTTGAGGGAGGCGGTCGCAGCGAAGCCGGCGTAGTTGGTGTAGAAAGGCTCGGGCACAATGACCTCGTCGCCCGGGTCGGCAGCCGCGTCAAACGCGAACGATATTGCCTCGCTGCCACCGGTCGTTATCAGGACGTCGGCGGGCTGAACGTTTATGCCCACCCCTCGGTAGTAACCGACGAGGGAATCGATGTATTCCTTCAACCCCTGCGAAGGTCCGTAGGAAAGGACCTTGATGTCAAACTTGTGGTAGCCGTCCATCATCTCCACTGGTGTCTCGATGTCCGGCTGCCCGATGTTCAGGTGATAGACCTTGACCCCGCGCGCTTTGGCCCGGTCTGCCAGCGGCACCAGCCTGCGGATAGGTGACGCCGGCATCTCGACCGCGCGCCTGGAAAGCCTGACTTGGCTCATCTCGACTCCTCTCGTGTAAGCTCCACGCCCCGGGCATCACCCGCTGAGCGCCGCACGTACAGCCGGCTCGGACAGCGGCCCGACCGCGCTGCAGTACTCGAAATCACTCGCCAGCAGCTCATCCAGCAGGTTCTCGACGTCCGCCCGCGTCAGCCGGTTGTAGGCCTCGACGGTATCGTCGACAGTCACGACCCGGCCCAGGAGCTGCCAGGCCCGGGCCAAGCGCATCATCCGTGAACTCGCACTCTCCAACGACAACAGCACCGTGCTCTTGGTCATGTTCCGCGCCCGCTCGAATTCCTCATCGGTCAGGCGATCCCGACGCAGACGCGCCAGCTCCTCGCGCAGCACCCCTACGCACCGGGCCAGCTTGCGGTGATCGGTCACCAGGTATACACCAAGCAACCCGGAATCCGAGTATCGCTCGGCGAAGCTGCCCACCGAATATACCAGAGCCTCCTGCTCGCGCAAGCGCTGAAACAGACGCGATGAGACCCCTCCGCCAACCGCCATGTTCAGCACGGTCAAAGCTCTCCGCCGCGGGTCGGCGTAGGCGAGAGCCGGCTTGGCCAGGTACAAGTAGACCTGCGAGAGCTCGCTCCTGGTTTCCACCAGCACGCCCGGCTCGGAACGGGCGACAGCCGGCCGTTTCGGCGGCCGGCACTCCGCCCGTGTCTCCAGCAACGACGCCAGGGCCGAAGCCAGCCGCTCGTGCTCAACATCGCCGACCGCAACCGCTACCCCGCAGGCCGGGCCATAGCAGCCGGAGTACCGGCCGTGCAGGTCCGCTTCCGACAGCCCATTGACCGAATCCATCGTGCCCAGGATGTTCCGGCCCATGCCCTGATCGCCGTAGGCTGCCCGGAAGAGCAGGTTCAGCCCGATGGAATCCGGGTCCTCACGGCTGGTGCGGATCTCCTCAGAGACCACCTGCTTCTCTTTAACAAGCTCTTCGGCGCGGAACGCGGGCCCGTTCACGGTCTCAGCCATCAGCGCGGTAACCGGACCGAACTGGTCGCCCGGAAACCGGCCGTAGAAGCAGGTCGCTTCCTTGTCGGTGAAGGCGTTGAGTTCAGCTCCATGTGTCTCCGCCGCAATGTTGATCGCGAAGACGTCCTTGTCCCTGGTCCCGCGGAAGACCATGTGCTCGATCATATGCGCGATTCCGCCCTGGCCGGGCGGGTCATCCCGGCCGCCGGCAAGAAAAGTCAACCCGAGCGCCACCGACCGGATGTGCGGCAGTCGCTCGGAAATCAGGACAAGGCCGGACGGCAGCGTCGTCATCCGTATCCCGTTCCCAGGATCTTGGTTGTGCACGCTCATGCTCACTTTCGCAAGAAAAAGACAGGAGTCGAAGCGCTGGCCGCGGCTCGACCCCTGTCCGTTCTCAGTTTGTCCGGGTCAGCGCCTCGGCCCGCGCCTGTCGCGCCGGTCGTCACGGCCCCGGTGGGGCGGACCGCCGCGCCGCGGCGGCCGCGAAGCGATGCCCGTATCGTCGGAGGGGGGTATCTCGCCACGCTCCTCCATCGCCTTGCGCCGCGACAGGTTCACGCGACCCATGTCGTCAATCTCCACGACCTTGACCCACACCTTGTCGCCCTCGTTCACCGCGTCTTCGACGCGGTTGTACCGCTCCGGCCCGAGCTGGGAGATATGGACCAGCCCTTCTTTTCCGGGCAGAACTTCGACAAATGCCCCGAAGTTCATCAGGCGGGTCACGGTTCCCTCGTAGAGTTTGCCGACCTGGACCTCTTCTACGAGCGACTCGACCCACTCCTTGGCTGCGTTCAGCGCATCGACTTTGTTCGAAGCAATCGTCACTGTCCCGTCGTCCTCTATGTCGATGGTCGCCCCGGTCTCCTCAGTGATCTTCCTGATCATCTTGCCACCGGGCCCGATCACCGTCCCGATTTTCTCCTTGTCAATGACGATGGAGACGATACGCGGCGCGTACTTGGACAGGTCTGGCCGCGGCTTGTCTATGGCCTTGTCCATGATGTCGAGCACGGAGAGCCTCGCGGTCGTCGCCTTGCGGATGCCCTCGGCCAACACGCTGTAAGGCACGCCCGGCAGCTTGAGGTCAAGCTGGATAGCAGTGATGCCCTTGCGGGTTCCCGCGACCTTGAAGTCCATGTACCCGTAGTGGTCCTCGTCGCCCAGGATGTCGGTAACGATGCGATACTTCGCGCCCTTGGCGATGTCCCCATCGGTGATGAGCCCCATCGCCATGCCGGCGACGGCGGCCTTCACCGGCACGCCCGCATCCATCAGCGAGAGCGAACCGGCACACACGGAAGCCATCGAAGAGCTGCCGTTTGACTCGAGGATGTCGGAGACGATCCGCACCGTGTACGGAAAGTCCTCTTCCCTGGGGATGACTGCTTCGAGACCGCGTTCGGCCAAGTCCCCGTGGCCGATTTCCCGGCGACCTGGACCGCGCAGGAACTTGACCTCGCCGACCGAGAACGGCGGGAAGTTGTAGTGAAGCATGTAGGACTTCCGCTCCTCGACCTCAAGCTCGACGTCGTCGATGACCTGCTCGTCCTGCTTGGTGCCGAGCGTGGTTGCGGCCAGCGACTGGGTCTGACCGCGGGTGAACAGGGCCGAACCGTGCGCCCGGGGCAACACCCCGACCGCGCATTCGATAGGCCGAACCTCGGACTCATTCCGGCCGTCGAGCCGCACGCCGGTCTCAAGCACCCGGCGCCGCATGTCCTCGCCGAACATCTCGTCCAGTACTTCTTTGATCATCTTGTCCGAGCTGGGGTACTTCTCGGATAGCTCGGAGATGACCGCCCTCTGCAGCACGCCGCGCGCACCACCGCGGGAGAGTTTGTCCACGATGTCGTTGGTTGCCTTGACTCGGTCGGCCGCAGTCGTGCGAATCGCGGCCTCAAGCTCAGGCGGCACGTTGGGTTTATCGTTCACCAACTTCGGCTTGCCGACCAGCGCCCGTAGCTCGTTCTGCAGGTCAATCGTCTCCTTGATGACCGGCTGCGCCAGTTCCCATCCCTTGTCGATGTCTTCAGGCGACACCTCGCGGGCCTGCCCGGCGATGGTCATCACTTGGTCACCGATGCCGACGTAGAGCATCCACATCTCGGCTTCGGCTTCCCGCGTCATCGGCGGATTCAGAACAAACTCCCCGCCGATCTTGGCGACCCGGCATGCACCGATCGGTCCCAGGAAGGGAATCTCCGAGATGTGCAGGGCGGCCGAAGCTGCGATCAGTCCCAGAAACTCGCTCTCGTTCTCCAGGTCGGTCGAAAGCAGGTATTCGACTATCTGTGTGTCGGCGCGGAAATTCGCCGGGAAGAGCGGCCGGATGGGCCGATCAATCAGCCGACAAGTCAGGGTCTCTTTGTCGCGGGGCTTGCCTTCGCGTTTGAAGAACCCGCCCGGGATCTTACCCGCGGCATAGGCCAGCACGCGGTAGTCCACGATCAGCGGGAAATAGTCCAGATACTCCCGGGGCGGTTCCTTGGCGTAGACCGCGCTGGCGAGAATGACGGTATCACCGTAGCGGGCGAGCAAACCGCCGTCGGCCTGCCGCGCGACGCGACCGTGCTCAAACGAAAGCTTGCGGCCGCAAATGTCCCTTTCTACTCTCTGCATCCTATCCTCTTAGCTTCAGGTCGGCTACGATCTTCTCGTAGCGAGGCTTGTGATGCTTGGAGAGATAGTCGAGATGACGCCGTCGCTCGTTCACGAGTTTGATCAGCCCGCGGCGCGAGTGCTTGTCCTTCTTATGGACTTTCAGGTGGTCGGTCAGCATCCCGATCCGTTCGGTAAGTATGGCAACCTGCACCTCAGGAGACCCGGTATCCTTCTCGTGGATCTTGTGAGCGTCAATTAGCTTGTCTTTGGTTTCTTTCGTCAAAGGCATTTCTTCTTTCCTCCAGTGATTTGCGTTCAAACAATAGCCGATTCACAGGCAAAGTCAAATCGCGCCAGACCTCGGCCTGAACTGCGCTAACCGTGATTCTCGACATCTCTGGACGCGGCACACAGGCAGGAGATGGAGAAGCTGTACGGAACGGACATTCAGCCCGGCACGAACCTGCTCGACCTTATCGCTCAGCCGGAAGTCAGGTCGCGAATGCAGCAGACCATCGCGCAGGCGCTGGCCGGTGAGAGCTTCACAAACGTGGAGTTTGACTCTGGCCGTGACACGTGGCAGGAGTTCAACTGGAGCCCGATCCGGACTCCGGGAGGCGACATTGAAGGCGCCGCCGCGTTCGTCAGAGATATCACCCGGCGCAAACGGGTCGAGACCGCGCTGGCCGACAGCGAACTCAAGTACCGCAGCCTGTTCGAATCATCTAACGACGCCCTGATGCTGCTCAATGGCGACAAGTTCATCGACGGCAACCCGGCTACTCTGAGAGTTTTTGGTTACAGCTTGCTTCTCACACATAGTCAAAGCCATCTGACCGGTTCCTTTCGCAGTAGAACATGGTCAGATTGTGCCTCCCTTTCGAGCAGATTTCTTATGTGAGGCAACGGGGTGGCTTCGAGTAGATTTCTGATGAGGCAACGCGACGTGTTGACATTCGAACCGTCTTCTCTACAATTCAACCGCAGTTGAGTACTATCCGTATAAACGTCGGCGGTGTCGAGTTCGTCGGAACGCTGAACAGCTCATCTCTCACGGAGAAGCTGCTCCGCCTGTTGCCGTATGAGACGGTCGGCTAGACCTGGGGCAAGGAAGTCTACTTTCCCATAGACCTGGATGTGGATGACCCTGCGCTCGTGAGCGAAGTCAATGTCGGCGACATTGCCTACTGGCCTGACGGTCCCGACATCTGCCTGTTCTTCGGCCGCACCCCCAAAAGCACAGATGACGCGCCGGTCGTAGCCAGCCCGGTCATGGTCATTGGGACCTTCCAATTCAATCCGGAGGACTTCGACCGCATCGAGCGGCGCCGCAACGGCATCCTGGTCAACGTTGGACCGGCGCAGTAGCGCGGCTCCGGGTCGGCCGGACCCTCAATCTGCCATCTGCTATTCGGAATCTGCGATTGCGTGGGGCAGTAGCTCAGCTGGGAGAGCGCCAGGTTCGCAATCTGGAGGTCGCCGGTTCAATCCCGGTCTGCTCCACTCTTCCGCGGATTCGCAAACAGCAAATTGTGGTCGACCGCGGGAGGCGGAATGGTAATACTTCCCAAGTACGTTTTCCTGACAAAAGGCACAGGCGTCCATCGTGAGAAGCTGGCCAGCTTCGAAGCCGCCCTGCGCGACGCGGGGATAGCCGCATACAACATAGTTCGAGTATCGTCTATCTTCCCCCCCTGTTGCCGCATCATCTCCCGCACCCGGGGGCAGAGACTTCTCACTCCGGGTCAGGTCATGTTCGCCGTCGTCAGCGACAACGCCACTAATGAACCCCATCGGCTTATCTCGGCCTCGGTCGGGCTGGCGATCCCCAAGGATGCGTCGAAGTACGGCTACCTTTCCGAGTACCACTCTTTCGGCCAGCGCGAGGAGAGCGCCGGCGACTACGCGGAGGATCTTGCGGCACAGATGCTTGCCACCACGCTTGGCGTGCAGTTCAACCCGGACACGAGCTACGACCAGCGCAAGGAGATCTGGAAAATCTCCAACGAGATTGTCAGAACCCAGAACATCACTCAGTCCGCAATCGGTCACAAGAGCGGGTTCTGGACGACGGTCGTGGCCGCGGCCGTGCTGATAACCCACATCCCCGAAAAACAGGTCGAGTAGGACCGCGGGCAGCGGCTAGTAGCGCTGTTTCAGTATCACGCCCGCGTAGTAGTGCTCCAGTATCTCCCGGTAACTCGCGCCGGCTTCAGCCATCGCTACCGCTCCGTCCTGACACATGCCTGACCCGTGCCCCCAGCCCCGGCCGCTGAGGCAGACCGTCCGGTCTCGAATGGAAACCGTGAACGCTGTCGACCGGAGCCCCATCGCCAGACGGAAGTCTGAACCAGACAGCCTGACGCTGCCCAGGTCCGTCGTGAAATCAACGTACCTCACCCGTCCCGACTGGCCGTCGGTCTCGAGGCCGGCCCGGCGGACTCGGCATCTCCTGCCCGCAGCCCTACCTACCACTGCGTCGAGACTCTCCCGGAGTACGCTCACCTGCCAAGAGGAATTCGGTCTGTCCGAACAATAGGCCTTCGCGTTCCGCCGGTGTCCGGGCGTGTCAGCCACGCTTCTCAGGTACGGCCTCGACCCGTTCGCCGTGACGCCACCGCAGTTGCCATGGTAGAGCGCCTCGCAGACCTCATCCCGGAACTCGATTGCCTGGCCGCGCGTCGCAGAAACGGCGTCCCGCGAAAGAGCGATCTCGCGCTCGATTCCCCGATACTCCTGGTCCCGCAGGTACGAGTCGAAGAGGTCATGCCCCAACCCCTTCCGACGCCCGAGCCGGGATATGGTAAAGCTGCGGGCAGCGACTGCCTGTGCTTTGGCGGCCTCCAGAGTACGGGAGTTAATGGGTCCTATCTCGCACGGGACAACGCCCAGTAGGTAATCCTCGAGTCCCAGCACGTTGACTACGGCGAGATCGCCCTGCGCGGACCGAAAGAGAATCAGCCGGCCGCGGTAGCTGCGGTCACCGACCCGGACCAGGCCGCCTTCCCGGGGCGTGACCGCCACGGTATCAGCCGACCGCAATGTCGCAGACCCGCTCATCGCGACCACCTGCGAACCATCCAGACTAGCCTGGATGGACTGGTTGGATGGCACCGATTGCTGAGAAGATCCGGCGACGAGCATGAGCCCCCGGCTCGAACTGATGAAGGCCGTGCCGGCGGTTGCCAGCCGCACACGCACCGAAGGTTCGCGGGTCGGGCTGGGCACTACAGGAGTCCCGGGCTTTATCGTCACTCTCGGGGCATGGTAGCAGCTCCCGACTAGGCACAGGAGAGCCAGCACCGGCGTGGGAGCCCGCATCGGCTGTGAATCTAGCCGGACTCGACCTGACGGTCAAATGCCTCCCAGGGCAGCACTTTACAATCCCGGCGCAAGTCCTAGAATACGGACATGCAACACCGGGATAAACGAGTCGCCGACGCCATCAAAGACTCCGTGGCCAAGATAGTTCTCAGCGAACTCTCAGATCCCAAGATCGGGTTCGTGACCGTCACCCGCTGTCACATCTCGCGCGACCTGAAGAATGCCACTGTCTACTTCTCGATTCTGGGTGACGAAACCACCCAGAAGCAGTCGTTCGAGCATCTGCAGGGCGCGCGCGGGTACATTCGGCGCCGGCTCGGCCAGATGGTTATGTTCCGGGTCGTGCCGGAACTTCGGTTTGCGCTCGACGATGTGCTGGCCCACGAGATGCACATCAACGAGATAATCTCGGAGCTCCACAAGAACGACCCCGGGGAACACTCCTAGCCGCGCCGGCCAGGATCGGCCGATGCGCGGCGTGCTGAACGCAAACAAACCTTCCGGGATTTCCTCCTATGATGTCATCCGACAAGTCAAACAGCTCGTCCCGTCGCCGACTGCACTGGGACATGCCGGTACTCTTGACCCTCTGGCGTCTGGCGTCTTGCTCGTACTGATGGGAGAAGCGACCAAGGTCAGCCGTTTCCTCCTCAGTCTGCCCAAGGAGTACGTGGCCGGTGTGATGTTTGGAAAGCAGACGGACACTGACGACATTACCGGGAGGACTCTGTCAGTAGGACCGGTCGCCGGTGTCGAAGCAGAGACGGTGCGGAACGCCTTGGAGCGATTCCTCGGTGAGATCGAGCAGATACCGCCCGTCTTCTCGGCTATCAAACAGGACGGCAGACCACTCTACCGACTCGCGCGCGCCGGACAGGAAGTCCACCCCCGACCGCGCAAGGTAACGGTGCACCAGCTCGAATTGCTTGACTGGCGGCCACCGACCGCGGTCATCCGCTGCCGCGTATCAGCTGGAACCTACGTGCGGGCGCTGGCGCGCGACCTCGGGACATCGCTGGGCACCGTCGCAACGCTCGCGTCCCTCGTTCGTACGAAGGTGGGGAGGTTCACGGTCGAGGACTCGACCTCGCCGGCGGCGCTGGACTCGGCCTCGCTGTCCAATCGGTTGGTGCCGATTGACGCCGCCCTGAACGGGATGCCGCGCGTGACTGTCTCCCCTGCCCAGGCCCTTCACCTGCTCCAGGGCAGAGCGCTGGTCGTAGACGCCTTCCCGTCATCGCTTGGGGTTGACGGGTTTGCTTTGGCCGCGACCGAGGACTGCCGGTTCCTCGCCGTCGTAGTGCGGAAAGGTGCGGAGCTGCGCACCGAACGGATAATCTATGCCGACTGAATCCGGTTCGCCGTCCCTGATTTCACGCCCGGCAACCCCGCTGGTGGTGGCCCTTGGCTCTTTCGACGGTGTCCACCTCGGTCATCAGCAGATCATCCGCCGCGCTGCCGGTATCGCAGCGGACGCGGGCGGCCTCACGGCAGTCCTGACCTATGACCCGCTTCCCGCCCAGGTCATCTGCACCGACTTCACCTACATTCTCACCACTTTCGCGGAGAAGAAGGCGCTGCTGGCGGAGCTGGGTGTGGAATACGTCTGCGTCCTGCGGTTTGATGCCGGGCTGCGCGGTACCGCGGCGACTGACTTCATTCAGCGACACATTGTCGAGTCGCTTCATCCCAAGGCAGTGGTTGTCGGCCACGATCATCGCTTCGGCAGCCGCGGAACCGGTGACGCCGGGCTCCTGATCAGAACCCTGGAGCCGATGGGCATCCAGGTTGACGTTGTTCCCGAGATACTACTTGACGGCGTGCCCGTGCGAAGCACGACCGTCCGCGAGCACCTGTTGCTGGGACACGTGCAGCGCGCCGCCGAGTTGCTCGGGCGCTGCTATGCCGTCAGCGGTGCGATCGTACCGGGCACGGGAACCGGGCGCCGCCTCGGATTCCCGACCATCAATCTCCGCCCGTTCGAGCGCGAGACGCTGGTCCCGGCAGACGGGGTCTACCTCACTCGGGTAGAAGCGGACGGCCGCACGTACGACGCCCTGCTCAACATCGGACACCGACCGACCTTCGGCGGCGAGACTCGAACCATAGAAGCCCACCTGCTGGACGTCAACCTTGCGACGCCGCCGCGCACGGCCGTATTCCGGCTGGTCGAACGCCTGCGCCCGGAACGCCGTTTCGAGAGCCCGGAGGCACTCGCCACCCAGATTGCCGAAGATGTCGCCACCGCGCGCCGCATGCTCGCCGCCGGCCGCAACCTTGACAGCCAGACGCCGTCCAATAGGCTATAGGTCCTTGTTACTGGCAAACCGGGCAGGCACTTACCGGAGCGCAAGCTGGCATAGCGTGCCGCCACCCGGGCGTTAGTCTCTTCTGGAGGTAGCAATGACCATCACTCCTATCCTTGGCTTGGCGGCGCTGCTCGGAATCGGACCGCTGTCCGCTCCCGATTCGCTCGTAGTCCCGATGTGGGCGGACCCGGCAGTTGAGATCGAGGCGATTGTCTTCCCGCCGGCGGATGCAGTATTGCCTCTCTCCTACCAGATCGACTGGGGCGACGGCGACACGGTCAGCTGGACCGAGCCGTTGCGCAGCCTGATCGACATCAGCCGCTACCACACCTACCGAATCCCCGGACAATACCAGGTGACGGCCCGGGCCCGGGATTCGCTGGGACGCACTTCTGCCTGGGGCAAGCCATCCAGTGTCCTGGTGATGCCCGAACCCATACAGAAGGGATTCTTCCCGACCATCGATTCGGAGGCGATTGTCGCATCGCCGGCCCTGGATCTGCACGGGAACATCTACGTCGGTGACGAAGGCGGCACTTTCTACTCAATCGAGCCCGTCACCGGCGGACTGAGATGGCTTTTCAAGGCCAAAGATGCCATTTATGGAGCCGCCTCCATCGCCGGCGACCGGGTCTACTTCGGCTCACTCGATTCGAACCTTTATTGCCTTGACACGACCGGCAAGCAACGCTGGTCGCGGTATCTGGCCGACGAGATTTACTGCACGCCGGCGATCGGCGTCGACGGCACCATCTACGTCGGCACCGACAAAGGCACTGTCGCCGCCATCGCCCCCGACGGCAGAAAGAAATGGAGCTACAACACCGGGGACGACATAGCCGGTTCTCCGACGGTCGGACCCAAGGGCCACATCTACATCACCTCAGATTCGGTCTACTGCCTCGACACCAGGGGACGGCGGCGCTGGGCGTTCGGGGCGCCCGAGGGTGAGTACTTCTACGCTTCGGCCGTAGTCGACGAGAACGAACTCACCTATGTCGGCAACAACGACGGTTTCCTCTACTGTCTGGGCCCGGACGGCCGGCAGCAGTGGCGGTCGCCGGTACCGGAGGGCGACGAGGTACGACCCGAGGTCGTCATCGGCACTGACAGCGCGTTGTACTTCGGGACCGACGGCGACTACCTGTGCCGCAAGACCCCGCAGGGGACCCCGACCGTGGTCTATGAGGCGCTCGACGTCGTGGTCGGAACGGCCGCGGTCAGTGACAAGGGCACGCTCTACTTCCTGCCCGACGACGGCACGCTGTACGCCCTGGCCGCGAACGGCCGCCTGCTGTGGACGCGCGAAGTGGCGATGGGCGACAAACAGGTCTACTACTCATCTTCCCCGACGATCAGCCCGGACGGCGTTGTCTACGTCGGTTCGTGGGACGGGGGTCTCTACGCGTTCCGCACCGACGGCCCGGGCGCGAGCACAACCTGGCCCCAGTACCGCCACGACCCGCAGCATACCGGCCGCACTGGACGTCCGTCGAAGTGAGTGCACCTGATTGCTGCAACAAACCCGTGCCCTGTGCCATCTAACTCAGGCAGCCGACTTTGTGCCGCTCGCTGCCGCTAAGGAGTCCAAATGCTTGACATCTTTCTTGCCCCCGGCCGAGCCTTCGCCCGTCTGAAGGAGAAGCCGACGTGGGTGGTTCCTCTGGTCATAGTGCTTGTCTGCAACATGCTCTTCGCCCTGCTCGCCAGCCACTACGTTGACTGGGACAAGCAGCGCCAGGCCACGCTCGAGCAGATGCGCGCACGCAACATGACCGAGGAACAGATCGAACAAGCGACCGAGGGCATGGAGAAGTTCTACTCCAGCCCGGTCATGCGCTACGGCATGCCCGTTGTCAGCGTCCTGTTCGTCACGGTCATCGCCGCGCTGTTCCTGGCCGTCGTGTTCAACGTCAGCCTGCCCATGTTCGGCGGTACGGGCGACTTCAAGCGTATCTGGTCACTAGTCTGCAATGCCGGTCTGGTCATGGTGCCGGCGGTGATCGTCCGCGGTCCGCTCGTTCTGCTCAAACGCTCGGCCGAGGTCACAACCAGCCTGCTGGCGGTTGCGCCGAACCTCAAGCAACCCTTCCTCAAAGGCCTGCTGTCTCAACTCGACGTATTCGATTTCTGGAAGTTCCTGCTGATTGCCATGGGGCTGAAAGTCGTATTCGGTCTCAAAGACTCGAAGGCGTACACGCTGTCATTCACCATCTGGCTGGTCGTCATCCTGCTGCTGTCGCTGCTCGGGATGCGCGCGGTCGGGAGGTAGCAGGTGCTCTGGCTGCTGTTTGCGCTCGTATCGACTCCCCCGGACACGCTCGCGCTGTCGCTCGGACAGGCGCTCGACCTTGCTCGGCGCGGCAGCCCGGCCCAGGTTCAGGCTTCCGCTTCCAGGTTAAGCAGCGACGTCGCAGTCGGCCGGGGCATCAACGCCCTGCTGCCGACGGCCTCCGGATCGCTCGCCTGGGGCCGGACCGAATCA
>Ga0233422_10000602_pt1 | contig 17461 bp, 11 predicted proteins | sample Watercolumn_Mata_2_FD_182724 | JGI IMG/M metagenome (GOLD analysis project Ga0233422, IMG submission 182724) | Freshwater microbial communities from Lake Matano, South Sulawesi, Indonesia - Watercolumn_Matano_2014_110_MG | ecosystem: Environmental > Aquatic > Freshwater > Lake | place...
CTCCAACGGATCACCCATGGAAAAGAAGAAAACAAAAGCCTCCCCGGCAACGCAGCCGAAACAACAACCCCCCACGGGCGATTTTGCGTTCGGCAAGGAAAACTACCGGCTCATGCTGATCGGCCTTGCCCTGATCGCTCTCGGTTTTATCCTGATGATCGGGGGAGGATCAGACGATCCGGCCAAGTTCAATCCCGCCATCTTCAGTTTCCAACGTATTACCCTGGCACCAATCCTGGTCCTGGCAGGGTATGTCGTTGAGATCTTTGCCATCATGAAGAAACCCAGGGACTGACATGACCATCTTCCAGGCCATTCTTGTGGCAATCGTGGAAGGGATCACCGAGTTCCTGCCCATATCATCCACCGGACATATGATCATCGCCCAGGCGGTCCTGGGCATTGCACCCTCAGAGTTCGTCAAGGCCTTCACCGTGAATATCCAGTTCGGCGCTATCCTGTCGGTGATCGTGTTGTATTGGAAACGGTTTTTCCAGAGCTGGGCATTCTATTTCAGATTGTTTATTGCCTGTCTGCCTCTGGTGATCGCTTTCCTGCTGGATGATTATATCGATGCCATGCTGGGAAGTGTACTGATCGTTGCTATTTCCCTGCTGGCCGGCGGGATCTTCCTGATCTTCGTGGACCGTTTGTTCGACCGTCCGGAAAATGAACACACCCGGCTTACATATAAAAGAGCATTTATCATCGGGTTGATCCAGATCATCTCGGTCGTCCCCGGTGTATCCCGCAGTGCAGCCACTATCATCGGAGGGATGAGCCAGAAACTTAGCCGGAAGCATGCCGCCGAATTCTCTTTTTTCCTGGCAGTGCCCACCATGCTGGCTGCATCGGTATATAAACTGGCCAGCAACTCCCAATCGATCACTGCAGAGAATATCCCGATCCTGCTGCTGGGGAATGCGGTTGCTTTCGTGGTGGCCATGGTGGCGATCAAGTCCTTCATTGCCTTCCTGACCCGTCGTGGATTCAAGGCATTCGGGTATTACCGGATCCTTGTCGGGCTGGTGCTCCTGGCCCTGTTACTGACCGGCCAATCCTTAAATATCATCGCATGACCTTTTCGTTTGCCGAAGGAGAGATCCTCCTGGTAAACAAACCGCCGGGCTGGACCTCCTTTGATGTGGTGAACAATCTCCGTTGTTTCCTGAAGACAAACCTGGGTATCAAAAAGATCAAGATCGGCCATGCGGGAACCCTGGATCCTCTGGCCACCGGCCTGCTGATCCTGTGCACGGGAAAGTTTACAAAGCGGATCGAGGAATTCAAGGAGTATGACAAGGAATATACCGGAACCCTGGTTTTGGGAGCAACCACGCCTTCATTCGACCTGGAAACGGATATTGACGCGACCTATCCCTTTGCCCATGTGACAGAAACATCACTCCGGGAGGCTGCGGCACGTTTCACCGGGAAACTGCTCCAGGTGCCTCCTGCGTTTTCCGCCATCAAGATCCGTGGAAGGCGGGCTTATGATTATGCACGGCAGGAGCAGCAGATTCACCTGGATCCCAAATCCATTCACATCACCGCTTTTGAACTCACCCGCATCTCCTTGCCGGAAGTGGAATTCCGCATTGCCTGCAGCAAAGGAACGTATATCCGGGCTCTGGCAAGGGATTTCGGGCTGATCCTGAATACCGGAGCTTACCTGAAAGAGCTCTGCCGTACCCGGATCGGGCCATATCATCTTCGTGATGCTTTTGAGCTGGAGGAATTGAAAAGGAAATTGCCGGGATAATACGGCGGAATCCCAGTATCCCTCAAAATCCGAAGTATTGGCAATGAAATCTATCCGGTAAATCAGTATCTTCGTGGGGCGTTCTGCTGAAAATAACAAATACCACAACCCTGATTATTCGTATGAAAAAAAAGACCCTGAACCTTCCCGCTTTGCTCCTCACCTGCATCCTGCTGCTGGCAGCAGGCCAGCCGTTCCTGTCATTCATCTCTTTTTTGAACCAAGCCGGATCCGACAAGCGGAAACAAACGGAAACCTTTCTCCTCGACGTATATAAACATGCACCGAAGGCCTCTTCCGCAGGTGGAGAGGAAAAACCAGCCGACCAGCCCGCCGCCGCCGCATTCCAGGAATTTTTAATGACCTACGATCCGGCCACGGGGACGATTCCCCGGGAACGACTGCTCCAGGCTTACCGGGAAACAAAAGCCCGGCAGGAGATGAAGAGTTCGAGTTCGATCACCTGGCAGGGGACCGGGGTTGAAATGGGCGGTCGCGCCCGTATGATCATGTACGATCCCAATGATATTAACCACAAAAAGGTTTGGGCAGGAGGTGTCACCGGTGGATTGTGGTACAATACCGACATCACCAATCCAGTATCTTCCTGGATTCCCGTGGGGGATTTCTGGCCGACGCTCTCCATCAGATGTATGACTTACGATCCCAACAACTCCCAGGTGTTTTATATCGGCACGGGAGAACCGGAGACCGCGCTCATCACCTACCGGGAAAGCTCCGGAGTAGGGCAAGGGATCTGGAAGTCGGCCGATGGCGGGCAAACCTGGTCACAACTGTTGTCAACGGTCAACTTTGTATACATTACCGATATCCTCGTCAGGAATGAAAACGGTACGAGCGTTATTTACGCAGGCGTCGTTTCAGGGATGTACCACGGGATCCATCAGAGCCTTCCTACCGATGGCCTCTATCGTTCAGCCGACGGCGGAAATACCTGGACACAGGTGCTTCCGGTGATTTTTGGATCAGCAGTACCGTATGCCCCTTCGGATATTGACGAAGGCCCTGACGGGCGGATTTTTGTCGGGACCCGTCCGAACCTGGAAGGAGGAGGAGCCGCTACATTGCTTTACTCCGATTCGGGCCTGCCCGGAAGCTGGGTGGTCAATGAGGATTACAGGACACTGATCGAAAACGATCCCGATTACCCCATTCCGGGCAGGGTAGTTCTGGCCACAGCCAAGTCGGATCCGAACGTGGTATATGCTCTGATCGCTTCCGGGTACGTGAATCCGGCCAATTCTTTTACCTATTACTACTGCTTCCACATCCTGCGATCGGACGATAAGGGAAGCAGTTGGACTATGAAGAATCTGCCTACCAACCTGACCTCCGGTAATAATTTTGCCACCATTGCCTGGCACGCACTCGACATCGGGGTGGACCCGGCCAATCCGAACAACCTGTATATCGGCGGACTTGATGTGCATCACTCCACCAACGGAGGAAATTCCTGGATGAGGGTCAGTGACTGGTCCAAGATGTACAGCGGCGGCGGGTACGATTACATCCACGCCGACCAGCACTGTATTGTGTATAAGCCCGGGTCCTCGTCGGAGATCCTTTTCGGCACTGATGGAGGGGTGTTTTACACCGGGAACGGAATTGTTAATTATCCGGCATTTGAACAACGTAACGCCGATTTCAACACTCTTCAGTTTTACACCTGTGCCATTCATCCCGATGCGGGCACCATATCGTATCTCGGTGGATTGCAGGACAACGGTTCTCTTCATTATTCAGGAAATCCTCTGACGATCGATGATATGTGGTCCGGCGGAGATGGCGCGTACTGTTTTTATGATGAGAATGACGGAAGCCTGTCCGTCACTTCTGTGTATTATAACCAGTACTATATATTTATGAACGGAAGCTGGATCAACAGTTTGTACAACTGGTCCAGCGGGGTGTTTATCTCCCCGGCCGACTTTGATTACCGGAAAAACGCCATCTATGCCAATGCGGTGGATTTTGTGGGAAACTATGCCGATCATATTCTCCGGCTCACCAATATTACCGGGGCGGGCAGCGGAACCTACCTGAACATCAACAGCGGGTCCAATCTCTATTTCTCGGCGGTAACGTATTCCCCGCATTCCACCAACTCACAGGCTAATCTGTTCATCGGCAACCAGGAAGGGAGGGTGTTCAAGGTTGAGAATGCCAATGCGGCGCATACCGTCACCGAGATCGGAAGCACCGATTTTCCCCCTGCCAACGTTTCCTCTATCGGGGTAGGCGGATCGGAAGATACCCTTGCGGTGACCTTCTCGAATTACGGGGTTCCGTCGGTTTGGGTGACAACGAACGGAGGCCAGACCTGGACCGATGTGGAGTCGAACCTGCCCGATATGCCTATCCGCTGGGCGCTGGTACATCCTTCCAGTTCAAAGCATGTTCTTCTGGCAACCGAAACAGGGGTCTGGAGAACTGAAAACCTATACGCCATACCGGTTTCCTGGGAGCCGGTCAACAACGGAATGGCCAATGTGAGGGTGGATATGCTTCGTTTCCGGAAATCGGACAATACTGTTCTGGCGGGCACGCATGGCCGTGGTTTTTTTACGGCCACCTGGGATGTTGCAGTGGGCGTTGACGGCCAGGAACTTCCAGCATTGGCAGTCTGTCCAAATCCTGCCTCCGGCCAGGTGACTGTTTCCTGCCCGGCACCCGGCTTGTCCCGGGTTTCGGTGCGACTGATCAACACTTCCGGACGGGTTGTTTTCCAGGAAACGGATCAGGCAACAGGGCAATTCAGGAAATCCATCGACCTGACTCTCCTGGCTAAAGGAAGCTATTTCCTGGTCCTGGAAATCAACGGAAAGCGAGCCGGAACTGAAAAACTGGTCGTTTTCTAGAGAACGAGATACAGTCAGGCAGGCATGGTCCCCGGCACTTCCTTCGGGCTTTTCTCCGACGAACACTTCATGAATGAAGCGCTGAAAGAAGCGGTTAAAGCGTTTGACAAGAAGGAAGTCCCGGTCGGGGCCGTTATCGTATGCAGACATCAGATCCTGGCCCGGGCTCACAATCTCACCGAAACCCTGAACGATGTGACCGCCCACGCCGAGATGCAGGCTTTCACCGCCGCGGCCTCCGGCCTCGGCGGTAAATACCTTTCCGAATGCACCCTGTATGTGACCCTGGAACCTTGTGTCATGTGCGCCGGCGCCGCTTTCTGGACACAAATCGGGAGAATTGTTTACGGTGCCGGTGATCCTAAAAGAGGCTACCGGTTAGTGAACCACCCGGTGCTGCATCCGAAGACGATTGTAGTGCCGGGCGTGCTGGCTGAGGAGAGTGAGAAAATGTTAAAGAGGTTTTTCAAGATCAGACGCACAGGCGGACAGGCTGACGGACGAACAGGCGGACTGGCGGACAGGTAAAATTGGTACGGTTCACGTCATAGTTCATTCGTCCTTCGTCTCAGATCCTTTGCCTTTCTTCCGGAGCAGATAAAGTTTCATTCCCCCATAGGCTGCACCCAGTGCCAGCAGGATACCCAATCCACCATCGATCGGAGCACCAACCGGATGATCTCCGTTCCGGCCATGATCGGGCGGAAGCGGCGGCTCATCCTGGGCAGATATGGAGGAATTGATCAGCGGGGTGCCGCAAAACAGGGCAACAATAAAAAGGATTTTCCAATATTTTTTCATGGCGTTGCAGATTTATTCACGGGTCAGAAAAACAATTGCCGAAATTGACCTTTGCCTGTTTTTAAGTTGAAGCAGGTAGTAGCCCCGGGGGGCGTTCGTTATAATTACCGGGTAGGAAGTGCTCACGTTGCCACAGAGAACCGAACTACCCTTCAGATCAAAGAGCCGGAACGGAATGGCCTCTGCATAGTTTTCCAGTCCATGGATCACGATCCGGTTCCGGTCACTATGGAATGAAACCGACTGCATTGGATCCGGTTCATCCGCCGAAGCCGGATAACCGAACCGCACCAGAAAACGGCCGGGATCAAAACCCGCTTCGGAAAAGAAGATGTACTGCGGATCGGTACGCAGATTGATCAGTTGCTGCTCCCGGGTATCCTCCAGGTAAATTCCATCCCCTGCCGGGAAGCTTTCCATTCCCTCTGCCTGGAAAATGTAATCCCCTGGTTCACCGGCTACAAATCCCAGCGGGATAACGCAACCGGATGAACCGGCCGGCCGTACGTCCACCGAGAGCGAAACCTCTTCAAGCTGGCAAAAAAGCTGGGGAGCTGTTGCGTCGCCGAACATCTTGAGGACATCTGCAAACGGATCATACCCTGCGGTAGCCGAATCGTTCAACTGGATAACGATCCCGTCACTCATGGTTCCGGCGCTGAGAGTGAGCAGTAATGTGTTCACCGGTGTGGTTTTATAATAATTCATGGGATGGTGGACACGTGACGAGGCGGGAACGGTGAGCGAAGGGGCAGGGCCGTTTGCATGCACAAAAAAGCCCTGCATAGCCGGAATGATCCCGTCGGTCAGCGTCCCCACACTCCCGTTCCAGCTCCTGTAGTTCCCCGCTTCACCATCCCACACCCAGATCGCGTTGTCGACACTGGTCTTTACCCAGCTCTGGATCGCCCCGTTCAGTGCCGACGTATAGGGATTGCCAGTAAGATTAAAACCCGCGTAATCCCCTGTATTATAAGTAATTTCCGGGGACAAGTCACCCGTATTCATGGAACCCGAAAAGCATTTGGTTACATCTTCGGGATAGGCTACAAGATATCCCCTTCCCGGAATGAATGTCCGGTTATCGCCTGGCTGGAATGAAGTATTCCACTGCCCCAGCCCGTTCTTGCTGTTCACCCACACACTGGTCGGCTCATCCCACCGGTAGAAATCCACCCCGGTCTCCGGCGGATCGGCCACGAACCCGGGCTGGATATTCTGTTGCGCCACCGGACTGGACAGCAGATGGTACCGCGAATCACCGGTGGTTTCATATTTCGTGAGGAATCGCTCCAACCTAACGGTTCCACTGCCCGAAACAGTGCCATTAGGGATGAAGGATGCCGTAGGACCGGAACTCGCAGGACTTTTCAGCACCAGGCAATCAACTCCTGAGAAGGAGCAGCTTCCCGGCACCGTCAATGCAGTTCCGGCCGACACTTCCATCATCGCGCCGCTCCCGATCGTAAGATCGCCGTTGAGGGTCATATCCCATGAAAGGGTTTTTACCCCGCTGCCCGACAGGACCAGATGATGATAGGCGGCCGGATTCCCGATGGTTTGTTCACTGTTGCCCGAATATTCCACCGTGGATCCGGATGCAAAGAGATAGGTATTATTTGTAAAGCCAATCGGACCCCAATCTCCGGAAGTCAGATCGAGTTTTCCTCCGTCCTGAATGGCAAAAGTATGACCGGCTGATCCGCTGTTCGGGCAGCTTACGGAAGCTGTTTCGATCACTCCTCCGGTGGTGATGGTGACCGACACCGGATTCGCCGAATTATTGGTGGTGAGATAGAGAATACCTGAAACGGAAAGGCTTCCGCTAACCGTTATGGATCCGCCACCGGTCGTGCTTCCCGCCCCGTTCACTCCGTCGATGGCCACATTTCCCGGGGTGATCCCGTCGCCCGGCACCGTTACCAGTTTTCCGGCATCCACAACCACATGAAAGACGGTTCCTGATTTATTGTTGTAAATCGCTGTACCTCCGTACCGGATATTGGCATGCATGTACAGGGTGACGGTCGTGCTTGTATTATCACCGGAATTTTTCCGGATACGGGAAACATCAAGCAATCCGTTTCCTGCAATGCTGCAGGTGAGACCTTCAACGTTCAGAGCCAGAAGGTCATATGTGCTTCCGTTCCCTATCTGGCCTTCGCACAGGATGTTCCCGTACAGGTTCAGATACCGGGGATTCGAACCGGTATTGGAATTGTTGGCAAAAAGCTTTGCGCCATTGTTGATATTCAGGTTACAGCAGCTTTTCCCGCTGGCCTCCACCACGATAATATGGCCGGTGAGAATGGTCACATTATCGTTCTGTGAGGGAACGACACCCCCAACCCAGGAGGATGTATTGCCCCAGTTTCCCGATTGTGCCGACACAATATCGGCGGCCTCCGCAAATCCCGGCTGCAAAAGAAATACTACCCAAAGCAAAACCGGGCACTGTCCAAATCGTTTCATAGGTTTTTTTGGACATTAATCGGGTTGGAGGGGAAAAGGTTATAGGTCGGGAAAAAATTTTTTGTGAGATAACCTTTTACGGATTTTCCGGATCAAGCGCACTTATGTGGCAATAACCCCTCCCCGGCCCTTCTGCAGAAATGGACAGGTTTGGAATAAAAGTCATTGGATAAAGACATCGCGCTGATACTGGAAGAACTGAAAAATTGGCCTGAAAAACTTCCGGACATCAAGCCATTTCCCGAAAACGAAATAAAGCATTATTCGGTAACATAAAATTAATATTGAATTAACGATAAGTTAAATTGTTTCCGGTTGATCGGGGGTGTTTGGAAACTATCTTTGTCACAAAGTAAAATGCGTGATGAAGCAATTAAAAAGTATCGTGATCCTGGCTCTTATTACGATTTCGACCGGGTACCTTTTCGGAGGGAATGACGAACCGGCGTCGAAATCTGCCAAAGTTTCCATTTCCGGATCAGTGCAGGATAAAGAGTCCCGAGAAGCCCTCCCGGGAGTCGCAATTCAGTTGGAAGGAATCGACAAACAAGTCTACTCGGATACCGACGGAAATTTCAGCATCGAAGAAATAACTCCGGGTACGTATACCATGAAGGTTTCCTGTATTTCCTATGAGGAAAAAACGTTCAGCGTCGAAGTGGGAAACGCCCGGGAAGTGAACGTGTCTGTTAAGCTCGCACCGGTAGAACCATAATCCCTTAATAATATTCAGGAGTTAAATCCCCTGAGAGACCTGAAAAGACAGTGACAGGCATTCTCAGGGGATTTTTAAAAAGTATTAACTGATGAACCCGGTGAAGGAAAAAATCTGTAATTTCATCCGGTAAAACTTAAAAAATCCGTGAAAAGATTCTGTTTATTACTCGCCGGAACGTTGCTCGCAACCCTTCTCCAGGCACAGGAACTCACTGTCAGGGACAACAAATTCTATACTCCCGATGGCGCGCTGTTTTCAGGTACTTATACTGAATATTTTGATTCAGGTCAGAAGAGGATGGAAAGGTCAATAGAGAACGGAGCGGTCAACGGATTCTGTTATGTTTATCATGAGAACGGGATCATGAAGGAGCAGAGATTCTATACCATGGGGGTGAAGGAAGGCACATGGATCACCTGGAACGAAAAAGGGGTTAAAACGGCTGAAGCGGGATTTCGCACCGGAAAGAAACACGGTTCCTGGAATATCTGGGACGATAATGGCAAAAAACGATACCGGATGTATTATGAAGAAGGAGAGAAAAAAGGAACCTGGCAGATCTGGGATGAAAACGGGAACCTGATCAAGGAGATCACTTATAAATAATCGTTTCTTATCAGAATGAGAAACCGATCCCAAGGGTATAATATCTTCCCGGTTTGAACGAGAGAGTCGGTTGATAACGCTTGACATTTCCCTCGCCTGCTTTTTCGAACTCCACAGTCTGGCGGTATTGCACAGTCTGATTCAGGATATTCTGGATTCCACCCTTTACCTGCCAGTGTGTTCCGAACTTTTTCGAGAGGGTGAAATCCAGTGAATTAAACGGCAGTTCGTACATGTCGGGGATATCCTCCCGCGGATCCTGGTTAGGCTGACCAACGATGATGATCCGTTTACCCATGACATTGAAAAGCAGGCTGCTGCTCCATCCCGTCTTTTCATGCTGGTAATAAAGCCCGGCATTGATGATATACGGCGATTGTCCCTGCATATACCGGTTTCTTTCAAGGGCTGTATCAACGAACTGCACCTGGCTGCGGATATAGGAAGCATTTAACACCAGGGTAAAGTCACTGAAAAAGTCGGCCACGGCGCCTTTATTTTCAAGAAATGAGAAGGTCTTTCTCAGTTCAACTTCTATTCCGTAGTTATATGCTCCTTTTGCATTGATGGGCTGATAGGCAAGTCCGGAACCGGAATTCAGGTAGGTGATTTCGATGGGATGAATGAAATTCTTATAAAACAGGCCTGCTGAAAACATTTCCGAAACCGACGGATAGAGTTCATAGCGGACATCCACATTGTGCACATAGGCATTGGTAAGGTTCGGATTTCCCACAAAGGATGCATTTTCAGTAAAAACATAGAAGTTGAACGGAGCAATTTCCCTGAATTCAGGGCGGTTGACCGTACGGCCGTATGCCGCCCTGATCAGGCTTTTCCTGTTGAGGTCAAACGTGATATTGACGGAGGGGAAGAAATCGAGTTTTGTAAGATTGAAATTTACAGGAACAGAGGAAAGATCGCTGCTATAGCTATGGAGAACCTGGCTGTTCTCTTCAATCCGAAGCCCTGCCAGGATTGTCGACCATTTCACATACGGGATCTTCAGGGAAACGTAGCCTGCTGCCTGCAGGTTCTCGGCCGTATAGGAATCACTGGGATTCGTGGATTCCGACAGTTTTATCCCATCTGTCTGATTGATGTTCCGGTCCTGAAAAATGGAATCGAACGGCATATAAGGAATATCCTGATTGAAAAGATCTTCGTGGCTCTTGACAAATCCGAGCAAGCGCGCGTCGAATGTTCTGAACTTGCCTTCGCCATAGATCCCGGCTTTCAATTCGGGAGCGATCCTGCCAAGTTTGAACGGCTGAGTGAAATCCAGTTTCACCATGGCGAGGTGTTCATTCAGTGTCTGATAAACAATACCGGCATACTTTGGACTGGCGGTATTGCCGATCGCCAATCCGTATTCATTGAAATGTGGATCACCCTGAGTGGTGTTCAGGATGGTGGTCAGCCTTTTCTGGTTAGGTTCATTGCGGTAAGTATAGGAGTAACCGGCTGTCCAGTTAAGCTTCCCGTTTTTTCGTCCGAAATGGTGTTCTCCTCCGAGTTGCCCGGAATAGGTGGTCCTGCTCAAAAAGGCATACTCGAATGCCCTGATCGTCTGGGAACTGTAATATTCCGTCCCCTGACGCAAGGTCGTACGCGAATAGCCGATCTGGTTAAAAAGATTCTGGAAGGTTATTTTTCCGGAATTTTTCAGAGCGAAGGACCAGTTGAATAAAATCCCTGTCTTGGCGGTAGTGGTATACTGATCATCGTAAAAATCAAAGTTAAGAACCGGTTTATCTTCTTCGAAATTATAGACCTGGTAATCCATCCTCTGAATCGGGAGATACAAGTTGGTGTTGGTATAGTTTAGCGCCGTGATAAATCCGACATCGGTAGCCCCGATCCTGAAACGGCGGTTCAGCGCAACATTAAACCGGTTATCAAAGATCGCGTTGTGCATATCGGCCGTCCAGACTTTATTGATCTCCCGGCCGTACCGGGTGACAAGCTCCATGGCTTCGGGAGTATAGGTGTTGGAAAGGTCTTTGAATTCGTTGGTCTCCGGAAAATCCTCCGGAAGAGCCCGCGTTCCGTTGTCGAATCCCAGGAAATCGGTCGGGCTTCCCTGGTATTTGTAATAGTCATTGAATGTCGTGTGTTCCCTGACGGAGGCATTGTAAGAGATTTCTGTGGTATTCTGATTCGGGTTGTTCCGTGTTGAGACGTCAATGAAGGCTCCGGAGAAATCTGCGGGAATTTCAGCGGCCGGCGTTTTATATACCATGATGTTATCGAGCAGTGAACTGGGTATGATATCGAATGAGAAAGCTCTGGAATCTGCTTCCGAACTGGGCGTAGACGCATTGTTCAGCCAGACCGAATTGTACCGTTGGTTCAAACCTCTCACAACAATGAACCTGCCGTTGAATATCGTGACCCCGGGAATCCGCCGGATCACTTCCGAGGCATCCCGGTCCTGCGATTTAAGGATCTGCTGGCTCGAGATGCCGTTTGCAACAAGGTTGGTATTTTTAATGGTATTGATGATCGAGATCTCCATCTCAGTCTTCCTTCTGTCAACAATCACAACCTCCTGCATCATCTGCGCTTCTTCCTGCAGTTCAATATTGAGAAAAGTAACATTGTCCCTGGATACGTTCACGTCATTGATCAGGGTTTTGCTGTATGAGATCATCGAGACCGCAAGATTATATATTCCGGGTTTCAGCCGTTCGATAATGAACTCGCCGTTGAGGTCGGTTGATGCTCCGGTTGTGGAGCCTTCAATGAGTATGTTGACCCCGACAAGTGTTTCCCGGGTGGTTTTATCAATGACAATCCCTTGAATAATTCCGGTCTGGGCAAATAAAAAAACAGGGGACGCAAGGATTATCATCAACAGGAACAACTGCTTCTTCATTTTTGGCGCGTTATGGATGGGAAAGGATTGACTAAAAAAGAGCAACAGGAGATCCCCTGTTGCTCTGAGAAAAAAGTCCGATTAATAACGATTATTGTGGAATGGCGTACGGCTCGTTCTGAGGATCCCACACCACCCAGCCCTGCGTCCAGTCGGTTGTTCCGAAAGCGCCGATAAAGGTCTCCGGCGTGAAGAATGCGTTTTGCAGATTCGCATTGTCGAAACTGGCTGCTCCGAAAAGAGGTGATCCAGCCATAGGAACTGCATTTGGCAATTCCAGGTTGAATGCATCGGTAAGCTTCAGGTCGGCATTGTTGACCAGGGTGTCGTTGGCAAAATCGGCAGTGAAATACCAGGCAGCTAGTTCACCGGCGGTCATTGTGCTCGTGGTGGGAACCAGGAAAAAGTTTGATTGACTGCTGCATCCCGAAATCATGGTGTTATGGATCTGAAGGATTCCGTTTGTGGCATTGCCCTGGGCGGCTGAACCGTCGAGCAGGAGGCCTCCGAGGTATCCTGCGAACACGGAGTTATATACGCAGGTTGCGGTATTACGGCGAAGGTGCATCGCGTTTTTGAAGTTGGCATTGATGTTTTTCGTATTGGCGTCTGCTCTTGGGCCAATGATAGTTACATTGGAAAAGATGGGATGGGTGACCGGTACATTGGTAGAGCCGGTCGCGTCATTGTCAGATTCAAACCCGTTTGAACCCGAAACATCGGCGACATTCTTATCACGAACAGCCAAGAGGTATTGAAGATTTCCGACATACCCGTTATCGGTGTCAAAATCGTCATCCAGTCCGCGAAAAGCAATCAGGTGCTTGCAGTTTACCGTTCCGCCAAACCATTCAAAAGAGTCATCATTTATATAGGAAGCGATGATGTAGTCGATGGTCGTTCCGACGCCAACGCCAGCCATGGTCAGGCCATTAATTTCTTTATCCGGCTGAAACGGGTATCCTGCAAATTCAATGCGGCAGTACTTCATCGTACCGGAGTTGTCGTTCGGATCTGTTCCGCCGTAATGTGATCTGGGACCGCCTTCAATCTGTGGATCCCCATTGTTGACGGGCGCTTTTCCGCAGATGATGACACCTCCCCAGTCGCCACGGTTACTGAATCCTACCGGGCCGTTATATGTGAAAACTATCGGTTTATTCACCGTGCCTTCCGCCATTATTTTAGCGCCTCTTTCTATGATAAGGCTGCCCATGGTTTGTTTATCGCCTTTGATAACTGTTCCGGGCGCAATGGTCAGAGTGACTCCGTCTACCACATATACGAAGCCCTTAAGTAAATACTGTTTGTCGGCAGTCCAGGCCGTATTCACTGTGATCTCTCCAGTAACTTCAACCTGCTGAGCGACCGGCGCAGGCGGCGCTGGTTCTACTTTATCCTTTTTACAGGAGGCGAGGCCAAATACAATTGCCATCGCAAACAATGCCATTGATTTCAGGTAACTTTTTTTCATGGTTTGTTATTTTTTAATACAGTTAATATTGCAATGCAAAAAAACCAATCCAATATTACTTGAATATGAATGAGACATTAATTAATTATTAATTCAACGCCTGTGACGCTCAGCGAAACCATCCCGGTTTCGGCTCCCGAAACTTCTTCAGCGGGTACGCACGCGCTCACACAGACCCAGATAACCTGGAAGTGGGTATTCCACGCCGGTTACCCTGATGCAATCGACGGTTGGCTTTGGGATTTGCGGAGATCCCTTTACGATCAACCACGTGACATCGGGCGGAGTGGCCCCGGTGGATAAATCGGTGACCAATGTCCCGGGCGGAGGGTGTAACCCATGACAATCCCGCGGGCTCGGGAGAAGCAATCTGCCGTCATTTTCTCTCCCCGTGCCCTCCCCTTAGAGGGGTCATCACTCCACCACCGCCTTCTCCGCCGCCACCGTCTCCCCCCTGAACACCAGCCGGAACACATACATCCCCCGCTCCCATTGACTTACATCAATTTCTACCGGTGGCTCGCCTTGTTGAACTATATATTCGAGTTGTTTTTTTCCGAAAAGACCATAGACTTCCAAGGTGGCCGATCCCCATTGGTGATAAACCGTCGTTGCCTGGAATCCTGCCGGGCCGGATTGCTTTTGCAGCAATTCGGGGATCTCCACGGTGATCGTGTTGGTCGCCGGATTGGGATAAACCTTTAAACAGTAAGCTTCAGGGTTTTCTTCCGGATCCTCAATGCTGACGATCAATCCGCAATCGGGATCCACCGTGTCAGATACAATCGGGTAAGGGCAAAGGCTGTCATACGTGTGTGGTATGGTGTAGATGCTGTCGAATTCGAGATCCGAGTTGAGCTTGTAAAAATAAAAAGTAGGACCACCAAGACTTCTTGAAATATTTACAATTTTTTGATCCGAGCTGATAATTGATAAACCGGTATGTTTCATCCAGTTTTGTGTATATTCTTTTGACTGAAATTCAATTCCCAGTGTATCCGTTTTAATCCATTTGTAAATATCAACACCGCTTAAAGTGCCCCCAACCATGGTGATAATCGTAGTGTCATTGAGAAAATTGATCGCGCTATTTCCCGCAGGACATGAACCGGGGAAAAGATCCTCGTGATAATCTTCTGTTCCATTGATGGAAAATTTTATTAGAACAGGAGTGTCACAAAAATTACTATGTACTCCTGTCGAATAATAAAAAGATTTTGATGAATTTCTTATCGTTGAATAAAAAGGCGTTCCATGAAAGCCATTTACCGCTCCATAAACCAGCCGCCAATTGACATTTCCTGCAGTATCAGTACAAATGTAATAGGGTCGTTCATATCCTCCCGGGACTCCAGGATCAGGATAGTAGCACATACCCGAGATCAGGTATGCGCTGCTATCCACGCGAAGGTTTCTGGGTTCATCTTCAAAAGCATTCCCTTGCACGGGGTAATCCTGACGCCAGATCAACGTTCCACCGCTATTAAACTTATATAGCTGAGTATGATGCCAAGGGCTGGGATCGGAATAAATGGTTAATACTACGTATTCGTTAAATGGAGTTGGTTTAACGCTGATTGCATAATCATCTGTACCGGGTATACTTATCACAGTGCACCACTGAACCTCCCCACAAGCATTAAATCTCATAATAAAGGGATCACCCCAGGAATCATATTTGTTGGTCTGACCCGAAATAACAAAGCCTCCATCAATGGTTGGTTCAATACATCCGGCTATACAAAGGTATTGGCCATTCCCAAGTCTTTTTTCCCAGATTTTATCTCCATTTATATTGTTTTTCACTATGTAACTAAAATTGAAATTATTCAATGGCCCAATAATAAAACAACCCATATCATAATGTTCAGTAAGCCAATAAGCATACCTCCCTGTAAATATTTTCGGCCAATTCTGTGAGTATGAGATCAAATGAGTATTGAAAAATAACATCATCGAAAAAACAAAAAACTTTCTCATCTTGCAATTATTTTGCAATTGTGAATCGGCAGCTTTGCAAGAACTTCCCGTTAACAGAAAGACAGCAAAGATAAACTCCGGAAGAATATGTTTCCACGGGAATTATCATTTGGTCCTGTGCCTTATTTAGGGATATCTGTTTTATTTGTTTACCGGCAGCATCATAAATGGTACACATCGGGACAGACGAACCAATTGGAATCACTGAAAGATTGTATTCCAGAATAAGATACTGTTTGGTCGGATTTGGATATAAACTGAAATACCCTTCTGGAATTGTCAAATCCAATTTCTGAATTGGTTTGGATGGAGAAGTATTGACCGAATCGGGCAACAGGATAGGTTCACAATAATCCATTAGTTGGTTGGCCAATAGAATGTTTCGGGCATAGGAACATACTGGTTCCTGCCCGGTAGTCGCTATATTTTGCATGACAGCAATTTGACCGGAATCCATTTCAAACATTGTTTTGTTTTCCGACCTTAGCGAAGAAAGAACGCCCAAATATTCCTGATAATCGTTATATATTTCCTCCTGAATACCGGATAAGGAAAAATTATTGGCAATTGAATTCAGAGTATTTGACAGATTGATGGTGTCTCCATTCTCCAAATACTCAAAGGCAAGTTTATAAGCTGATCCAAGCGATTGTTCCTCCTGAAGCAACCAAATTACGCTGTCTTGTGCATTCTGAAGGGTTGAATCATTTTGGTAAGCTCGAAGGAGTTGATAAAAAGCCTCTTTTCGTTTGGAGGCATGAATCGTGATTTCGCTTTCCAGTTCTTCCTTTGCAGAAAGAATGCTTTCTCCCGCCATAATCTCCGCCATTAACGGACCGGGCATAGGAATGAACCGTTCGTTGAGTTTACTCAATAAATCGTTGGACTTTGCTGACTGTGGATTTGCCACCAGAATGTCCCGGATCATGGCATTGGGAAGAACCTCTTCTTTTTCGATGGCTGTTTGCATCACGGTATCGGACAAATAAGGAGATTTGGTTAACAACTCCTGATGCAAAGATAAAGCATCGGGAGGGAAACTGAAGAACACAGTGCTGTTTAATTCATCGGTACTGCCACCATCCACCAAAGCTATATATACGATTCCCAAGGAATCAATATTTTGTTGTTCTTCGTACATTGCATTCCGCAAATCTTCTGATGATCCACCAGATTCAAGTCGGGAAGGACAGCATGTTGAATCGAAAGGCAAATATTTATTTCTCGCTTTCACAACATTTGTATCGACAAATTCTGGTCTCAAACGGGGAAGAGGATATTGAGGTATATGATGAAAATAATAAATAAGATCTCCGTCGTTCAAAATGTCGGTTTCAGGAATCTGAACTGTTTCATGGTACGGGGAGAAGGTATTTCCTGCCAGATCCTGTTTGCTTGTGGGCGTTGGACTTCCCTGGTCCCGGGCAATCCCTTCCACACCGGTCGGGCTTTCGCGGGTGACCATCTCGTCGTAGGAGTTGTTATTGTAAGTATTACATTTGAGTACGAGACCTGAAAATGTCGCCTCTTCCTCGCCCCCTTCACCGCCTCCCGAGCCCGGATCATAGCGGTTCACCCGCTGGGCATTGATGGCTATATCCAGGTTTTCAAAGTAGTTCCGGTAGATTTCATTGGGATCGCCGCCGGAGTTGTCCACGATAACTCCGATCTGTCTTGGGAGCGGATACCCTCCTCCAATCGGAGTAATTGAATTTCCCGGACAGGTAAAAGAGTTTCCTTCCACCAAATATCCGGTCGAATTTCCCAGATACATTCCATAGGTTGTATCATATAACTCGGTTCCTGACGGGACCTTAACAGTGAACATGTTACCGGTTATCTCAGAAAAATCGGCGCCATTGAGGTACATTCCCCTGTAATTATAAAGAAA
>Ga0233422_10000603_pt1 | contig 17442 bp, 14 predicted proteins | sample Watercolumn_Mata_2_FD_182724 | JGI IMG/M metagenome (GOLD analysis project Ga0233422, IMG submission 182724) | Freshwater microbial communities from Lake Matano, South Sulawesi, Indonesia - Watercolumn_Matano_2014_110_MG | ecosystem: Environmental > Aquatic > Freshwater > Lake | place...
TTGTCTCTTCTCTCCAGGGCCCGCCCCTCATGTTGTGCTCTTCTCTCATCTTTTCCATTTGGTCTGCTTCTTCCTGGCAACGAACACATAATCGGGCGGCCGGGAAAAGACGTAGCCTCTGTATAGGGATAGGTTCACCGCATTCCTCACAGAAACCGTACTCTCCGTGCTTGATCCGATCCAAGGCGTCCTGAATCTCCTTGACCTGCTTTTGCTGGCGCATCGACATTCTTGCTTCCAGTTCTCGTGATATTTCGCCAGTTGCAAGATCTATTTCGTCACCTTTTTCGATCGCGTCAATACTTCTCTCTATTTTGAGAGATGCCAACTGATCCAAAAGCGCCTGTTTCGGGTTGAACACTTCCGGAGTGCGGGGCTTGACTCTTTCGATCGGGCTTTCCGCTTTGGTGGGTGCTGGTGAGGGCGGGAGATCGCGCTCACTTGCCCTCGGCACGGTGACCTCGCCTACAATGCGATAGTAATTCTTGCCGTCGACCACCTTGCGCTCCAGTTGACCCTTCTGGACCTTCCCTCTGATACTATTGGGGACGACTCCCAGCTTTGCGGCAATTTCTTCACGGGTCATCCACACGGCTGCATTCCCCTCCATTGTCTCTTCCCCCTGTGACTCTCGATGGATCGGGATCTGGTCCGAAAAAAGAACCCTTGGGTGCCTAGCTCAACCGCCCGGCGAGGCTCTCGGCCGCCTTTCAGTTGCAGCAGATCGCGACTCGCGCGTCCGAAAACGACCCTAAGAACATACGCAGACGCGCGCTCGCAACTCCCTTGGGGCACGCAAGCACCTAGACCGCGTTTACCAACCCGAATCTCCACAATAGCCTTCTGTACGAATTCGGGGGGACTGCGCGGAGCGAAATTTGTACGACTTTTTGAGGACGTTGTCAAGGCATTTTTCTAAGATAAACGATCCCGACTTCTGAAAAAACTGTTGAAATAATGGACGCTTCAGAATAAGTGTCCTGGCCATCGGAATTCGGAGGAGGAGACGAGGATGAGAATTATCAGCATCATTACTATAGTAGCCCTTATGGTGGGGACGGCAGCTCTGGCCGGTGCATGGCAACGGCCGACCGCAGCCCCGCAACCCGTAGCTCCTCAGATGCCCCAGGCACAGGCCTACCCTCCATCCACCGTGGGGCAACCGACACCTCAGGGGTGGCCCGCAACGCCCCCCGCGGGACAGTCGTATGCAGGTCCGGAAAACCAGTCGTCTGCGCAACCAGGCTACCCCCAATACCCCTATCCTCAACACCACAACCCCTATTATAACGAAGCAGCACCCGGTAATTACTTCTCCGGCGTGATGGATTGGCTTCTCTCATTGCCACAGAGCCTGTTGGATCGAACCACGAACTACATCGACGGTACCTTCTTCCCGCAGAGTCCGGCTACGCATGGTCAGGTCGGCCAATCCGGCGGCGCGGCCGATCCACAGGCAGAGAGCGCGGCACAACGTCAGCCGCTTCCTCCAGCGCAACGCTATATTCCTCGGTCGAGATAACAGGTGGGACCGGAGAGGGCATTACGCCGAGGTCGAAACCCAGTGAATTTCCAATGGGCACGCGCGCATGCCCTGTGATACTGCAAGCCGTCATTTTATATTCATACGTTGATCGGGACGGGAATCCGCAATATAAGTACGTGAGAAAATACCGCGCCACGTACAATGGGGCTCGTTCGGGAAGGTCTGACTCTCTCCGGTACGGAGGACTAGCGTCCAGGAAAGCAGTACGCATCCATGAGAGACTACTCAGGTCTCAGACAAAAGATGGTCCAGCGCCAGCTCGTCGCCCGAGGAATCCAGGACAGCCGTGTTCTGTCGGCTATGGCGGAGGTGCCGCGCCATCTATTTGTGGATGAGGCCCTGCAAGATGAGGCGTACGAAGACAATCCACTTCCCATAGGGGACGGCCAGACCATCAGTCAGCCTTACATGGTGGCTGTAATGACCGAACTGCTGGAACTCCAAGGAGATGAGCGGGTCCTTGAAATTGGCACGGGGTCAGGGTATCAGGCAGCAGTTCTCAGTAAGCTCTGTCGCTGGGTATTCACCATAGATCGGGTTCGAAGACTTTCGGAAAAGGCGCAGGCGACACTCAGGTCCTGCGGGTACGTGAACATCAGCTTCATGGTGGGGGACGGAACGGCTGGGTGGCCGTCTCAAGCCCCCTTTGACGGAATCATCGTCACCGCCGGATCCCCCCAAATACCCGATGTGCTTGTGCAGCAGCTCAGTGACGAGGGGAAGCTCGTAATTCCGGTCGGTGACCGATTTTCCCAAACTTTGAAACGGGTCATCAAGACAAAGACCGGCACGAAGGTAGAGAACCACACCGGCTGCCGGTTTGTGGACCTGATCGGAAAATATGGATGGTCTGATTCATGATGGGTACCGAAACATCGATCTTGAATGAGGTCGCCAAAACAGGCCTTGCAAGCCTTGAAATACGCTCGCCGTTTACCATCCCCTCCGGTATCGTCACCACTGTCCCTTCCGTCCTCGCGCGGATTGCGAGAGAAGTGCCGGAGATCGGGTTCCTCACCACTAAGACCCTCAGCCTCATGCCGAGGGAAGGATACCGGGAACCGGTCTTATACGAATACTACCCCGGCTGCTTTGTGAATGCAGTGGGGCTGGCCAATCCGGGTGCGCACGAGTTCGTGCGCGTGATGCGTCCGCTCCTCCCGCTTCACGACAAGAAACCCCTGGTGGTGTCCATCATGGGAGGCAATGCGGAGGAATTCCTGGAGTGCGCGCAGGTGCTCGACCCAATTGCCGATGCGTTCGAGTTGAACCTTTCCTGTCCCCACGTGAAAGGCGCGGGCCAGTGCGTGGGCACAGACCCCGATGGAGTTCGCAGAATCGTTCAGCTTCTCAAGCGGCACACGAAGAAACCCGTTATTCCCAAGCTTTCACCGAATCTCGGTGATATCGGTTTCATGGCGAAACTTTGCGAGGAGGAGGGGGCCGACGCGCTCTGCCTTATCAATACGGTGGGACCCGGGATAGCCTGCGACACGGAGGGCAACCCCATTCTGTCCAACGTGGTGGGAGGGCTATCCGGCGCAGGGATACTTCCCATAGGTTTGAAGTCCGTAAGGGAAGCGGCGTCTCAGGTGAAGATCCCGATCATTGCTGAAGGTGGGATCAGGCTTCCCGAAGACGTGGCAGCATATCGCGCAGCCGGCGCGTCGCTTTTTGGAATCGGGTCCGCGCTCGCGGGAATGACCACGCCGGAGATCAGCGCGTATTTCAGAATTCTCGCTCTCGGCGCCCCGTCTCAACAGGGATCCTCTATTGTACTGCCCGTCTCCGGCACTCGCACGGCCTATTTCAAAACAAAAGTAGTGGAGAATACGTCCATTGGTCCGGGACTCTTCAAGGTGACGCTGGAAAATGGTTCCCCATGCGACTCGGGGCAGTTCTTCTTCCTTCGCTTGCCGGGCATAGGGGAAAAGCCTTTTTCGCCGGCCCAGGATGTACCGCCTGCATATTTTGTGCGAACCGTTGGGCCCTTTACGAGGGCGCTCGAACGGCTGCGCCCCGGAGATCCGTTGTACATGAGAGGCCCTTACGGAAAAGGATTTCCCGAGCCGCCGGCAGGCGTGCCGCTGGTCCTCGTCGCCGGCGGGACCGGCTTAGCACCAATCATGATGGCCGCTGAAAAATGGAAAGACAGAGTGGCAAGGACCTTTGTCGGTTTCTCCACTGACGTGACCCCCGAGTTTCGGCGCGAAATTACGGCTCGCATGCCGGGGGCGCACATCGTATTGGACCCGCCGGGAAGTCCCGGAGAAGTGGTGAGGCGACTGGCAAAAGACGTGACACAGGAGAAAGAGCTGTACCAAGCATCCCGGGTATTCATTTGCGGCCCCGAAGCGATGATGAATGCTACGGTAGAAGTGCTGGACACTTACGTTTCCAGGAATCGTATTTTCACGGCCCGTGAAGACATAATGCGCTGCGGCATCGGCGTTTGCGGCAGCTGCGGCACCCCGAGCGGTTTGAGATCGTGCGTAGACGGGCCGGTGATGCATCCCGGATGAGGCATCGACATGAACAGCGTGTGAGTAGCCCACAAGGAAGCTATTGTCGGGCCCAAAAACCGGACGAGGTGTCACAAGTTGAGAAATCAGGCCAAATTATTGTGCTTAAGTGCCGCATGTCTTCTCTTTGCGGGGAACAATGCCTGGGGCTTTCAGTCTCACCCTGCACCGGAGGGACTCTATGTTCATCAGCTCGCCCATGTAATCTTTGTAATAGCAATGGGCATCCTGGTCTATTGGCTGCAATCCAACCGTTTTACCAAACAGTGGGGCTGGCGGCTCATTCAGGTTGCATGCATTCTTTTTATTCTCTGGAACGTAGTGGCCTTCGTGGGACACTGGGTGGAGGAGCAAATCCCACAAGGATCGGTCTTTGGCGATCCGGGCTGGAGACAGCGAATCGATCTCACGTCGCACCCCCTGACTCCCGTCTTTTATGTGCTTAAACTAGACCATCTCGTCAGTGTGCCCGCAATGATCTTCCTGATGCTGGGGTTAAGATCGCTTTACAAACAAGCCCTTTCTGAAGAGAGGGGGTCTGATGGATAATTCTTGTTCTATGGCGCCGGTATGGTTCACCGACGTAGCGGGCTCTGCCGTCGCGATCCTGCTGTCCTTCTTTTGCGTCTTGTATGCCAGGCTACTGGTGCGAACTCAACCTTCAAACGTAATCTGGACCTATCTATTATGGTTGTCGGTGGCGTTGGCCGGATTTGCCGTCTCAAGGGGTGTCGGCCACATTGCAAAACGTACTCTCATGCTCATGGACATGCCTGACGTCTGGGTCTCGCTGAGGCCTTTCAGCGGAGGGATCAATACGATCGCCTTTGTGGTTGTGGCGGCTATCACCCTCTTTTTTCAGCGTGTCCACAAGATCAACACGATGATCCTTGAAGACAAACGGGCCCTGGAAGAGGCTGGACATGAAGTGATGCGCCTCAATCGCGACCTGGAATCACTTGTGCGAAAACGCACCGAGGAGTTGAGCCGCTCCGAGCAGAAATACCGACGTATTTTCGAAGGCTCCATGGACATGATCTTCATCGTGGATGAGGCAGGCCGTTTTCTCGACATTAACCAGGCCGGTCTGAGCACGCTCGGATACGATTCACGTGACGATGTAATAGGAGGGCTGGATCTCGGCCGAATTTTCGTGTCCCGGGAAGACCACGCACGGATCATGGAGGAGCTTCACGACCGAGGATTCGTGAAAGACCATGAATGCCGATTTCTGACAAAGGGTGGGTCCGAGCTGCTGATGCTCCTTAGTGCCACTGTTCGCAGGGGGGAAAGCGGAAAAGTTGTCAGCTACGAGGGCATAGCCAAAGACCTGACAGCTCGGGTTCGGATGGAAAAGCAGCTCCAGCAGGCTAACAGGCTCGCATCACTCGGGCAGATATCTACCGGCATTGCCCACGAAATCAACAATCCTCTCGGGGTGATGCTGGGCTACACGCAGCTGCTCCTCAGGGAACATAAGGCCGGAACCCAAATCCACGACGATCTGAAGACTATTGAGAAACACGCGCGAAATTGCAGGACCATCATCGAAGACCTGTTAAAATTTGCCCGCGGCACGATAACGAACAAAGCCTTCATCGACGTCAATCAATGCTTAAGAGAAGTCGCATCATTGCTTGCGCACCAACTGGAGCTCGACAACATCACATTGGAGATCCATCCGGACGTGAACCTGCCCCCTGTTCTTGCAGATGCAGAGAAGCTCAAACAAGTATTCATGAACCTGATCATGAACGCTAGACACGCGATCTCCGGACAGGGTCGGATTTCTTTGGAGACCTTTTTCGAGCCTGCAAAAGAGCGGGTGCTCATCTCGGTATCCGATACGGGCGCCGGCATTCACCCGGAACTCATAGACAAGATATTCAATCCGTTTTTCACGACGAAGCCGCCAGGAGAAGGCACCGGATTGGGTCTATCGGTGAGTTATGGTATTATTCAGGATCACAACGGGCGAATTGAGGTCCGGAGCGAGATCAATAAAGGAAGTACATTCACCATTGTGCTGCCGCTGAAAGAAGAACCTGTTGTCGCAGACGCAATTTCAAAAAAGTGGATCGCAGAAACCGGAAGATAGGCAAGATGACTGAGGCGGTCAAAGCCAAGCTCCTGATCGTGGACGATGAAGAAGATATGCGGCGGCTTCTGAAGAGAAGCCTAGCTGAGGACTTGGCCTGTGAAACCGAAACCGCATCCACCGCCTACGAGGCGCTCTCCCTTATCGACGCGACCCGGTTTGATGTGGTGCTGGCAGACATTCGTATGCCCGGCATGGACGGCATGGAGTTCCTTGAGAGAATCAAGCAGGCGAACCCTGAGCTTACGGTCCTGATGATGACCGCGTACGGGACCATCGACCTTGCGGTGCAGGCAATAAAAAATGGAGCATACGATTTCATCACGAAGCCCTTTGAACACGACAAGCTTATTCACTTGCTCGACAAGGCGCTGGAACGAAGTCGACTAGTACGGGAAAATCTTCTCTTGCAGCGTCGGGTCAAAGAGCAGGAGAGCTTTCACGAGATGGTCGGGGTCAGCCCTCGGATGCAGAAAGTGTTTGAAACCATACGACCCATAAGCAAGACAGATGTCACCGTCCTGCTCACCGGAGAATCGGGCACAGGCAAGGACATGGCTGCGCGTGCCATTCACGGGCTCAGCGACCGCGGCTCCCGGGCGTACGTCGTGGTGAATTGCCCCAACCTTCCGGAAAACATCCTTGAGAGTGAACTCTTCGGCTATCGCAAGGGCGCGTTTACCCATGCCACCCACGATAAGAAAGGCCTGTTCTGGGAGGCGCATGGAGGCACAATCTATCTTGATGAGATTGGGGACCTTTCGCCAACATTGCAGACCAAGCTCCTCCGTGTGCTGCAAGACAAAGAAATCAGACCGCTCGGGGCCACAAAAAGTGTTAAGGTTGACGTGCGGATTATCGCTTCCACAAACCAGGACCTCGAAGCTAAGATGAAAGAGACCCTTTTCCGGGAAGACCTTTTCTACAGGCTCAATGTGGTCTCGCTCCACATGCCGCCCCTCAGGGAAAGACGGGAAGACATTCCGCTGCTCCTGGTCCACTTTCTCAACAAATTCTGCAAGGAGTTCAAGAAGGAGCCCAAAGCCATCGCACCCGAACTCATGCATTGTCTGCTGACTCACCCGTGGCGCGGTAATGTTCGGGAACTGGCAAATGTTATGAATAGAGCCGTCCTATTGTCCCCCGGGTCTGTCATTCAGCCACAGGACATAGACTGGGAGCTTGTTCCGGCCCCCGAGCCCTTAGTGACTGATTCGACAAAGGGACTCCGTTACAAAAACGCGAAGACTCAAGTGCTGGAGCGCTTCCACCGCGAATACATCGCCGACTTGCTCATTCGGAACAATAATAATGTCACGAAAGCCGCCCGCGAATGCGGCCTGGAACGTCAAGCCCTTCAGCAGGTGATGAGACGCTATGCCATCAGGCCCCGAGACACCCGATCAAATGACGATAATCAAGAAGACATAAGTGGGAAATCCGGCAACACGGCCTAAATTCCTTCAGCCGTGCAAGACTGTTATTGCAGTGCAAGTTTCTATCCGGGTTACGTAACTAAGCGATATTATAGCAGGAAGCTGCCGCGATCCTGCGATGGTGCCAGGATTATATTGCAGGATTTCCCTGTCCGGCCCACCACTGACTGGGAAGCGTCACACGACCCTGAATCGGTAACCTCAACAAAAACAAGCCCCTATTTCATCACACCCCGTGATTCCTTCCTTCGGCATGGTTTTTGCTTGCCTTCAACTCTGGTCTAGTCCCGCAAATTGAGCAAGCATGGAATAGCATAGGTGGCGCCCATCTTGATCCTCGATGAGGACCCCGACTTTCGAATCCTGCTCAAAAGGCCCCTGAACTCGGGGGGTACCGCGTAATCACGAGCGCGGACGAAGCTCAGGCCCAACACGCAATGGGGTTAAGACACCCTGACCTGGTCATGATCAATACGGGGATGGGTTTTCGATGAAGCAGAAGAGCAGCGGGGCTTCTGAAGGCCGCGAATAAGGGCAGGAAAAAATGACCATGGCAAACAATGCGTCCGACCGGATCTCCGGATCCGACAAAACGAAGGAGGTATAGATGAATCGAGAGAAATGGCTCCTGTTAGGTCTGGTGATTCCAGTAGCAATCATCATGGCCCTCATGTTTGCTCATCCTGTGGACGCAGGCAAATTGGAGGACGCAATCGCCAAAACGCCGGTCGGCACCGGTAAAGGCATGATCGACACCAAGGCTGAGCCGGGCTTTATGGGCATTCCGGGAGCGCCGAAGCCTTTTTGGTTTTTCGGGATTCTGTGGGGCATTTGGGTCGGTTGGATCTTTTCAACGGTGGGAGCGTTTGGCGGGATAATGGCAGGAGTGGGCCACATCACCGTGTTCGGCCTTGCTGACTACGGCAGGACGTTCAAAGATACCAGTCCGGTCCTCAACAAACTGCTTACCGATTCGATCCGGACGAGCAATCAATATTTGGTGGGACTCTCCTCCCTCATCTCGTCCCTGACGTACTATAGAATGGGGAGGCTGGTCCTTCCGCTGGGCCTCTGCCTGGCCGGCGGGGGCATCGTAGGGGCTTACCTGATCCCGGTGTTGACGGCAGGAAAGATTAGTTTGAGCGCGTATATCGGCTACTTCGGCATTATCGTGCTGGTGATCGGCGCGTTTCTCTTCTACGAAACTACCGAGAGAGGTCAGCAGAGTAAGAAAGCGGCCAAGCAGGCAGCCGCGGCCTTCGAGAAAGAGCACATCAAAAGAGGTTCCGGAGAGAGGTCGGAGCTTGCCGAGGCCGGCGTGTGCGACACGCGCTGGGGAGGGTCCAAAATCTCTTTCTGCTTCTATGGTGTAGACTTCTCCTTCTCTCCCATCTGGCCCATCATCGGCGGATTCGTTATAGCGGCGATCTCCGCGTTCATCGGCGTGGGAGGTGGATTCCTTTATGTGCCGTTTTTGACCTCCATCGTTGGATTACCGATGTACGTGGTTGCGGGCACATCGGCCTTGGCCGTATTCGTCAGCATGATCACGTCGATCTTCTCGTATATGTTCATCAAAGGTGTGCCGGTTGATCTTGTTTTCATAGGTGTCGAGCTTATTGGTATCGTAATCGGCTCAATCGTTGGGCCCATGACTTCCAAGTACATCCCCGACATCTGGTTGAAGCGGATCTTCGTGGTCCTGGCCGTGTACGTGGGAGTGGGCTACACGACCAAAGGATTCCTCGGATACTCGATATTTCCGGGCATGTGAAGCCGCGGTTGGTTCAGTGGGTAGCGAAAATGAATGAATCGGGCGTCGGCTTCGGCCGACACCCGGTTTTTCAAGTCGGTTCAGAGCGCTATGGAAATGCATCCTCTTTTCATGCTGGTGGACCCGTGCCTCATCTGGTTCTATCGGCTCAGCGGCTATGCTTTGGTGGACTTCTTCATCGGGACCTTTGTCCTTGCGTTTGCCGCTTTGGTCCTGGGCGAGATCACCATTGCCTTCGCGTTCGTGCTGGTGCGCAAGCGCATAGACGAGGCCACGGGGGAAGTAACGCGTTTCCATAATCTCTCGATGGCCGCGCTCAAGGAGGGTGATAAACCCGCTTACCAGGCGGCCAACAAACTTGCCAATGAGGCTTTCGGCAAGTCCTTTTTCATGCAGATCGCGCTGTCCGCTGCGTTCCTGTGGCCGATATTTTTCGCGCTCGTGTGGATGGGCTACCGATTCTCCGATATGGAGTTCAAACTTCTCTTCACCGATTCTTCTATTGGATATCCCGCGGTCTTTGTCGCCCTCTATGCCGCGGCATATTTGATGTTCAGGCGAATTAAGTACAAGCTGCCCTATTTCAGGAGGATAGGAGAGATCCTGAACTCGTACAACAAGGGTACGGATCGGATAGAAAGCTCTGCGGATATCAAGACGGCTGAAGGACAGATAAAGAAGTAGCTGACGGGAGGGCGCTTGGATGGGGCCACGCAGAAAAAGAATCCCAAGCTGACTTCAACTCCGTCACTGAGAGAAAAATAGACATATTCGGCATCACAGGAGGGCTCGGAGTGAAAGTGAAGAAGGCATCTAATGTTATAGGGGTAGATAGTCTCGGCAGGAGATCCGTTTACAGCCTCTGTGGCATGTGCGCGGTTCGGTGTCCTATTCAAGTGGAGGTCGAGGACGGCAGGGTGATCTGGCTGCAGGGCAATCCGAATGACAAGACCATAGGGGCCAGCATGTGCGCCAAGGGATCAGCAGGCCTAGCATTTGAATACGATGACGAGCGTCCGCAGCACCCCCTCATCCGCAGCGGTCCCAGGGGGTCTGGACACTGGCGTAGGGCCAGTTGGGACGAAGCTCTGGACTACGTGGCCAGTGGACTCAAAGAAGTGATGAACGAGTATGGCTCCAAGGGTATAGCTCTGAGCGACCGAGCCGGTTTGTTCACTGATCTCACGAAAAGTTTCGTGAAGTCTTTAGGGTCCCCCAACTATTTCGATCACGATTGCACCTGCGGTCGCAATGCCCACCATGCGGCGCGCAGCCTCTTCGGGATTGGCCGAGGAGGCATAGGGTACGATATAAAAAATACCAAACATATAGTGCTCTACGGACGCAACCTGATCGAATCCCTCCAGGTCAAAGAGGCCAAAGACTTCATTGAGGCTCTGAGCAAAGGAGCGAAATGCACGTATATCGACCCGAGAGGCTCTCTGACGGCCACCAAGGCCACCCGTTTTTGGCAGATCAGACCGGGGACGGACTATGCGCTCAATCTAGCCATTATCCATGTCGTGTTGCAAGAAAACCTCTATGACTATGAATTCGTGTCGAAATGGGTCAGCGGTTTAGAAGAATTGAGGAGGTTCGTTGCAGATAAAACTCCGGAGTGGCAAGAGCATTACACAGGCATTCCGGCCGATGCTGTCAGGCTTTTTGTGCGCGAGATCTCAGAAGACGCTCCTAATGTAATTTTCCACGCAGGATGGATGACCGCCCGGTACAATCAATCCTTTTATACGAGCCGCACAGCGCACATTCTCAATGCCCTTTTTGGAGCTATAGAAGTTCCGGGTGGCTTGATTTTTGGTAAAGGTCCGAGCGAGGCCGGCAAGAAAGGACTGAAAAAGCTTGTAGATCGAATCCCTGATGTGAAAGAGCCTCGGGTGGACGGCTGTACTTGGAAATTCAAACACTTCGATCCGGGGTCAGGGCTTCTTCATCTTTTGTTTGCTGCCATAATGAGCGTGGAGCCATATCCGGTCGGCGCATATATCGCCTATCGTCACGACCCCCTGATGAGCATGCCGGACCCGGAGGCTGTGAAGCAAGTGCTGGACAAACTGAAACTTCTTGTCTCTATTGACGTGCATTACTCAGAGACCAGTTGGTACAGTGATGTCATTCTCCCTGAGTCCACCTACCTGGAACGGGCCAACATTTTGGCGGAAAAGACTGGCGCTAAACCGACTTTCCTGATGCGCGATCAGGCAATCGCTCCACGCTTTGACAGTCGACCTGCCTGGTGGATTTTTTGTGAATTGGCGAAGCGGCTGGGTGTGGGTCAGTTTTTCGACTTTGAGTCAATTGAGGAGATTTGGAGTTACCAATTGGAAGGCACTGGCGTAACTGTGGCCCAGATGCGTGATAGAGGCGTTATCCCCTTAGCCAAAAAGCCCATAATGTGGGATCGCAAGACGGGACTCAAATTCAAGACTCCTTCGAAAAAAATTGAATTCCGGAGCAGTCTCTTGGACGAAGCCGGTGTGCCCAGCCTGGCCGAATTTGCTCCTCCTGAAAACTTGTCAAATAACGAGTTCAGGCTTTTGTTCGGCCGCTCGGCACTGCAGGCCCATGGCCAGACGATTAACAATCCTCTTTTGAACGAGCTGCTGTCGGACAACCCTGTATGGATACATCCGGATCGAGCCGATGAATTAGGTATCGAAGAGGGAGATCCCATTGAAATAAGCAATCGGGGCTACACTGTTACCGCGCGCGCCTGCGTTACGCCCTGGATCCATCCCGAGGCCATTTTTATGCTTCACGGCTTCGGTCGCACTGTGCCCTTACAGACCCGAGCTTACGACAAAGGGGTAGCTGATCAACGCCTGCAGAAAGGACTGCTCACGGTCTACGACCAGGCAGGTGGGGGCAATTCCCTGTGCGAATGCACTGTCCACGTCCGTATAGGGGAGAAATAGGGGAGAACCGGAATCATGAGCAAATACTACTTGTTGCAAGACCCTGACCGATGTATAGGCTGTTCGAGCTGTGAGGTAAGCTGCAAAACCAACAAAGGGTTGGGACCGGGACCAGCCTTGTGCAAAAATAATGTGGTGGGACCCGTAGACGTTGAAGGCGTTCCCCGAGTCCGTTTCGTCTTCATACCCTGTTTCCATTGCGAAGAACCCTGGTGCTTGAGGGTGTGCCCGTCAGGGGCGGTGAAGAGACGTCATTCCGATGGGATAGTGTATATAGAGCCTGCATCCTGTATTGGCTGCAAGAGCTGTATTGCGGCATGTCCGTGGGGTTCTTGCCAATGGAACCCGCAAACCAATAAGGCTGTGAAATGCGATTATTGCATGGACCGCCTTGATGCCGGTCTTAAGCCGGCTTGCGTGACCAAATGTCTGACGCAGTGTTTGGACTTTGGAGACGCAAGTAAGCTTCCGAATTACCGTCGCGAACGTTTTTCCCGTGCAGTGGGCCCTAGTCCGGTCAGACCGGTAGGATTCTAACTCAGAGATCATAACATATGCGGGAATTCCACCGGATAAGAGATTCGATCAGTTTCACAGCGTTTTGAGCAAGGTTAAGTTCATGGATTCTATATCTACTAGAATGGCATTTCTAGGTCGAGTTCTCACGCCTTGGTGTGAGCAAATTAAACCTAATACTCTTGGCCGTTATGTCGAAATAGGCGGCTTTCAGGGCTTCAGCAGGGTTCGGGAGATGTCCGCCTTGGATGTCGTTGCCGAACTCCGAACCAGTGGGTTGAGGGATCGCGGTCCTACTGCCGAACCAGTCTATCGCAATTGGCAGCGTTTCTTGCGTCGACACGATGCCGGGGTACTGGTCGTCGATGCGACCCAATACGATGCGCGCTCCGAGTCGGAAGCTTTTTTGCTGAATCGTAACCCCTTCGCCCTTGTGGAAGGTCTCCTCATTGCCAGCGCGGTCTGTGGAGCGGAGAAGTGTTTCATTCTGCTACCGCCCTCATTACAGGATCTTGAGGCTGTGCTTCTCAACAGTCTTGAGGCTGTGCAAAGGAGCGGATTGTGTCAGGGTAAACACCTGGATCTGGAACTCGTGCGTGACACTTCCGGATCAATATTTGTTAATGGGCCCGAGTCCCACGCTGGACAAAGCGCCTTAGTACAAAATTTGGAGACCTGGTACCATCTGGCGTTGATGTTTTCTTTAGGCGCGGTTCGATATAAGACTATGGCCTTGGAGGGGCAGACCGGCACTTATCTTCTTACCGTCGGTGGGGCAGTGAAAAATCCTGGCTTGGTGGAAGCGCCTTTGGGAGGAGACCTATGGACTGTAATCGAGACCCTGAACGGTGGGCTGGCTCCTGGATCATCTTCGTCGGTCCTGGCCCTGGATGATGGACTGGGCGGCTTCCTGCCAGTGGCGAAAGCGCACCTTCGCTTAGCACCGGAAGAGATGATTTCTGCCTACGCGACGCCGTCTCCTACGACTATCTGGGCCCTGGAGAAGGATGTATGCATTGTAGAGATGACCCGGCGCGCGCTATATCAATACTGGCTGTTGTCGGGTGAAGAGACATCCGCGGCTCGGGTGCTGATCGCCAAAGCAACGCGAATGGTCACTCAAGTCACAATAGGGGAGGCCCAAGAATCGCACTTAGCTGAATTATCGGCGGTGGGCAAGGAGATGGCCGTGCGAGGCATTACGGCTGCCTGGCCCCTGATGAGCTCAATAAATCATTTCCACGATCAGTGGGTTAGCCATGTTCGTGAAGGACAGTGTCCATCCGGTCGCTGTTTTGTACGTGAAGCGCCCCCTTGTCAGCGCGGATGCCCCTCCAACATAGATATACCGAGCTTTCTGGCCATGATCGGCCATCGAGAATACGAAGAAGCTATTCGTATCATATCCATGGATAATCCTCTTCCTTACGTTTGTGGCATGGTATGCCCCGCACCGTGCGAAGGGGCTTGCTTGCGCGGAACAATGGATGCCCCCATCTTCATCAGACCGATGAAAGCAGTTGCGGCCAAGCATACGCTGGCAACGGGCGGCCATTATCCCGCATCGTACACAAAGGCGGAGGCCACCGGCAGGAAGGTGGCTGTGGCGGGCTCCGGACCGGCTGGCCTCACCGCAGCTTATTTTCTGGCTTTGCGGGGACATGAGGTCATCATCTTCGAAGCACAAAAAGACGCTGGAGGCATGCTCCGCTATGGAATTCCGGCCTATCGCTTGCCCAGAGAAGTGTTAGACAAGGAAGTTGAAAGGATTCTTCGTCTGGGGGTCACAATAAAGACCTCGTATGAAGTGCAAGATCTTGGCGAGCTGCGCACTCAGGGCTTCGACGCTATCTTCCTCGCTCTAGGAACTCAGATCTCCCGAATGATACCGATTGAGGGCAAAGAACTGCCATTCGTCACAGGTGGCCTTGATTTCCTCAAGCAAGTCCGAGGTGGGGAAGACCCAAAGGTCGGGCCCAGAGTAGTAGTGGTTGGTGGCGGAAACGTGGCAATAGACGTGGCTCTCACCGCGTTGCGTCAAGGGGCGCACCGAGTGGACTTGGTTTGCCTTGAGAATCGTCGAGAGATGCCCGCCAATAGCTCCGAAATTGAAACGGCTCATGCGGAAGGGGTCGCCATACACAATTCATGGGGCCCCGTGAAGGTGACACCCGATCATGTGTTTACCGCACAGCGGTGCACGCGTGTGTTTGACGAACGCGGGCGTTTCAGCCCTCAATTTGATGCGGACACTCTTCTGAATATGGAAGCCGATCAGGTTATTCTGGCCATTGGCCAGGAGACCGATCTCGCTTGCGTAGAAATCGGCAGCTTGGTGCGAATTGACCATGGACTAATCTGCGCAGACCCGGATACCATGCAAACGGCTGAGAGCGGAGTCTTTGCGGGAGGTGACGTGGTGTATGGACCTCGTACCGTTGCGGAAGCCATCAAATCAGGTAAATGGGCGGCGGCATCCATAGATGCCTACTTGAGGGGGTCCAGTTTCGATTACTCCGGGCTACATCCTCAACGCCGAAGCCGGGTAGAGCCCTTGACCGTGGGCCCTGACGCTCGTACCAACCTTCGCAGACCTGATATGCCGGCCCGTGATGTGGAAGATCGTAAGGGAAATTTCCTGCACATAGAACTCGGCTTAACGGACCAGATGGCTCTTGGCGAATCCAGTCGATGCCTACGTTGCGATTTGTGTATTGGCTGCGGGCTATGTCAGCTCGTATGCAGCGAGCTCGGAGTGGAAGCCCTGCGCCTCGGGGAAACTGAGGCTGGCCGCCTTGCGTACACCGATTTCACTCGACCATCGAATCGGTGCGTGGGTTGTGGCGCTTGCTCCCGAGTCTGCCCCACGGGCGCCATCAAGTCGATAGATGAGGGCGGGGAACTACAGACCGTCATTACGGGTACGATCGTCCGCAGGCAGAAGCTTCTAAAGTGCCGTGACTGTGGCGCTTCTTATACAACCCGCGCTTATCTGGACCATATGAAACGCCGCGTAGGGTCGGATGCAGTAGCGCATCTGGACCGCCAAATATGTCCTGCGTGCGCCCGCGCAAAGCGATCCCAAGAGCTTGGAAGCTGGCCATTCTTCAACGCTGTCTGAACTGGAGTCTTTCTGGGGGGACGACTAAAAGGCGCCTAATAGCGGGAAGGGATGAGGCTTCGGAACAAGCCTTTGTGAACTTGTTGCGATGAAAGAAGTTCAGTCGCCAAGGGAAGATTCCCGGGACTATGTTCACGGGCTGCCGTATTGCATTGGGTGCGGCTCCTGCGTCAACATCTGTCCTACCGGCGCTCTTCAAATTGAGGACCGCGGGGAGGAACGGCTCGTCTTGATGAACGGCACGATTATTAATAGGGTGAAGCTGGAACGATGTGAGAAGTGCGGGGCCTATTACGCGCCGAAGGTCTTCCTTAAGCATGTGGACACGCTTATTGGCGAGGCCGGCGCCGCCTACCACCGCGCGCTCTGCCCCACATGTGCCAGGACCGTTGGGGCGGCATCAATCGTGGGAGTTGAACCGGATGTCAGCCTTAGGCGAGATGCGGGGCTTGAATCTACCTACCGTGCAGAGGATGTCTGATGACCAAGCGTACGTTGTCAGGAGGGAAATTGAGTGGGCAAGAGGAGGGCGACACTCGAGGCCTCAAGAAGCAGGCACTGAATTGCGGAGCGGACCTGGTCGGGGTCGCGGACCTCGGGCTTCTCGAAGGAATTGAAACCGAACCTCGGGATCTTCTCTTGGGATATCGGAGAGCAGTCAGCATTGCGGTGAGACTTGCGGACGGAGTGATAGACGCTATCGGTGATGCTCCCACGCCTCTCTATCAGCAGCACTATGCCAAGGTGAATGCGCTTCTGGACGACATAGCCCTGCGTGTTTCGCAGCATATCGGAAAGGCCGGCGGAAAGGCCGTGCCTATCCCTGCTTCTCAGGCGCTGGATCGGAAGCGCTGGAGTTCGTACATCTCCCACAAGGCCGTGGCCATCGCCGCTGGTCTGGGATGGCAAGGAAAGAGCCTGCTGGTGGTCAATCCCAAATATGGTCCTCGAATCAGGCTCGTGACCGTCTTGACCGATCTCGAGCTGGCCCCCGACACGCCTCTGAAAAACCGGTGCGGCAAGTGTACCGAATGCACAAGAGCTTGTCCGGCAGGGGCCATCAAGAACGTCAATACCGAGACCCATTATTCCAGCCGCGACGAAGCCTTATACTTCGAGCGTTGCGTAACACAAGTCACTCAGGAATTCCCCAAACTCCCTTTCATCGAGAACCCGATTTGCGGGATATGCATTCGGGCATGTCCACGGGGCAAAAGGAAACCCAGGGGAAGGTCAAGAACCCGATCATAAGGCATGATGACCGCTATTTGCAGGCCCGGAGCGCACCCCAGCGCTCGGCATTGCTGCGCTCATCCCATTGCGGAGATTACGGCACGGGCGGCTCGTGTTCCTGGCAAAACGGCAATGCGCCGCCCACCGGTGTGCCACAGACCTTGCAAAGACCCCTCCTCAATGGATCGTCGATCGTATTGCATTGTGCGTATGTCTCCTCGGCTCTCTTGCTTTCCGACTCGTATTTCTTCCTCTGTTCTTCA
>Ga0233422_10000605_pt1 | contig 17361 bp, 16 predicted proteins | sample Watercolumn_Mata_2_FD_182724 | JGI IMG/M metagenome (GOLD analysis project Ga0233422, IMG submission 182724) | Freshwater microbial communities from Lake Matano, South Sulawesi, Indonesia - Watercolumn_Matano_2014_110_MG | ecosystem: Environmental > Aquatic > Freshwater > Lake | place...
GCCTCCTTCTTGTGCGTTATGGATATTATCACAAGTAGGACATTCCTATTTTGGCTAATTAGGACATTATCATATTGGTGTTACATTAAAAAGTTAGCAAGTTAACGAGTTCATTTAATCTCCAGCGGGTGACGGACGAGACGAAGACCTTGCCGCGCGCAACGTGAGTGAGCACGGCGAGGTGGCTCGGCCGGCAGGACCCGCTGCCTTAAATGAACTGCCGTAGAATTTAGTATATTTAATTCAGCGAAGCAAACCGGTAAACATCCAAGATAGCCAATGCTTCCTTGTGGGCTGCAGTGGCTGGGCAGCACTCTTGTTCCTGGAGTTTAAAGATGCTAATCATACACAAAAGCAGCTCATCTACACGGCTGCCTAATTCCTGTCGCTGGAAACAGGCAGCAATGAACTCCTTTATCCGCTCTCCGGAAGGTATAATCCCGGCTTTAACCATGCGCTGTAAGCTCATCAATTCCTCATCTGCATCAAACGCCTCTAAATTTGCCACTTGCGGCAGGGTGTAATCCAGTCCCGCAAAACTCCCCATCGGCTTGAAATTTATGTTCATCGTGCGGAAATCAATTCCGCCAGGCGCAGGCACTTTTACTGCTGAACTAACCGTTGGGGGGGTCGCCGCTGTGAGGTTCCTCTATTGATTCTTTTTTCCCCACATCAAGCAAATTATTATATCGGTCTATCCTATAAAGCTCAGCTTCCTCCCTAAAAACTATCCTAGCATCTTTTGTAGAGTCGTATGTACCTTACATTACAGATCTAAAATATCGTTCTAATTGATGTAGGTTGCGATAATAATAAAATCCGCATTTAATTTCTAATTTATCTCCACAATAATCTTTATCCGTCTCCATTATAAACATTACCTTAAATCTTCTCGCCTTAGGTTCCTCTTCTACATTGGTTATGGTTATCCGGTAGTTTGGTAGGTTTCTGTGTTCATAAACTGGACTAATCATGACCCGGGGCCAACGAATGCTACCATCCTGGACGACTACGCCCGTGACCCCAATAACATCTGACTTCTTCTTGCCCGCCGAACTTGCCCCTGTTTTTACAAATTGCGCTAATCCTTCAAATATAGGTGCAATATTTTCAAGTGTCTTAACAAATAAAGAATAATCCTCATTGCACCTATTAAAAATAACCCCTGCTAAATCCCGCAAGGGCTCATGAATTTTTTCTTGCCAATTTGCCACGATTGGATTATCTCTAAAATAGTTTTCTGCCTCTTTGTCAATTGCACTCAGCAGAGACTGTATTATAATATCCCTTTCCACATCCTTAAATGCATCTGCTGACAGGTTCTTAACTAAACTTACAATATACAAATTGAAAATTTCAAAATAAGCAGTAATTGCTTCTCTCGGCAGTTTATATTCGGGATTTAACGCAATGTCAGCATTCCATTTTATCCATTTCGATACCTCTTTGCTTATTTCTGAGTTATCAACCAATACTTGCAATTCCTTTGCAAGTCTCTTGTGTATATTCCCTAATTCTTTTGCACTAAGCGGAGAGCCGGCGCCACCCTCTTCCGGCACCTGCTCATCATCAAAAAACACAAGACCAAACCTCAATGTTTTCGGAACAGTCTTTATAAAATCCGCCAGCTCATCTCCTACGGTAGCCGCATCGCAAATAAACGCGCCAGTGGCAACAGTTATCTCTCTAGTGTAATGCATGCACTCCTTAAATCCTCTTAACCTACGCACATCGCTTATATCATCAACTCTGTGGATCTTATAGTCAATAAGCACCTTAGCTGGCTCTTTTGCCTGCCTGGCCATAATTGAGAGCGCATGGCCATAACCTCTCACCTGTACGAATACCACCCCATCAGGCCCTGTAAAAATGAAAATGTTTCTTGTTGGCACGGCTATCTTCTGGATTCTTTTTTTTATGCCTTGCCTTATGTTGCTAGCTATAGGATTATCTTCGCTTCTTTTAGCAAAATCAGGTAAAATACTATGGGTCTCTAAAACAAAACTATGCGTTAAATTCAAAAGTTCCTGAAAGGTCCTTACGGAGGCAATAATTTTTTCAAAGTTGACATAAATAGCCAGGTCGTCTCCCCGCATATTTATGGCTATCTTTTCGACAATCCGACGGTCAAAGCTACTTACATATTCCCTAAAAGCATCGGAATAAGTTTTTTGGCCTATCCCTTGTTCTTTTTTATATATTAAAGAGTTTGAGTAGTTACGATATATCTCTTTTGCTTTTCTCTCTAAAAGCCCCGGTATGCGCCTGAATTCATCGCCCCCTGATAGGATAAGCTTATGCGAATCCAATTCCACCCCCCAGAAACGCAGGATATTTGCGATATCTATAAAAGCCTTTACGATCTTATCCACCATACTAATTTCTAATTCTGTCCGATAATGGCCTTTCTGGTCGCGGGATATTATTTCAAGCATATATTTCTTGACTTCCTCATCTAATTCAATGACCTTAAACAAGGTGGCTGTCTCTTCATTAAGCTGAGCAACTTTATCTTCAGCTTTTAATGATAAGGGCTGAAACTCTGGCAATTTTGCAAGCTCAAATAACCTCCTTCTGTAAAATATGTGTTCACTAGTAACCTTCTTGTCTGAATCGTCATGACCTAACAAATATCCATTTTCATCGAACAGGAAATCTATGGTGCCAAAAAATCTTTCCCTTTCTAATCTTAACTTCTCCAGGATTTTTGTTCTCCTAACATCATTTCTACTCTCTTCTTTTATGCTTTCAATATGCGCTTCAAATAGGCTAATAGACTTATCTTTCTCTTGAAAGCTAATATTTCCAAAAACTCGGCCTGAATAACCATGGGTAGTAATAGCTTTAAATTCGGTTCTTATCACCTCCCCTGCTTCTATCCAGGCTTTGGTGTCCTCTTGGCTGATAATCTCAGCTGTCTCTGGGTGTAAGCCTGAGGCAATATCAATAGCAAGGCTATTCTCAAGCGCTTTTAGCTTTTTCCAGTCTATTCTAACTTTATATCTATCTTTTGCCTTTGAAGCTTCTATATATTCATCTACTGCAACAGTGGCAACATCGTTACCTAATTCAGAAAAGAATCCCTGCCTAAATTGAAAGAGTGCTTCTTTAGACATGTAAACTTCACGGCTAAGAAAATCTCTGCCCAACCATCCAAATTTACCCTCTTGAGAATACAACGCCTTCATTGCTTGAAATTGCTGCAGTGGAGTTAACTCTCTTAATAAACCCACCGCCGAACTGGCCCCAGTTTGCTTTAGGCGCATTTTTTCGGAATCTGATAACTTGCCCCTGCCCGATGCTTTTGCTATTTCAGCCCTCTTTATATGACGTAAATCGCGAATTAACTTTTGCTCTTTAGGGCCCAATTTCATTCTTTCATGCTCTACTGCTCCTGAAAGTGCCGGTATGTAAGTTCTCCTATCTGCATCTACAACTAAATCTAGCTGTAATCCATCATTGAATCTTACATTAACCAGCATTGTCCCCTCTGGAACAGGTGGCTCAGCCTTCATTGGACTGCTTACAATATTATCCCCTAAAGATATACCTGTAATCTGCATAGGTGACATCAAATTAGCTCCCCCGCTCATATAGCTTCTTATCACCTGGCCTGTGGGGGTGTAGTGGGGTTCTTTGAGGTTGTATTCGCCTCCGGTGAAGGACTTCTTGTAGGCTTGGAAATAGGTGGATTTATCCCAGGCAATCTTGGAGGTAAGGTTAGTGAGGTCTTTAGAGTCTATAAGGTTAACAAAGTTAGGGTCAGTCCCCTGCGGGGACAGACCCTTAAAGTGCGATTTAAACCATCTGGAGAGTATGAGTGAGTAGTAAACCTGCCTTAAGGAAGCGTATTTCTTAGAAGTATTTACTTCTTTAGTGAGTTTGGGAATAATCAATTCTCTGATTAACTGGCTGGAATATTCGTTAAGGGCCTTGGAGCGCTCATCCTTAAAAGAATAGTTTGTTGAGTTTATTGGGTTGCTTGAGTTCTTGAGGTAGTCTGACTCAAGCATTACCTTAAGCGTTGCTTTGTAGATGTAGGCTGAAGGTTGAGTAGCACCCTCACCCTTCCCTCTCCCTTCAGGGAGAGGGTTAGTCTCCCGCACAATTATCTCACCTGGGACTATCCAGGGACGGGTCAGGGTGGGGATTTCCACGCTTTGATAGCCATAGAGCTCTTCTGCCTTCTTGTAGAGCTTATCCCAGTAGAGCCTTCCTTCTGGGGTGTTGGGAGAGGTAAAGCTGGCAGTGTCCTTCTTAAGCTGGAGGTCTGCCTCAAGCATGATTCTACCTACATCTGTTAGGCTAAGCCTATCCTCTATGATAGAATCCTCTGAATCAGGCCTTAAGTTTACCCAGAAGAAGTCATTGGGAAGGGTGAGGCCAATGAGGAAGTAGTTCAGGAGTGCTTTGGTTTCCTGCTTAAGCTTCTCTTCAGGGACAGTCCCCTGCGGGGACAGTCCCTTCAGGTAGTCTCCCTTGTCTAAGAGCACCTTGAAGGTATTGTTAAGAGTATCGTAGGAAAAGTACCTCAGGTGCACAGGACGGAAGGCCTCCACAGCTAGGCTGTTGCCTAAGCGTGCTAAATGGCCTGCCAGGTTAAGCTCAACTGCGGCAACCTGGGCAAAGCCAGTCTGGGTGAAAAGAAAACAAAAAGACAGAATTATAGAGATAATTCTACGGGACATTTGAAATATACTTGTTTTGGTTATCCCTCGCGTAAACGCTTGTAAATTTCTTATGAAATTTACTACGCACGCTCGGGATTAATTCGGCCTTATAACTTACGTTCACTTCGTTCCGTAAGTTATGGCCTCATTAAATAAAAATCCGGATAGACCCTGTTACTGTCAATCCGGACTTAAATTTCCCGTGGCTTCCTTAAGCTACCTCCATAACTTAAGGAAAACCGGCTTAAAGCTTAATTTAAAGCAAGTATAGCATATATTTTGGGTTTTGCAAGCACAAAATCCTAACGGTATGCCTCTCTTCTGTGCTTAACTCTGTAGATAAAGATTACTTTGGAATTATCGTCAATACGATACAACACCCTGTAATCAGCTACCCTGATTCTGTAACCTTCTTCATTGGTGAGCTTAAGCGCGCCCTGCGGCCGCGCGCAGAGAGACAAACCCATAATCTCATCTTTTATCTTATGAAATATCTTACCGCGCAGCCTGTCTAAATCTCTTTGCGCCTGGGGCAGGATTCTTAATTTATACACTATCGGGCTCTCTTTTTAAGATAATCCTCAAAGCTGATTGCGCCGGCTTCAAAAGAACGCAGGCTTTTAAAATCCAGCAAATCCTCAGAAAGCTCTTTTCTGGCTAATTCATCCCGCAAAGCCTTCTCCACGAAGAAACCCTGCTTTATGCCGTGCTCCAGGCAGAATTTCTTTACCCTATTTACAATAACAGGGTCTATTTTTATTGCGTATGATATCTTATTCATTTTCCTCTACCTCCGCTTAAAATATAACATGGAAAGCCAGGATTGTCAAGAAAAAAGTTTACTTTAGTAAACTCTTTAAAACCTTAAGGAAACCCGGGAAAGATTTGTCTATGCAGGAAATGTCGTCAATTTTGCTCTTGCCGGAGGCAGAAAGGCCGGCGATAACCATACTCATTGCAGTGCGGTGGTCACCAAAGCTGCGGACTTTGGCACCTTTAAGCTGTTTTACGCCTTCAATAACGATGCTCTCTATAGGCTTAGTGGTCGATGGTCGATGGTCGATGGTCGATATTTCAATTTTAGCGCCCATTCTTTTCAAATTATGAAACATTGACTTTATGCGGTCGGTCTCTTTTACCCGCAGCTCACTAACCCCTTCAAATACGGTTTTACCTTTGGCATTGGCAGCAGCCACCATTAAAATCGGCAGCTCATCTATTAAGGAGGGAATTTCTTCTTTTCTAACTATCGTCCCTTTCAATGCGCTGCTTTTTACCAGTATATCCCCAATAGGCTCAGTGCCTGACACCTGACACCTGACACCTGACACCTGGATTTTTGCCCCCATCTTCTTTAAAACCCTGATAATCCCTGTGCGCAGCGGGTTTAAGCCTAGATTCTTTATCAGGAGCCTGGAATCCGGCATTATTGCTGCTAAGACTATGAAAAATGCGGCTGAAGATATATCTCCTGGTATTGTAAGCGTGCCGGGCGAAACCAGCTCTCTGCCGCCATTTATAACTATAATATTTTTATGGACTTTTATATCTGCTTTAAATAATTCAAGCATACGTTCAGTGTGGTCACGGGTTCTTACAGGCTCAATAACCCTAGTTATACCTGGTGCATAAAGCCCGGCCAGCAATATTGCTGACTTTACCTGCGCAGAGGCAACCGGCATCCTGTAAGTAATCGGCTTAAGGTCTCCTCCCTTAATTGTAATCGGAGGATATTCTTCTATTTTTGCCTTTTCCCTTCTAACTTTTGACTTTATAACTGCGCCCATCATCCTTAAGGGCTTGGTTACCCGTAGCATTGGCCTTTGAGAAAGTGACTGGCCCGCAACAAGCTTAGCCCCGAAGTTCTGTCCGGCTAATACGCCTAAAATAAGCCTTAAGGTAGTCCCAGAATCACCCAGCAAAATAGATCCTTTGGGTTTCTTCAGGCCTAAAAGCCCTGCTCCGTTAACGGTGACCGCAGAGGAAGCCTTCGTTATCCTTACTCCTAATTTTTTGAATGCTCTTATAGTTGAGAGACAGTCTTTATTGGCGGGGAAATTCTCAATTTTGGTTATCCCGTGGCTTATAGCGCTGATAATTATAGAACGGTGGGCTATGGATTTATCGCCTGGGAGGAAGATTTCTCCCCTCATTTAACCTTTTGCACAACTTTATCGCCTTCGCTGACTTTATCCTTTATATCGCCAGATAAAAAACCCGCTGCGCTCATCGAATCGTGAACCTTCTCTACTTTAACATCGCCCACATATTTATTATTATGGTAGATAGAAAAAACGTCGCCAAGATTCACGCCGTCTTTGCTGCCTAAATTAATTACCGCAAAATTATAATCTTTATTTATAACCAATACCTTTCCTTCCGGGGCCTGTGCCTGAGTGCCTGATGCTGCCCTTTTCTCTGCCGGCGCTTGAGGCGTGATAACTTCGGGATTGACCACAATGTTGCCCAATTCAATTTCTTTGGATTTGGCCTCTAAGTCCCTTAATTTTGCCTCTAATTCATCCTTTTGCGAGATGAGCAACTTTAACTGAGACTGCGTTTTCTTTAAATCATCCTGGGCATCGTTAAGTTTCTTCTCCAGGTCAGACCTTAATCCCTTTTGCTGCTCCAGGTCTTGTCTAAGCTCTTCCAACTTGGCAGTGGCTTCAATCCTTCCGGCTTTTTCCTGCTGTAAATCATTGCTTAACGTATCGAGCTGCGATTTAGCCTGCTGTAATTTAACCTGCAAATCAGAAATCAGCCTTTCTGATTCCTTAAGCTTTGCCTCGGTTGCCCTCTGTTTTGCATCCAGCTCTTCTAATTTCTGCCCGAGCTCGAGAGCCTTTGCCCGCTCTTTCTGGAAAAGATAAAATCCGCTGCCTGCCAGGGATAAAGAAACCGCTATCAATACGATTAATATAATTTTTACTGGCTTACCAGCTATCCGGATCATCAGCCCTCCTTTTTGGACTAATTCTGGACACATCTTTTCTTTTTACTATAACATCACTTATGCAAAAATCAAGTGTTTTTTAAACGGAGTTCTTCCGGAGTATCGGAAGTAAACTCTACGAACTTCTCGGTGCGTGGATGGATAAAGCCGAGCGATTTGGCGTGAAGGCACAGGTGCTTAAATTCATTATTCCTGCCGTATTTAGTGTCGCCCAGCACAGGATGCCCCAGAAACGCAAGGTGCACCCTGAGTTGATGCGTCCTTCCTGTAAAAGGCTCCAGTTCTAATACGCTAAAATCCTTTGTGCGTTTCAAGGTGCGGTAGCGGGTCTTGGCGTATTTTGAATTCTGCCCGAAACCCACGGACATATTTTTTCTTTTAACCGGGTGCCTGGCGATGGGCAATTCTATTACGTTCTCGTCAAATTCCATCTTGCCTTTGACCACGGCGATGTATTTACGCTTGATAGTGTGTTTTGCGAATTGTTTGCTTAGGGCAAGATGCGCAAAGTTATTCTTGGCAATAACCAAAAGCCCGGATGTTTCCTTGTCCAGCCTGTGCACGATACCGGGCCTTTGCGGGTTAATATCTGATAAACTCTTAAAATGATACAAAAGGGCATTTACCAATGTATGTTCATAATTCCCCGGCGCGGGGTGGACAACCAATCCTGCAGGTTTATTTATTATTGCCAGGTCCTCGTCTTCATAAACAATATCCAGGGGTATGTTTTCCGGCCTAAGTATGCCTGATTTCTTCTCTTCTATTATAACCTTAAGCCTATCCCCCGACTTAACCTTGTAATGCGGCTTAAGTTGAGGTGAATCCCCTAATATTACCTTTCCGTCCCGGATCAATTTTTGTATAAAAGTGCGGGATAACCCCAGGTTGTTACTATCCGAAAACTGCGCAAGAAAAACATCTAAACGCATTCCGGCCTGCTCTGCGGATACCTTTAATACATATTCGGCCATATTATTTTTTTGCTCTTATAATCGCGGCTAACTTAAAAATTGACAGGCAGAATATCGCGATGCTGATGAGTTGGAATAAGGTAAGCCCTGAAAAGATAATCTCATTGTCGGCACGCCAGAACTCAATAAAGAACCTTTTTACCGAATACAGTAAAAGATAGGTGAAAAAAATCTGCCCGTCTTTATGGGGCCTCTCCTGCAAGAGCCTCAAAACGATAAAGATAAAAATCAGCAGTAAAGAAGAATAAATCTGGAGAGGGAGAGGGAAGGGCTTCTTTCCAAAACAACAACCGTTCAACAAACAGCCGATCCTGCCTATAGCCTGAGCCAGGGCAACAAATGGCGCGATTAAATCCAGTACCTTATATACCAGTAAGTCTTTATTTTTTAAATATACGATACCCGTAAAAATAGCCAGGATGAGCCCTCCGAACCACGAGAGCCCGCCGCGCTGCAGCATAATTATTTCAAGGGGATTCTTTATGTAATAACCTATATTCTCGGCTACATAAAAAATACGCGCTCCGATAATCCCGGTAACAAAGCTTATAAATGCAAAATTAAAAATTGTATCCGGGTTAATGCCCTTTGTTTTTGCTGCACGCAGGGCTAATGCAGCGCTAACCGCAAAGGCTACGGCAAGCATAAGGCCATATGAATAAACGGTAACAGGACCGATTTTACAGATTTCCGGATGCATTTTTAATTATAGACCAACCCAGCAATATCGCTCCGATGGTTATGGCGCTGTCCGCCACGTTAAAGACCGGCCAGATACGGAAATCCAGAAAGTCAATAACATACCCGAAAAATAACCGGTCAATAAGATTACCTAAAGCGCCGGCTAATATAAGGCTTAAAGATACGCCGTAAAGCTTCCGGTGTCTATTGCTTTTAAGCTCCGCGTAAATCAGGGCTATGGCAAATAAAGAGGTAAATATGAATAAAGGGACCTGGTTCTTCAGGAGCCCGAAAGCAGCGCCCCGGTTATGTATAGGCGTAAGGTGCAATATTCCTTTGATTACGGGTATCGATTGATTGTATGGCAGATTTCTGGTAACGAGGAATTTAGTGAACTGGTCTAAAGAAAGGACGCTTAATACGATGATAAAAATCATCGGCAAGGGTCAAATCTAAGTCTTCTCTTTTTTTTCCTGGCATTTAACACAGAGGCGCGCGTAGGGAACGGCTTTTAACCTGGTTTTTGCAATGGGGGATTTGCATTCTTCGCATACGCCGAAGGTGCCTTCTTCTATTTTCTTCAGGGCGTCGTCTAACTCGTATAACAGCTTCCTTTCATTGGAGGCTAACCCCAGGGAAAATTCCCTGTCATAGGTGTCTGTGGCTACATCTGCCATATGATAAGTATAGCCGGAGATGTCTCCGGAGGCCTCCTTCTGGGATTTCTTTAACGTGTCCTCGGAGATGTGCTGTATGCCTTCGAGGAGCTCATCCTTTCTTTTTAAAACTATTTTCTTAAATTCGGCTAACTCTTTCTTGTTAAGTTTCTTTCTCAATTTAATTTCCTCCTATGGCTTTTATGCAGTGAGCGCAGATTAAAGGATGCTCTTTGGATTTACCTATGGTATCGCTGTAATTCCAGCAGCGCGGGCATTTCAGGCCGTCTGCCTTTGCCACCAGGATTGCAATATCAGGATATTTACTGCTTGTAACCCCGGCGTCAATTTTATCCTTATTTTCAATATTAACCTGCGAAACCTTGAAAATCTCGCAAAGTTCGGCCTTTAAGCTTTCTAAATATTTATACCGAATTTCGTTATTTGTCAATAGTTTTATTTGCGCATCAAAGGAACTGCCGATTACGCCTTCTCCGCGTTTTTCTTCCAGGCGTAAAGCTACATCGGGAATTAAATTGATAATCACCCCTAAGTCCGAGGCTTGCGCGAAAACAGGGTTCTTCTGCGGCCAATCCAGAAGATGGACGCTCGGTAGAGAGCTATCTTTTTTATCTTTAGGCATATTCTGCCATATTTCTTCAGTTGTGAATACGAGTAGCGGCGCCGTAATCCTTACCAGAACATTTAATACTTCATAAATAGCTGTCTGCGCCCCCCGCCTGTCAGCCGAATTTGCAGCATAAGTATAGAGCCTTCCCTTTACCATATCCAGGTAATACATCGAGAGGTCTTCATTGCAGAAATCATAGATTCCTTTGTAGGCCTTGTAAAATTCAAAATTTTTATACGCGCTCTCCGCAGAATCTAATAAAAACTCAAGCCTGGATAAAATCCACTTGTCTATTTTTCTTAAACTGCCGTAGTCTACTTTATCTGTTTCAGGATTAAAATCATATAAATTGCTTAAAATGAACCTGGCTGTGTTTCTAATCTTGCGGTAAGCCTCGGATAGCCGCGAGAGTATCAATGGCGAGATGCGTATATCTTCATTGTAGTCGCTTGAGGCTACCCACAACCGCAGGATATCCGCGCCGTAATCCTTGATAATGTCAAAGGGCGAAATGACATTGCCCAGCGATTTAGACATCTTTCTGCCTTCGCCGTCCACTACGAATCCATGCGTAAGCACAGCCTTAAACGGAGCCTTTCCGTCAATGCACAGCGCAGGTATCAAGGAAGACTGAAACCATCCCCTGTGCTGGTCAGATCCCTCCAGGTATAACGCACAGGGGTATTCCAATTCTTTCCTCTTCTTTAACACTGCCTGATGGCTGACTCCGGAGTCAAACCAGACATCCAGGATATCCAGGCCCTTTGAAAAGTTATCGCCTTTGCAATGCGGGCAGCAGATACCCGGCTCTAAGAAGTCTTTTATATCCCTGGTAAACCAGGCATCAGTGCCTTGTTTTGCCACAACGCGGCTGAACTTCTCAATAACCTTTGGCTCAAGAAATTCTTCCCGGCATTTATTGCAGACTAACGCCGGAATAGGCACGCCCCAGTATCTCTGACGGGAAAGGCACCAGTCCGGACGCATTTCTACCATTGCCGAAATCCTCTCTTTGCCGGATTCGGGGATCCATTGCACATTATTCTTTATTACATCCAGGAGTTTCTTTCTTAATCCTTTGTGTTCAAGATTCAGGAACCACTGTTTCGTAGCCCTGAATATTATCGGAGTTTTGCAGCGCCAGCAATGCGGGTAGGAGTGAGCCAGCTGTGTATTAAAAAGCAAGGCTGCGTTTTCTTTTAGCCTCTCAATAATAACATTATTTGCCTTATAAACGTTCAGGCCTTTAAATTCCCCGGCGCTGGAATCAAAATTACCTTTGCTGTCCACGGGCATAACAATATCCAGCTTATATTTTATTCCGGTTGCATAATCCTCATTTCCGTGTCCGGGAGCAGTATGCACAAGGCCGGTTCCTTCCTCTTTAGAAACGTAATCAGCTAATACTACGCGGCCTTTTCTGAATCCAAAAGGATGCGCATAAATTAATCCCTCTAAATCCCTGCCCTTAACTTCTTTGATTAGTTCGTATTTATCTATCCCGATTTGCGATAAGACAACCGATAACAAATCCCTGGAAACAATAAGGTTGCCTTTTTCCGTTTTTATGTAACTGTAAATGAACTCGGGGTGCGCTGTTACCGCTACATTCGCAATAAGTGTCCAAGGAGTGGTGGTCCAGATTAATAAATAAGAATCTTTTAAATAACCCTTATCCCCATCTAATTTAAATCTGACGTATATCGACGGCGAGGCGTGCTCTTCATATTCCACCTCTGCCTCTGCAAGGGCAGTCTCGCACTTAAAGCACCAGTTAACCGGTTTTAACCCGCGATAAACATAATCTTTTTTTACTAACTCGTTGAAAGAATTAAGTATGGTGACTTCATAACCCGGGCTTAAGGTCAAATAGGGGTTATCCCAGTCGCCAAATACGCCCAAGCGGATGAACTCTTCCTTTTGTACGGCAACGTATTTTAAGGCGTAATCGTAGGCTTTTTTTCTGAATTCTTCCTGGGGAATCTCCTGCTTGCTGATTCCTAATTCCTGGAATAACTTGTGTTCAATCGGCAAACCATGGCAGTCCCAACCCGGGACATACGCGGAATCAAGACCCTGCATGGTCTTATATTTTACAACAATGTCCTTTAAGGTCTTATTCAGGCTGTGGCCTATGTGAATGTCTCCATTTGCATAAGGCGGCCCGTCGTGAAGGATATACTTTGGCTTGTTTCTTGACTTTTCGCGTATCAACCGGTAAATATCTTTATCAAGCCACTCTTCTAAAAAAAGCGGCTCCCTTTTAGGCAAATCCGCCTTCATCGGGAAATTGGTTCTGGGAAGATTTAAGGTAGATTTATAATCCATTCTATTTTATATATTTTCCGATAATAATATCCAAATCCTTCTTTACCTTGGCAGGAATGGCTTTTCTATCTGTAATAATCGCATATTTGAGCGCATCTTTGCAGGCGCAATTTCTTTTCTTAGGAAGATTTTTTATCACCGCATAGAGTATCTTTTTGGCATTCTCAATATTCTTGTGCAAATTATTGATTACCATATCCACGGTTATCTTCTCGTATTCGGGATGCCAGCAGTCATAATCGGTTACGCAGGCTAAGGTGGAATAACAAATTTCCGCCTCCCGGGCTAATTTTGCTTCGGGCATATTGGTCATGCCGATGACATCCATACCCCAACTGCGGTAGAGATTGGACTCGGCTAAAGTTGAAAACGCCGGGCCTTCCATATTTATGTAAGTGCCTCCCTTATGCATCTTGATTCTTAAACTCTTTCCTGCCTCATAACCCGAATCATACAACAATTCGCTTAGCTGTGGGCATACCGGATGGGAAAACGAGATATGGACAACTACGCCGCTGTCAAAGAAAGTCATTTTCCTCGCCTGGTTAGTCCGGTCCACATACTGGTCAACCACCACGAAATCCAAAGGCCTTAATTCTTCCTTGAGGCTGCCGCAGGCTGTAACAGAGATAATCCTCTCTACTCCCAGTTTTTTCATAGCAAAAATATTAGCGCGGTAATTGACTTCGCTGGGTGAAATGCGGTGGCCGACACCGTGGCGCGGCAGGAATACAACCTCTCTCTCCTCTATTGTGCCAACGATTAATTTATCGGAAGGGTCTCCAAAAGGAGTATCCACCTCTATCTCCTTTACATTCCTGATTCCCTCCATCTTATCCAACCCACTTCCGCCAATAATGCCTATTCTTGACATATTTTATCTCCTTGATAATTCTTTTGCTCGTCTCAAAGCTGCTTTTATTGCTTCGCTTAATGGCCCGCCTTTATGCAAAACCTCCAATGCAGCTTCTGTTGTGCCTCCTTTTGAGGCAACTTGATTCTTTAATTCCAAAGGTAAAAGTTTTGTCTTCTTAAGGAATGCGATAGTGCCGGAAAAAGTAGTATTAACTAAGAGTGCCGCTTCTTGCGGCCTAAACCCAATGGCTTTGGCAGCGCTACGAAAATCATTAAGAAATGCCTGTTTACTTTTCCCTGATTCCAAATATTCGCAAACATAAGCCGGGCCGCTGCCGGAAACAGCTGTAGCAGCATCCATCATATCTTCATTTAAAACCAGGGTTTTTCCTAAGGGAGTAAATAGTTTCTCTGTAAAAATCAAATCCTTATTATCGGCTAACCTACCCTTACATAAGCAAATCATTCCCTTGCCTATCTTTGCGGGCAAATTGGGCATTGTTCTGATAACCCTTGCTGCATCCAATTTCTTTTCAATATAGGCTGTAGTTATTCCTGCTGCTATAGAAATGATTAACTTATTCTCTAAGAAATCCCTAATTTCGGACAAGAGATTGCCAAAATCCTGAGGCTTAACTGCCAGGATAACTGCATCAGCGCTTTTTACTAAATCAGCAATATTGACGGCAGCCTCTATGCCGGAAAGACCCACAGTCTTTTTTGTATCTTTGTCAAAGACCGCAACTGCATATTTATCTTTTATCCTTTCGGCAATTGCCGAGCCCATATTGCCGAAACCGATTATGCCGATTTTTCTTCTCATTCAAATATCGCCCTGCCTAATCTTACCATATTGGAGCCTTCTTCTATCGCTACCTTAAAATCATCAGTCATCCCCATAGATAAAATCCAAGAGCCGTTAATCTTATCCCTTAATTCCCGCAAGGTGCGAAAATAGGGCCGGGTTTCTTCAGGATTATCTACAAGAGGAGCGATAGTCATTAGGCCTTTTATATTTATATTCTTAAATTTGCTCATTTCTTTTATAAGTTCAATTGCCTCTTCTGGTTTTATTCCAAATTTAGTAGCCTCCGGAGATGTCTTCACTTCAATCAATGTGTCCTGAGTTTTATTTATTTTAGCCGCCTCTTTATCAATTTCCTTGGCCAAGCGCAGGCTATCCACAGACTGAATCAGGTCAAATATCTTTACTGCCTCTTTTGCCTTGTTGGTTTGCAAATGGCCGACCATATGCCATTTAATAGTCGATGGTCTATAGTCTATAGTCGATAGTGCCTTATGTTTAAGTATGGCCTCCTGAACCCTATTTTCTCCGATATCAGTCAAACCTGCTTCAATTGCCTCCTTTATCTGCTCAACGCCCCTGCCTTTAGTGACACAAACAATGCTTGCAGACTCAGGGATTTGCTTTTTTAGCTTGAGGATATTTTCTTTAATCATCCAGATTAAAGTATATTATACACGAGAAATGCGGAGGGTCAATTATTTAAAAATTTAAGCTAAGCAAGCATTATTTCGCACTTTTGCTTTAAGGCATAACTCTTAGGCTGCTGATTTAAAAGAAAGATAAGCCGATGGAGGTACGCCCGCGTTAGGGTGGCACCCTGGGGGAAACTCCCTCCCCGTCGTTAATTGAGTGATGGGGTACCCCTATTTCTTTTGTGGGGGATATTTCTGGCTCTGTAACAAGATGTCTAAATCAACTTTATCCTGTTTGCGGTTTGACGACTTTTTATTCTTGATTAATTCGCCTATGCCGATAAAAAAGGCTTTTTGTCTGCCATAGCGGAAGGTTATTTTGTTCCTCCACACTTCTTTAAAACTGCAACCCTCTATAGAAGTCAAAATATCCACTCTCAGCGGCTCATAACCCAGCTGGATAATCCTGTTCTGCTGACTGAAATCTTTCTCAGTTAATGCCAAACTTTTGAATCCAAACTCCTGAAGTGACCTGATTATCCTAGCCGCATTTTCTATCGCCGGCTCTACTAAAATATCCATATCCTTTGTGTACCTCGGCCTGGCATAAAAAGCAAGCGCATAAGCCCCCACGATACAATATCTTACTTTGTTTTTATTGAATAACCTTAATAACTCTTCGTAGTCCTTTTCTACCTTCGCCATCAAGCCCCTTTTTTATCCTGCGGTGCATTTCTCTTAAGAATTGCACTATTTTCAGCCTATCTGTGCCGGACATAGCCAGATAATAATCCGCATCGAATGTTGCTGCCTTACTGGGTGACCTGGCTCTATTTATCCAATTTTTTTTCATTGTTGTTTTATTATAGCATAAATTTGAAAAAATAAAATGAGAAAATAGGCTGGTGATGTCATTTCTCTACACCACCCTCAAGCAGGATTGATGGTGTCTAGAGAGTCTGGGGAAAGAAATGTTTATGCCTCTGCCTAAAGAAGCAGCAATTTTTATTAAGGTCTCTATAGTAAGGTTTCTTTCTTCTGCAGTCTCTATCTGGGAGATGAATTGCTGTGATACGCCTAATCTTTTAGCAAGTTCTACCTGGGTTAGCTCTTCATCTTCTCTTAGTTCAGCTATCTTTTGGGCCAAGGCGACTTTGACGCACTCCGTCTCATAGGCCTTTTTAAATTCCTTGTTTTTGAGTTCCTCTTTGAGATGTTTTTCTATATTTTCCAGTCTAACCTTCTTCATCTAAACCACCCCTTGCTCCTAATTTTTCTATATGGCTATATCCGGATTCAATTACCGGATTCTCTCCTCGCTCATTTACAAAATAATATATGCCAGAAAGCCTATTTTCGTCCATTTAAAGTATACAAGATATAACTTGTATTGTCAAGTCTTTATTCTTAGACTCCCTCTTCTTACCTTAATAGACGAAAGACAAAGAGCTTTCTAACGCATATTTTAAAGATTAACGAGAATTACAAGAAAACTTATTGGCAGGCAATGAAAACCTGTTGATTTAAAAGGGGATAATTGAAAGGGTTACAGCGCGTTAGGGTGGCACCTGGGGGAGCGTCACCCTAGATCTAGATTTATTTACGGTAGGTTAGGTAAAGCGTCTAGGATCCTATTCAGTACTATTTCCATAATCGTACCCTATAATATCCGCTAGTCCACAAATCCCATGTCCACGTGTTACTGTAGGTATACGCGTACATATAGATAGCGTTATACATATAGTATTCCACTGTTGTGGTATTTACTCTAATACTTATTGGATTCCTGTAATAACCTATGTGTGGCCCCAATGTATAGTTTGCTGAATCTGCGCTAACGGGATAGACCCAGTTTGATGGTGGGTTGTCTGGCGAGAACCAAATCTGAATACGGGTGGGAATGGCACCTAAGTTATGCGTCAATGTTGTCTTGTGAGACGTATTTGAGTTTTCTGCATACCATCCTGAATCATAATCTGGTGCGTCTCCGTCTCCCCCCTGCTTTATCCAGGAAGAGCCATTGTAGGCATAGAGGTAACCATCAGTGCTGGCATAGCCAACCTCCCCCTGCTGACCTGCAGACCAGGAAGTGGGGCTGCCTGACTGGGGGTAAAGCCGCATATCCCCGGTTATGCTCGGCTGGTCAGAAGAGCCGGTGTAGCCTACTGCCAAC
>Ga0233422_10000606_pt1 | contig 17343 bp, 10 predicted proteins | sample Watercolumn_Mata_2_FD_182724 | JGI IMG/M metagenome (GOLD analysis project Ga0233422, IMG submission 182724) | Freshwater microbial communities from Lake Matano, South Sulawesi, Indonesia - Watercolumn_Matano_2014_110_MG | ecosystem: Environmental > Aquatic > Freshwater > Lake | place...
CGCGTTCTCCGCGGTGAACGGTTGCTGAGGCAGCACATCTTTCCGTGAGCTGACTTTGAACGACTTCGAGGGATCTTCCAGGACGACGACAAGCCCGTAGTTCCACGGTGTAGTCGGAAATACCTCATAGGCAGGCCACCGATCTGTCCCGCCATAGCGCTGCCAGCGTTCACCAATTCTGAGAGAATATGTTAGCGGCCCACGATGGACCGACACGGCGTGCTGGTTTTTATCCCACACCTTGACGGATATTCTCATGGGGAGTTCAAGGCGCACAACGTCACCATTCTTCCATGTCCTCTGCAACTCGATCCATGGTCTTGCGGACCCCGCGATCTTTTCTCTCTTCCCGTTGACGTCGACGGTCGCGTCTGTGCACCACGCCGGGACCCGAAGCAACAGCGGGAATTCAACTGCATGTGGTACCGAGAACACGAATTCAACGATTTCATCGAAGGGATAATTGGTTCGTTCGTCTATACGAGCCTCCGTTCCGTCTCCAACCCTGGCAGTGACTGTGCTAGCCGCATAAAACACGGCGGCAAGTCCGTTGCCTTGTGTGGCCATCCACAAGTATTCGGCGAAGTATGGCCATCCGAACGCGACATTGTGCTGGCAGCACCGGTAATCTGCTGGGTTGTACGAGAGCATATCCCCGTCATTCTCGATCATAGGTGCCTTGTTGGTTCTGTCCAACTGTACCGAGTTGGGAGCTGTGAGGTAGTGGAGCCCTTTCAGATCAGGAGTCATGGCAGCTGGCAGCATGTTGAACGCGACCTCTTCTGCCCTATCAGCCCACGTAACATCGCCGGTTATTCCAAGCAGCATTTCGTCGCTGTGCATCATCTCGACGATTGAGCAGGTTTCAGCCCCCTGCCGGGGGCCTGTGTAGCCGGGTCGAGCGTTTTCATCAGCGCCGAACATCCCGCCTGGCACCTGGCCGTAGGTTGCCATGATGCTGTCGTAGTTCCTTTGCGTAGCGCGAAGGTACCGTTTGTCACTGGTCTGCTGGTAATATTCCGCCGGCTCCCGAAATCCCTGACAGAGATTGACGCCATGCCAGGTCGGAATGCTGCCCGTCCAGTCCGCAGTCCGCTCGTGGTTTGTACGAGCGAGTTCCAGGAGCCACTTCTCACCGGTGTGGTTATACAGCCAGTAGATATGATCCAGGTTGTCGCCACCACGCCACTTCTGCCAGCTCCCAGGAAGGTAGTGCTCGAGGGGAACAGTCGTGAGCCACCGGAAGTACTTCAGCATGAACGGGAGGATGCGCGGATCCTTCGTCGCCTCATACTGTGTGCGAAGGACACAGAGCATCACCATATTCGGCCAGATATCGTGCTGAGCGAGATTTCTTCGCGGACCGAAATAGCCGCTTGAATCCTGACTGGAGAGGATGCCTTCGATCCATCGATTTGCCTCCGCGATGATGCGTTGATCGTTGAGCACACAGCCGAGGTCGATGAAGCCCTTGAGCCAGTATGGCATTTCTTCCCAACCGAATTGTCCTTCGCCGTGCTGACTGACCCAGGCGCTGCTGTCAAAGCGGCACCACTTGCTGATTTCAGTCAGGCGGCCGGAGAATCCATCCGCCATCAGGGTCAGTTGATGCCTCAACCATCCTTCCGGACGGACCTTCCCTGCAGGCAGCCGTACCAGCGGATTGGGCAGGAGCGGTTCCCGATTAGAAACATGGAGTGTATTACGAGTCGCAGATGGCTGAGCGAACACTGCGGACGTAATGAGTAACGTCATAGGAATTGCATACAACGACATCTGGACATATGCCATGCTCTTTTCTCCTGTGTGGTTACAGTGCTCCCGGGCCTCACTGTCGCGAATGATCCTGCTGGACGCGTACGACGAACGCGTTGCCATTGATCGCTTCGAACATGATCTCGCTTGGCTTTCCGGCCGTTTGATGCAGGGGCACCTCGCGCCCATCAGCATCCACAACAGTCAGGACCACCGGACCTCGTGAACGGCAATCGATGGTCACTTGGAGGCCGAGAGAATCTTTCACTCGGTATGCCAATGAAATGGTCAGATCACGGTAGCTGAGGTTCCGTACCCCAAACTCTTTCCCTCTTTGTAGGAACGCCTTGGGCAGCGACGGAGCCAAGAAGAACTCAGTCTCAGTCAAGTTATCACCTTCCCTGAAACCGACGATACTCCTCAGAATGTGCATCGGCAGCGTAGCGCCCCAGCCGTAGTTCTCGCCTCCGGCCGGGATGTTCCACAACGGCCAGAATTCATTTGCCACCCCGGGGATGCGATAGGAGAACGGCTCACGACTCTTGAACGAGATCTCTCTGGCGTCAGTACGGGCATAGACGCGATCGGCGGTCCCATATACAGCCTCTGCACCTGCCTGGTACATCGATGCGTTCCAGGCAGCCGCGGTGAAAGTCATCAGATGGGGCGGCCATTCAAGCCACCGTGCAGGTCTATCAAGAAAGTACTGAAACCGAGGTCTGACAGCACTGACCTGGTCCGGCGTGGCGACCGAGCACGTGAGGGGGGAAAGCATCATCATATCAAAGTAGTCTTTGAGTATGATGGGTTGACGTGACCGGGCGTCAAAATCCCGAAACCATCCATCAACGAACATCGATCGGGTGTTCTCTATGCGCTTCTGAGAGAGTCTTTCCCAATTATCTCGTTCTGCGTTCTTCCCTAGGATCGAAGCAAAAAACTTCATGTTCCTCATCGCTTCTGCCATACTCGCCTCGACATCGACTGTCCGCACGAAATCGGCGACGGCTCCCTCATTGCCTTCAGCCACCAGAAACCGTTTTGAACCATCCTGCCCGGACTCCCAACTGTTGTTGCAGTGTAGCCATCCTTCCTTATCCGTCCTGTGCTGAAGCCACCAGTCGATGTAATCACTTAAGTAAGGATAGAGAGAAGCGATCCACTTCATATCGTTGGTCGCCAGAAAGATGGATTTGATCACCTGAAACGGGAAACCCCACATCGGAGCCGTGCCGCATTCAGACCCATCGGACGAGATCATATTAACGCTGCCGTCTTCCCTTGCGCACGGCACATTCGGCCTCAGCGCATCGGCAAAGGTTCCATAGATCACATCCTTGGCGAGCGATGGGTTGGCATAGCTCAGCGTCATCATATCCAGGCTTGTTTCCCCCAGCACAACCCTCGGCGAATGGACTTGCATCGCATCCCAGGGATGCTTAAAAATGCCGAGAGGCCTGCGGACGTTCATACGCAGCGTCTCGTAATCATACACCCATCCCCTTAGCCACGTCTCCGGCCAGTCGCCGGCCAGGATTGGACAGTAGGACCAAAATTCCTCGTCATCCTTCAGCTGCCTTCTCAGCACAGAGCGCGCTTCCTTCATTCCCTTGTCGAATTCATCGACTGCCCCGTTCTCGTTTTTCCCACGGCTCAGGCAAACAAGTGCCACCCTGGTTCCTTCGGCCGGGACAGAGAATTCGTACTTCAACGCTGTCCTCATTGGACCGCGACCGCGCAAAGAGGCAGCATCTGCAGAAGCTGGTTTCACGCTTCGAACCCAACGTTCCCACGTCTGGCTTTCTGCGGTTGAAACATGTGAGCTGCTCCCCAGATCGGAACCGATGACGAACACATCACCGTACGCCCATACCTTGGTGATCCCTGCATCGAGCTTACTGATATATCGCGCGGTCAGACCATCGCTTCCCCACCACTTGGTGTTGCCAACCTGGTACAATTGGGTCGCACTGAAAGCGATGTCCCTCGTGGATACACCATGGTTCGTACACTCGACGATGCAGGAGAGCGTATGCTCCCTGGGCAGGAAGAATTTCAGGCTGATCGTCACAGAATCGCTAGTCCAATCGTAACTGACAAGATGCTTGGTATGGTAGGAGGACGAAAGTTCAACATGATGAGCGGCAAAGTCTTCGATGCCGACGAATGAGGATCCTCCCACCGATACAGTCATCTGGAGAATCGAGATGTAGTTGAGATGGTCCTGTACGCCGCCTCCGTACGCGCCCTTGAAGTCGGTTCGCCACCAACCAAACCCCAAAGGCGGATAAGAGCGGATCACGCCACTCCGGTTAAATACCATGCTGTGGTACGGATTATCTATGTAACCGTGCGGAGTGAATCCACCTTGGGGGACAGGGGCTGGCAGGATGACTATCTTGTTTAAGCTGTCCGGTCGCGCAGACGGCTGTGCGAGAAGCTGTGGCGTCATGAAAACTTGGAGGAGAATGAGAGAGATTGCCAGTACTGTCGCCACAGCGGTCCCGATCCGTGGCCGCGAGATCGCCGGAGAAAATCTCGGAAAGTTCTGATCAGAAGGCAAGACCAACCCCAAACCGGTGCGATATTCCTAGCACCTGATAATCACTGTAGGAATAATCAGCTCTCATCCTATAGTCACCCACAGCGATCTGCACGCCTCCGCCAAATGAATAGCGTGCGACAGAGTAATTCAGGCGATAGCCCGCCCTCAGGAAGAGCATACCCTGATAGTTCCATTCCGTGCCAATCTGGGCGAGGGGCTGCCCTTCATTCGGTTTCACTGCACTACCGCTTACCCACAACTTGTGGCTGTCTCCATCGATCGCATTGATGCCGAGGCCAAACGTAAAGTTCGTCGGCAGCGGGTATGACTCGTTGACATATTGTACGTTCGAACCGAAGTTGCCTATCTGCATTCCAAATCGGAATCCCCTGAAATTTGAGGCATACAGCGTTGCGATATCGACCGAAAATGCCCTCGCGCTGAACCCGGGATAGAGCGACATCGAAATGTAGCTGATGGTTGTTCCGAAGGTCACCCTGTCGGTCAGATGTCTGCCGTAGCTCAGTCCGAACCGGTAATTGCCGGCATAGAATGTCTCGCCCGTTCCCTCCGGTTGAAGAGGGGTTCTCACGATCATCTCATCCGTGTAGAGACCTGTGAAAGAAAGGCCAAGGGCACCGAGGTCGCCGAAATTCCTGGCGGCGGCGAAGAACTCATGGTTGATGCCGGCGAACCACATCGTGTGATTGAAGACGACATCTGTGCCACGCGTGAGGGGCAGGGCAGCAGAATTGTAGTACGTGGCCTCCGCTCCATTCACGGCGGCAATATACGCATCGCTCATGCCGGTTCCCCGCGGACTGACGCCGATCTTCAGGAATTGCGCGTCCGTGCTTCCGGGGCGGTTGTACTGTGCCCGGACCACGGCCGAGAACAGCACTATGAAAATAGCAAGCCTGCCAACTATGCGCGTTTTCATAATCGGTAGGCCCGGATGTCGAACTCGTTCATATCCTTGCTCACTTGATCACCACGAATTTTCCGACCTGCACCTGCCCATTGTTCAAATCTTCCACCGCGAAGAGATAGATGCCGCTTGAAATTGCCTGACCAACGGATGATGTCAGGTTCCAGTCTTCAAATCCTCTGTTCGGGTCATCATGCCGGAGTGTGTTGACGAGGTCGCCAGCCAGAGTGAAGATCTTGATCTCGCAGCGTTGAGGCAAATTGATGAACTGTAGCCTGCGATCCTGTTCCATCCACCAGGGCCGATTACCCTGCGGATGCTCCCAGGGAGGGTTGTACGAGCTGTACGCTATGTCGCCCCGGTACGGATTCGGAACCGCAGCGACTTGACCGACGCTCGAAGGCGGCGGAACACCGGGTGTGACAGTTCGCGCATTTGCCGTCTGGCTACTTTCCTGCGAGGGGAAGTTGATCACATTGTCGGCTTTCGAGTAGCCAGTCAGGGTATAATAGTACTCGACGTTGTTCAGCAGCCCTGTGTCGATGTACTCGTACTGCAGGCCGGTGTCGTACCCCACCCCGTCGATCACATCATACTCGGCGAGCATGTGCCACGGTCCATCAAGCCCCCTAGTACTCTTGTAGAGACGATATCCCTCGAACGGCCTTCGAATTGTATCTCCGCGGGAGGGATCCTCGTAGAGCTCAGGATTCGTTCTTGCATCCTGCGGACGCCAGTTGATGCGAACCTCGTGGTTGCCGATCGTCGTTCGATAGGCCGGCTTCGGCGGGGGGGACGGAACTCTGAACGCTTTGGTCTTGAGGAAATTCAAATAGTCAGCGTTCTTGAGCACCCCCGCAAGTCCAAATCCCAGGACTTCCGCGATCTCCACCTTGAGCGTGTCACCAACTTTCAGCTGAAACGGTCCGCAAGCCAGCACGATGTGCGCACGGGAGGGTTGATCCAGCCGGTCCTGCATGATCGTGCCACTGGCCATCTCCCCGTAAACAATGTTGTCCCTCGTCGGCAGAGTCTCGTGCTCGTAGTACTTGAAGGTCCACTTCAGTCCGGGATCATCAGGCCTGACAATTTTGAATCCAATCGGGGCGATGGCGTTCCCGTCATCCCCTCCAGGAACGTCCTGGTCTACCGACATGTGATGGTCGGGATAGTAGCGCGCGATCTCGTCGAGGAAATAGCCTCCCGCGTTGATGTTGCCCACTCCCCCATGGTGCCAGAATCCTACATAGACATCTTTCAGGGGGATTTTTTTGGGGACGATGTAGTACTTGAAGATGATGAACTCGTCCACCGGTTGCGAGCTCCACGCATAACTCGTCTGGAGGACGTCGAGATAGAGCGGCGTATGGTTATCAATATTGAGGATGTTATAGTCGCTGTACCTGCAAACGAAATCCTGATCAGACACAGCGCCGTAGTTCGGCCAGTATGGAATCTGGAGTGTGTCACCCCGGGAACCTACCCAGATCGTGTCCCACGATGCTCCGGTTGGGTAGAACTCGTTTGGGCCGAAGTGCGATTGGGTCTCAGAAACAAGCGTGTCGCCCGTCGGTGTGATGCCCCCAATCCACAGCCCGTACTGGATGACATGTTCCTCATCGCTGCCGGGAGGAAATTCGCAGTTGATGAGGCCCGGATATTTCGTCAGCGCCTTGTTGAGCGCGCCCATATTGGTCACTACCTGCCGCACCTTGCCCACATTGTGCATTCTCCAGTCAAGCTTCGCGAACTGAGCATGACCAAGCGGTGATATCAGCACGGCAATGATGAAGACCTTCCAGGCGAGGGCGCGCTGCTGTGCATCCTGCTTTTCTCTTCCCTGGTCCATGAGGTTCCTTCAGATCAAAAATCGATTCGGAGACCGATCTTCGTGTTTCGCCCGTTGGAGAACTGGCGGGGATCCATCAGGCTGAGCATAGTGTAGTAGTCATAGAAATTCGGCTGAGGACGCTCCACGTCACCATACCGAAATGGCTTCCCCGTCCATGTGTCAAACCCGAAGCTCATCTGAATATTCTTTTGGTCGAACAAGTTGAAGATGTCGACCGTGAGGGCCCAGCGGACGCCCCAGAGTTGAAAGCCCTTCTCGAATTTTGCGTCCGTGGTTGAGTAGGACGGGCCCGTCGCAGTATTTTCCCTTTTCTGCGCGTCCACCGGATTCAGCGTCGCGTCACCCGGTGTGTAGGGATTCCCTGTAGAGAACCGGTAGAGCACTGTGAGATTCCAGTCGTCGGGAAGCTTGAGGCCGAAGGGGGCCGGGTGATGACCTTCCGACGCCGCGAGCGTTCCCTGGAAGATAACCTGATGACGTATGTCCCATCCGAGGGGGCGCTCCCGTATCGGGTACGGAAAATTCGTTACGGAGCGAATGTAGTCATCAAATGCAGAAGAGGAATACCCGCTGGTCCATTGAATTGTGTAGTTGAGCTTCCCTGAGACGAAGTCGGAATATCTCTTGTTCATCTCAACTTCCAGCCCCCGGGCGCGTGCGTAGCCCTTATTGTCATAGAGCTCGACAGGCAATCCCTCCGTTCCGTAGGCCCGCGTCGTTCCCACCTGCTTGGAAATGTCCTTTGCGTAACTCTTGATATCGATCGCCCATACATCTGTGAGCTGATGAGTAAAACCAAACTCGTAGAGGATCGTCTGCTCGTAGTCGAGCTTCGGATTGCCAGTGTAGATGCCGCTGTAAGGATCGCGGTAGAAGTATTGCAGCTCGGGCAGCTGATTGAAATGGCCATAGGAGAAAAATACAACCATGTATTCCGAGATGGGGAACGAGATGCCAAGACGAGGGCTGAATTTGTAAACGACCGACTTCCAATCGGGCGTCAGGTTTGTGGCCCTTTTCCAAATCGTCTTCCATTCGTCCTGCATCACGGTCGAGCCAACCCCGAACCAATCCAATCGGAGACCGGCGTTGATAATGAGATACTCAAGCTCAAACTTGTCCTGCAGATAGGCCGCGCCAATTGTCGGCTTGACCTGGAACACCCACCTGTTCTGGCCGAAGAGAGGAAACGGACCGGGCGGTGGCAGTGAGTCAATGCTCTGACCGTAGCGTGAGAGCTTCACGCCGCCGTCCTGGATGTCGATGTAGCTGATATCGTTGTAGCGGATTTCGACGCCTGTCTTCAGCAAATGGGCCGGATGAACCTGGGATGTGAGATCACCCTTGAAGGTAAATGTCTTTGTCTTGTCATCCCTCCAGATGTTCTCGTATCCCCGCTCATCATAGAAACCGGTTCTCGAGTCGACCTGCGGAGAAGATATTTTACTGATGTAACGACGGGTACTGTCCTGATACCAGAAATCGGGCGGAGCCTTGCCATCCCAGGAACCTTTGTAGGTGACTCCGAGATAGCCGAGGTTCACTGCATAGTATGTTGACTTCGACAGAACATGATTGAATTGCATGTTCAACGCGTGATTCACCCGGCGGTACGCCACAGCCCGGTCGGGATAGTAGTTCCAGAGCCAGTCGAAGCTGCTCCACTGGTTCCATGAACCGTGATAACTCATCGTTAGCCGATGTAACGGTGTGATGTCATAGTTAAGCTTCGCATTGATGTTCTGCGTGTTCTCCTGTTTCTCGGTTACATCAAAGCCGAACAGCGAGAACTTTCCCCGTTGCCGGTGATTGTTGTACGGGGTGTTAGTGAGCGTTCCGTTTCCTGAGATGAAGAAGCTCATTTCGCCGGGGAGATGCGCGCCAGCTGATGGCAGCAGTGAGCGCGTGATAGGTTCAGGGCCTCCAATGAAGAAGGAAACATAGTTGGTGCAATATGATTCGCCGAACACCTTCGCCTGGTCCGTCTTGTATTCCAGGCCCCCCTTCAGTTTCTCGCCGCCGGTCTTTGTCGTAATGTTGACAACGCCCGATTGCGCCTGACCGTATTCCGCATTGAATGCACCTGTCAGCAGCTCAATGCTTTCGACGTCCACCACATTGAGATCAACAACGCTTCTGCCCCCATAGATCGGGTGCGTAACGGGCATGCCATCAATCATGTAGAGAATCTCGCCGCCCCGACCGCCGCGTATATGTATGTCTTTCAGGCTTTCGTCCCTCACCTGGATCTGGCTTCCATCAGCGAGCTTCAATGTTGGCGGGACACTTGACAGGATGGTCCCGGCTTGCAGCTTGAATATATCGGTGGCAGATTCAAGTCCCGGTGTTTCGCGAATCGTCTGACTTGTCACAGTGCGGCGGGTAGAGGTTACATCTTTCAGCACCATTTTCTGCTCGGCCGTGACAACTACTTCCGTCATCTCAACCGTCGATTGATCAAGCTGGATGTTGATTTCTGTGGTTAGATCCGCCTGCACTCTTACACCCCGTACTGTCAGGGGTTTGTATCCCACCATCGAGACCTGGAGCTCAAAGGTGCCTGGCGGAACTCTCAGGATGTAGTAAAAACCGTTTTCATCCGCAGCGGCACCAAGGGTTGTCCCCTTCACAGTGACATTCGCACCCATCAGGATTTCGCCGGTCTGTTTGTCCCGCACCGTACCGGCAATCTTGCCAACGTTCTGTGCCGAGAGCGGCGTCACCATCATCGTCCAAAGCAGGACACCAACGATTGTCGCTGCTGCTCGTTTTAGGCTGATCAGACGCGTTGTCATGTGCGAGGCCTCAGTTGACGCGAAGATTTTGCAGAATCTCATTCGCCATTCTCTTGGCGTCATCCTTCTTGACAAAGTACATCGGAAATCCGAGCACCACGGCATCGAACGCGGTGCCGAAGTACCGCAACGCGATCGCTCTTCCGCGGTAGGTTACAAACGGGCTGTCGTCGCGGTTCACGTAGGAGTAAAGGATATCCGTGAAACCAGCCATCTTTGTGATGAGGTTCACCTGTCCCAGCTTCCCATCATTAGGAAAGAAAGCCAGCTTTGTCGAATCGACGCGGAAGTCACTGAATATTCCTCCCTTTCCCTGGCCACCGAGGCAGTCCCCAATGATTTGGGTCTCGTCGACAGTGTAGATATGCAGGTAATCGTACACGAACGTTCCCCTGGGAAACGTGAAGGGGAAGTTGTTGTAGTAGGCAAACGATTTGAGGATGCGCCATCCGCTCATCAGGAACTTTCCACCTACCTTCAGGTAGTCTGTGAAAACGGTGATGTTGTTCGGGTCTGAAATCTTGTGCGGACGTGCGGACGGTTGGTCGTCCGCGTGCCACACGAGCAGCCTGTAGTGGCCGAGGACATCGCGGGGAGGCATGCCTTTCTCTTTGAAGTCCCATGAATCCGATCCGGGGAACACTTCCGCATAGAACTGATCAGTCGTTGAATCTGAAATGTTGTACGTGATGAACGGATTGTTGAATTCATCCGTCTCATCAATGATCAGGACTTTCCGATCGAACGGCGGAATCGTGAGACGGACAGAGACGGAATCCCCGATTGGATCCACTAGGTTCGTGTTATTGCGGGACGTTGCTTTGATGTAATGAGTCCCGTTAAGCGGTTGCTTGAACTTCCCGGGTGGAATGAACACCGCCGTGTCTGATCCCCAGTTCCATGGCCCGCCGTCCACTGACCACGCAAGGTCGACCACCTTTCCCCCCTTCGTGAGGTCGGCACCGTTGAAAAGGAGAGGGACACCTGACCACCAGTCGGTGACATGGTCGACGACGAGCAGAACTTCGTTTCTCACAGGTGTCACGATTTTGGTGATCGGCGGCGCTGTTCGTGTCGTATACAGAAACTTCTCCGCCGGTGCAGGATCGGGGTCGCCGTCGTTGTCAACCGCCCGGACGAAAAATCGCTGACGATTGAGTGGATCAGTCGAATTGAAAGCAATCGTGACGGATGCTGCGGCTGTGTCTGTCCACCTTGTGGAATCGAAGAGCACCCACGTGTTCATCGTGCCGGGTTGAAGATGGTACGTAAAGTACCGGTACTGATAGCCGGCGATAAATCCGTCGTCGTCGCCTGCTGTCCAATTCAGCGTGACGAGCGCGAAAACGGTGTCGTTGTCCTTTGGGACATTGGCGAGCTTCGTCCTCGGCGGTTTGTTCGGATTAGGCGGGGATGTCGGTCGCTCGCAGGAGAGCCACACAAAGGTGCCGCTGACAACAATCAGACTACTGAAAAACGAAAACAGTCTCTTCATAGTTTTTGAATGCCGACGATCTTCACCTTTCTGTCGAACAGGTAGGTATCTCGGTACCGTGACAATGAACCAAATGGCGAGATTTCAAGATCTATTTGTGTGACACCACCCGCCTCTACAGTGATATTGGCCGGAAACGCCATTTGGGCGCGGGCTCCCGGCGGCAGCTGTATTGGGTTTTGATAAACTTTGGGAACAAAAACCAGGATTTCGTAGGCAGTCAGGTTGAATGTCAGCGAATCGTAGCTGCCGGGAGGGACGTAGGAGTTGAAGATCGTGTACTGGATGTACCGGCTGTTCTTCGCATGAATCTCCGAAATGTCCGAGGGCTTGACCGGAACTCCGTTCAACCACTGGCGGGCCAGAATATTGACAGTGTCGGCCCCAATCCGTTCGATACCGGGATCAGCATAGAGAAACGCGTAGTTGTCCCCTCTGTGGAGTCTTCCCTGACTGATATAGAGATTGAACTCATCCCATCTCGAAAACCGCGACGTGTCGCTTCTGATGACAATGGTTGTATCCTGTTCGTTCGCCTTGATCGTGACTTTCAGGATGCCCGGGCTCGGAGACGGTTCAACTCCAGTCTTACATCCGGCAAGCACAGACAGGAGACCAACGACAGCCACACCAGCATACAGAAGCCGTTTGTGCATGCTGAATCCTTGGATCTTCTTGACAATGCAGAGCTTCCGCGGGGCCGGCTACCCCCCCGGCCCCGCGAAAGCGTTTCGGTCAGCGCAGCAACAACATCTTTTGTGTCTTGACAAGGTCGCCCGCCTTCAGCTGGTAGAAGTACACGCCAGAGGCGACGACGGTTCCTCCTTCATTCGTTGCATCCCACGTGACACGATGATCTCCCGCATGCCGCTCCTCGTTCACCAGCGTCTTCACCTTGCGGCCAAGGAGATCGTACACGACAAGGGAAACCTGCTGAAACTTCGGGACAGCAAACCGAATCACCGTGGACGGGTTGAAGGGATTCGGATAATTCTGATCCAGGTCGAACTTTCCGGCGATTTCAGAGGCGTATGTGCCGCCAACATCCGTAACGAGACCGACAGCAGGATAGTTGTAGACTTTGACGTTGTCGATCTTTCCTCTGAAGGGGGCTACGTACCAGTTGTCAGTGGTGAGGAAGTGCGCTCTCCCGATGCGAAGTGGTGCACCGGCCATCAGAGGAGCTTCAACTTTAGTCTTGAATGTCTTGAACATCAGCTTGTCATTCTCGTCCCTGATCGCCATACCGAACACTCCATTGGTCTTGCTCCGTTCGAGAATGACATGCCTCCACTTACCAACATGGGCGAGCGACGCGACGGTGGTATCCTGGAGCACTGTCGAACTTGTCGCACCCCAGTAGCGTGCGGTGAACACAGGTTTTCCGGCTGCTCCGTTCCGGAAGCTGAGCTCGAAGTTCGCGTTGTTCCAATCGTCCACCTTCGTCGGATTGATGATGATGCGCGTCGCGTGCAGATCGGCAGAGTCGGCTTTGATCCATGCATCAAGTGCGAATTCCTCCACTGCAAGGAACGGCGACACAGCTTCAACCCAGTTGGAGTCAATAATCACACCGGGATGCGTCTTCAGCCAGAGGGAATTGGAGCCAATACCGGTCGGATGATCAGTGGAGTAGTCGTAATACTTATGCGTCACGATCGTCGCACCATTCTCGGAGTAATCTTTGGGCACAGCAGGCGCTTCATCGAACGTGATATCCAACACTTTCATGTTCGGCTTGTAGATCATGAACGAGTAATAGCTGGGATTCTTCGCTGCCTCCGCATCCACCGGAGAAAGTGAACTGTAGTTGTTGTTGTCCGTGCACTTGACGTAGTACTGAATCCTTGCCTTGAAGGCCTGACCGGGGATATTGCCCGTATAGGTATTGGTCCCTGTCAAGCTCATCGTAACGCTCGTGAATGCACTGACCGTATCTGTACGGCAGTAAAGCCTGACGCTGGTCATGCTACCGCCTGCATTCAGAGGAAACACCGTCACCGAAATCGGGTACGACGTCAGCGTGGATGGCTGGTTCGCCAGCCTCGAGACATCAGAGATGACCGGCGGGCCGGCGAAGTTCCGAACGACTTTGCTGATGCGGACCTCATCAATGAATCCGTCTAGCCATGAATCGGTGCTTGGCGCCGCAAGTCCAACGGCTCCTGCCCAGCCCATATGCAGATCTTTCTTGCTGGTCTTCGGGATGTCCACCTTTTTGTCGAATCCCCTTGTAAGAAAACCTTTGAGGTTTAGACTCTTGTCGTGCACCATACAGGCAATAAAGGCACGCGCAGTATCTCGAATGAACGTCAGGTGTACCCACTCTCCAGGGACAAACATATTGTTGGGAGATGTCACGCTGATGAATTGATCGCCAGGCGTATAGTAGCCGGCGTGGAACAAACGATTGTCCCCCCACATCTCCAGCCAGTAGTTCGGGTGCCAGAACACATCGTCGCCCGGCTTCATGACGACGCGGGGAACCCACCGGTAATCGCTAGAGTTGTCACCGAAGGTGAAGATGTTTGCCCATGCTTCAATCGTCCAGCTACCGGTCATGTCAAGTGCTGCTGTATCCTGCAGCGTGATGTAACTGGAATCGTTGATCGAGCCATTGTCGATGCGAACGCACTGGCCGAGAGATGGTAGCGTTGAATTGTTCAGGAAGTAAATCTTCGCGGGATTGGTTGTGTGCTTCACTGCAGTCGCTGCCGTTTTTCCGACAGTGGCAGCGTCGTTCGTCAGGTTTCCATCGAAATGGAGCAGCACCACGGTGACGGAGTCCACCTTGTATGGTCCGCCAATCTGCTCCAACGCCTGTGCTGACGCACCTTGCACGACGAACAGTGCAAGTAGGGCAATTGCTGCAAACGCAATCAAGGATCTCATTGTTTTGTCTCCTTGTCGTGAATTTTTGACTACGCCGATAATCGGATTTCACGCCACATCCCGTTGTTCACGTCGCTTTACTCTGCGCCTATGCCTTTGCTTCACCCCCTTTCAAGCTATCGGTTGAACATATGTGCGTTGGAGTACTTCTGAATGTCGTTGTCGGATGATGGATGGCCCCGTTTAACCAAATGAGGAAATTTCACGAGGAAGGTGCCGCAGTTTCAGCGCAGTTCTTCTTCTCCGCTTTCCCGTTTCATCACAGAGGTAAGGGTGATCTGCTCAACCACGCTGCACAGTGGAGTTGGAGAGCCATAGCATTGCGCCGATGGTACGATTGCAGCGTGCCTTGTTTCTCGCAATTCATGCTGCAAACGCCTCCAATATAGCTCTTCACTCGACCCGTGTCAAGTATAGGGGGATGCGCTTTCTATTCCAAAGAGAATAGGAAAGCTTGTTTCGTCAATATTGCCCTATCGAAATACTGCCAAATCGACAGGTTCGGGCTCAAGGCTTAATCGCCTACCGTTCGTTGACGACCCACAACAAGAGCCGGAATTTGAATGAGGAATCGCACCTTTAGATATCTGGCACGTCCGTCAAAATGTCCTTTGCGAGGTTGCCACTGTCCCAAGTTGCTAATCCCTGGATGAACCCGCAATCGCGGAGCATACGAAAGCTCTGGCGAGCGAACGATGGTGGTAAACCGCAACTGCTTCTGCGACCACCGCTTGATGGTGTGATGGATCAAGACCTGCTACCTGACTCAAACGTTTTCGATTGCTCATAGCTGGGAATTCAACGCCATTTCAAATACCCTGCACAGGTGTGTGAGTTGTGTAAAGTTCCTGTTCCGGGCACTCGAAAAACCAAAACCACCCAACGGGTGGTTTTGTGTTTTTCGCATCTCACTTGAAAAGAACTGAGTGTCCTGTTTACCCCGATGTTTCTTATCGGGGCGCGCCCCGACGTTTCCTGCCGGGGCCTGCCCCGAGCGAACGAGCGTTGTTTGCGAGTGAGTCGAGGGGTTCCGGGCACAGAAAACGGCGCCCCGCCTCTTGGCGGGGCGTTCATTTTCTATCTCTTTGGAACTGTACCTGGTAGTTCTGCCTGTGGTGAGCGACCCCGAGCGAGCGGAGCGAGTCGAGGGGGAGTCGAGCCATTCCGGGAATCCATCCGAGTTCAGGTCTTCGATCTCTGCATCCGCAACCGAACCGTCGATGAGTTGAGTGATTGACCGGTTGTCCACCGATAGTCCGAAAGGATAGATCTCCAGCTCCTCCTTCCCCGCTTTGGGCTTCGAAGTAACATGAAAACCAATGCCTTGAAGCCTTAGTATTCTGCTGAAGGTGGTCTTGTCGACCTGCGTGACATCAAGGGGTCCGTCCATCTTCTTATACGTGCCGGCGACGGTCGCCCCGCCCGAGCAGAAGAAATACAGAGCCGCTTCATCCTCCGGACGTTCAGTTGCGATGGTTACGCTCCCCGCCCCGAACTTGATGATGACCGTCTTCCCCTCGGCGACAGTGCTAAAGGTACTGTCATTGGTTCTGTACGCCTTCGTGTCAAACGTGCAGGTAGGTTTCTTACGATCTGCCCTCGACCGCACTGAAAGCCAAATCACATCAGCAGAGAGGTGCTTCACAGAGACAGCGACCCAATCGTATCCTTCGCCTCGCATCTCATAATCCGGGGTCACGTAGTTACCCGAGACTCCCGGCTGGCTGGCGGCTTCAATCCGCGTTATCTCCTTTCGGTCAGTACTTTCCGAATTCTTCTTACATGCGCAGGTTGTCAATGCAACCGCTCCGATCACGACAACGGTGCCGACTCGTACAATGTTCATCATCGTCTTCGCGCCATTCTCATTTGAAATTCGTTTCAACGGTCGCCACCCATGATCAACCGCTCCAAGTGATCTCACGTCTCCGACTTGTTCAATATTCGGGAGTCCATTACCGGTTGCCAAGGCATGATATTCGACTGAAGGCGTGCCTACACCTGCTTTGCAGTGGTACACAGGAACTTCCTGCTCGCCTGAGCCTCCATCACGTTTGTGCCTTCCAACAGAATGCTGATGCCGGGTTTCTGTTCAGCTGCAAACTTGATCACTTGCTCGTACCGTAGCTTGCCGAGTCCCGCACCAACGCACACGAGCTGGCCATCGTGGATGTCAAAGTCCTTCGCATGAATAGCAGCGATCCGATCACCAAAGAGTTCGAATGACTCCCCAATAATGCGTTCCTGCTCGTGATGGTTCTCAAGGGAGAGCAGATTCACAGGATCGAACACGACCTGCAGATTGTTCGATGCCACCGCATCAAGCATTCGCCTCATCTTCCGGGGAGTCGACACGACATGCGATGTTACGCCCTCGATCCCGACCAAAGCACCAAACCTCTCGGCCTCTGCAACAAGCTCTGCGATGCTCGCAACGGATTGCCGAAAAGCAGACTCACCATGGTTTTCGGGATGAGGTAGATACTCAGCGTCGACAGATCCGGTCTCCAGCGCCACAAGGCCGGCGCCGAAATCGCGGGCATATCGCAGGTGTTCTTTGAAGAGTGACAGTAGAGACCTCCGTGTCTCCGGATCAGGGTGAATGGGGTTCACGTAACAGCCAAGCACCGCGATCTGGACACCATGTCTGTGAAACGCTTGCCCGATTTCATGCGCGAGACCCGGATTAAGAACGCCCGGTCTCAGCGTGACTCCTGCAATCGCTTTGCCGACTGCAAGTTGTGCGCAAACCATCTTGTGCGCTGCAATTCGTGCAGCGAGTTCGTCGGCTGGCAGACAGCCGAAGTCATGAGCACGAACGCCGATGCGAAGAGTGGATGTGGTACTAACGTTGTCGCCTTTCGTTCCGCGTGCTGATGGATGTATTCACTCAACATCAGAAGGGTCAGTCCCTGACCGTACAACGTTGGATAGCGCGTCAGCTTCCCATAGGCATCAATCGTCGGCATGATGGGCGTGCCGCCAGATACGCCTTCGACTGCACCGTCGGGATTGATCATTTAGGTGACTGCGTCTGCGGCGATGAGTGCCCGATCCATCTTTGCGGGTTCCAGCAAAGAT
>Ga0233422_10000607_pt1 | contig 17338 bp, 15 predicted proteins | sample Watercolumn_Mata_2_FD_182724 | JGI IMG/M metagenome (GOLD analysis project Ga0233422, IMG submission 182724) | Freshwater microbial communities from Lake Matano, South Sulawesi, Indonesia - Watercolumn_Matano_2014_110_MG | ecosystem: Environmental > Aquatic > Freshwater > Lake | place...
ACGTGATTGACGTCAACAATTACCCAATCCCGGAAATAGCGGACAAAAGCAGAAAAACAAGAAAAATCGGATTGGGAATAATGGGATTTGCAGACCTTTTATACCAACTTGATATTCCATACAACTCCGAAGATGGAATCAAAATGGGAGAACGCATTATGCGATTCATCGATGAAAAATCAAAAGAGAAATCAATCAAAATGGCAGCGACTCGAGGAACTTTCCCGGCATGGGACGGTTCATTCTACAGCAAAAACGGAATAAAAATCAGGAATGCCTGCACCACGACAGTCGCACCGACAGGAACAATCGGCATGCTCGCAGACGCCTCAACAGGCCTTGAACCAAACTTCGCAATTTCATTCATAAAGAACGTGATGGACGGCACCGAGCTCTTATATACAAACAGATATTTCGAATATCGATTAAAAGAAGAAGGTCTTTACTCAAAAGAACTGATGCAAGAAATAGCCAAAATCGGATCAATTCAGGAATTTAAAGAGATCCCTGAAAAAATAAGAAGAACTTTCGTCGTAGCTCAAGACATTACCCCGGAATGGCACATAAAAATGCAAGCTGCATTCCAAAAATACGTAGACTCAAGCGTTTCAAAAACAATAAATTTCCCAGCAGAAGCCTCAATCAAAGACATCGAACAAGCTTATTTGGTAGCTCACTCCCTAAAATGCAAAGGAATAACAATATACAGAGACGGCAGCAGAGACAATCAAGTCCTCAACATCGGGAAAGTAAATAAAAGAGACGAGACACATTTCCACGAACAAGAACCCGAACAAGACCATTACGGCCCTTCTACTAATGGGTCTTCCGCAAGAGAAATCAATCTTGGCCAAATGACAGCATCGACGACATTCAAGGAGACATCACCTGCAACATCAAAAAATTTCACGGAAAAAACATTGAGATCTTCAGAATCAACAGTAGAACCCCCATTCCAATCCCAAACCTCAATTCAGGAAATCCCTCCCCCGCCAATCGTAGAAACAGCAAACGAAAAACGTGAACACAAATCGATCCGCACACAAGAAGCAGCGCGGGGAGGAGTCCAACCCACAAAAGAGGAAATCATCAAAAACAAGAAATGCCCTGAGTGTGGAAACGAAGTGAAAATTGGTGAAGGATGCGTTCTATGCCTTCACTGCGGATTTTCAGCATGCACCGTTTAAAAAAAACTGCACGCGAACCAACGCAGACCAACAGAAACCAATCTGAAAAACTTGACTTTAATTAAAAAAATGATACAGTAAAACCCCTCAAAAACGGGCTATCAATTTTTAATCAAAAATAAATTGTCAGCGGAACTAGCAGAACAATTAGATGAAGAGGACCTAAAGTCCCCTCTTGCAGCGGAAAACCGCAATGGTCTTTCCGAAACCCCAAGAACTCAAGACAATGTCCATGATATGATGGAACACCTCGGGCTGACCGACAAAGAAAGAGATGGCATCCGCAAAGGGAAAAGTGTGTACGACATCCGCACAGAGCGAAGAGAAGCGGAAAGAGACGCAGGAAAACTCATCGACCTGGCTTTAGACCAAGAAAAAATATCGGCAGAAGAAGCAAAAAAATTCAGGAAACAACTTGAGGAAGCAGGCAACCAAGGAACCAAAGATAAATTAATCGAAGATATCCAACAAAGAGTCGCAAACGTTGAAACTAAAAAAGATAAAAAAGCGGAATTAGACGAATCTGACCCAGATCTCCAAAAAGCATACAAGCAATATGATAAACTGATTGACGAGAATCAGCATCTCCTGGGCAAAAAAGCAGCCGAAGAATACAAGGAATGGATAAGAGAACAGAAACCAAGCATCGAAACCGTGGAACAATTAACGGTAAAATTCCTTCAATCAGAACGACCTCCTAGAGTAGAAGCTTTCAATGCGCTCAAAACAACATTAAGAAAATATGGCATAGGAAGCCCGCTGGAAATCCCCTACTTGGCGGAAGAAGGATTATCGGAAAAAAGAGCATTTTTGAGAAACATACAACAGCTTGAAGCTCAATTCCAAAACATGGGCGGCGTAAAGAGATCCCTTTATTCACAAAAGGCCGAAAGAGAATTAATGAGAAGCATCTGCACAGCCGAAAGCCCGGAAGAACAGTCTTCAATTCTAAAAGAAGCGCAAATACTTTCAAAAGAAGAAGCCACAGGCTTCACCACGCTAAAAGCCGCCGTCAGCTCACATAAAATAAGCCAAAAATCAATGAACGGCATGCTGGAATACTACAGAAACTTAGATACCGTAGATGCACGATCGGAAAATTTAAAACTCTGGGACACATTCATAGAAAACGAGGCGAAATTAACGGACAAACTGAAAGAAGTCTTCGACGCCGAACCAAAAAACGAAGAAGGATTCAAATTGGCATTCCGAATCTTCAAAGATCTGGACTACTCCGGCAAAGAAAAATTCATCGAAGAACAAGAGCGTAAACGAGAGAAAGAAACAAAAGAAGAAGATCACAACAAAGAACTGGCGATTGAAACCTTTAAACACGAGTGTTCCAAAGCCTGCGAGGCAAAAACAATTTCAGAAAAAACCGAAAGCAACTATAGCGATTGGATCGACAAAAACTCTGAAGGCAAATCATTCAAAGAAGTGAAAGAATTTTTGGATATATTAACTTCTCCGGAACCAAATGAAAAATACAAAAACCTTAAAGCATACAAAAATCGAAGAGAGAAATTTACCGCAGACTTGCGACGCCTACGCGACGTAAACCCGGCCATGACAGACGAGGAACTCAAAGAATGGCAGGATGAATACGACGAAGAAGGATGGAACAAACGTGCGGAAATCCACAAAGAATTAAAACTGGAAATCGACAAAGCGTTAAAATCACGCACAAAAGAAAGATTTGGGAAATTGGGTGTAGTCGCGGCAAAAGAGGTCCGTGACGCAAAAGAAGCGGACGAAGAAACAGCAGCAAAAAACAAGGAAACAGCAATAAACGCGATTAGAGACCTGTTAAAACTAAAAGCGTACGGCACAGCGATGAAACTTTGCGCAAAACTTCTAAAGGACAATCCGTTCGATGAAGACGTACTAAGTCTATTGGATGAAATAGCAAAGTACGCAGACGCGCAAACAATCGTGGCAGATCAAACAAACGAAAAAGAGATATTCGACAAATATGGCATGATCGCAGATAAAATGATGGTAGAAGACAAAGAGGTTAAATTTGACACGGACGAGATCCAAACACAGGAACAAGCTTTAATTATGGCAAGAAAAGACCAGGAACAACGACACCAACTCAATACAAAAGACAGAAACAAAGAAGCGGTATTGGACAAAGTAAAAGGTGATAAAGAAATAGAGGATATTGCACGCGATTACCTGGAAGGAAGCGAAGATGAAGAATTATTAAACGTGGACACGTTAACAGGGCAAGAAGCCGTCGTATTAGACTTCGACACAGACAGTAGCAGAGATGACAAACTAATAGAAAGAGAGGAAGTACAAGCAGAACGTGAAAAAGCCGGAGACAAAAAAGGTTCCACGATCATTGAATTCGAACAAGGGAAAACAGGCCGAACAATTGACGCAAGAAGCGGGAAAGAAGCCGAACTGCAGCAAAACAAAGAGAAAGAAGAAATGGCAGAAGAAATGGCGGAAGAAATAGTAGAAGAAGTACATGCCGGAGAAGAAGAAACTCCAGAACAATTAGCACTTGCGAAAGAAGCTGCTCTTGCAAAATTGGAGAAAAAAGCAAACACTAAGATCAGCAGAATGGACCCGTAATAATGCTCCAAACGTTTCAAACAATTTTGGTTTTATCAGGATTAATATTTGTGTGCATAATTATTCTGGCGCTAGTAACTTCTTTTTTAGTCGCCATATTTGGCGGAGGCCCATTCGTCCCAACTCCAATAAAAGCGGTCAAAGAAATCCTTAAACACGCGGAAATAAAAAAAGGAGATCGACTCTACGATATAGGAGCAGGAGACGGACGTTATTTACATTACGCGGAAAAACTTTACGGAGCGAAAGCAACCGGGTTTGAAATCGATCCGTTCGTTTACGCAATTGCCAAAATAAATAGATTTTTATTTGGCTGGAAAGGAAAAATGATAAGAGGCAATTTCCAGAAATATCCGCTTACAGATGCGGATATTGTAATTTGCTATATGCTCCCGCGAACATTAGAGCAATACCAAAAAAAATTCGACAAAGAACTGAAAGAAAACTGTAAAATCATTTCATACAGCTTCCATGTCGGGAACTACCAGCCATACAAAGAAATCAAAGCAAATAAAAAAACAGGAATTAAAAAAATCTTCATATACAAAATTCAAAGAAAACGTGACAAATCAGCGAAAAATTCAACAAAAAAGAAAACAACCTTCATCAAAACATAACAGGCAAAAGCAAACACATTAGAAAGTCCGTCACTAAAAAACCCGAACAAAACGGCAAAAAAAGAGAAAAGCATCAAAAAAGGAATAAACGGAAGAACAAAAATATTGGCAAGCGGACATATAAATGAAAATCGCCCAAAATTCTTCAATATGACAGGCATTGTAAAAACCTGCGCCGAAAGCGTCATCGAAAAATTTTCGCGAATGGCGAAAATAACCGGAATTCTTTTCAAAAATCTGCCAAAGAATCCGCCCGCAGCAGAAAGCTTCGGAGAAATATAAATAAGCCCAAGCGTAGCCAAAAACGACAACTGGAAACCAACATCATAGACAACGACTTTGGGATTCCACAAACTCATCAAAAAAGCTGAGAGCAAAACTAAATTAATCACGTTTGCCTTTCGTCCGAAATAAATGGCGAAAAGACTTATGCATCCCATAATTCCAGCCCGAAGCACACTGCTCCCCGCCCCCACCAAAACCACAAAAATCGTGATAAAAGAAGCCGCAACAACAACTCTTTTTTTCCTGCTCAGAAAACCAAACAACCCCCAAACAACAATAATAACTAAAGTAATATTATAGCCGGAAATCGCAACAACATGTGTTAATCCTGTCTCCTTAAAATTCTCGACAAGCTCATCAGGAAGCCCTCTCCTCGACCCCAAAAGAAGCGCCGCCGCAAAACTCGAATAAGGCTCCGGAAAAATTTTACTCAACTTATCCTCAAAAATTCCTTTGATTTCATAAATCAATTTCATAAAAACACTGCCGCAATTTTTACCGGCAACTTTTTCTATTTTTGGTCGCGACATAACAGAATAAATATCATCCTTGGCCAAATATTTATCATAAGCAAAATCAGGCAAAGACTCAGGAGCACTGAGATTCCCCGAAACTCGCAAGACATCACCGTATTCAAAAAGAGGATATTTATTAGCATCAATTAAAACCTTACCTTCAAGCATGGTGCAAGCAGAAACAGCGCTCCCGCCACCAATTTTCCCATCAGAATTTTCCCCATCGTCAACATCAACACTCCCATCAGCACCCACATCTCCACCTTCTAAACCATTAAACAAGCAAACCTCATTCACCGTATATTTCACTTTCCCCTCCCTCACGTCCACCTCACCAGAAATACACGCATCAAAAGCAACCACCTCTCCCCCATTCAAATATCTAATGTCATTAACCGGAATAATTTCAGACAAAAAATACCTCCCAATCATCAGAGCACACCCCGAAAAAAGCCAAACCAAACAAATAAGAATATCTGAAACAGTCCGCCTCTTTCTCTTAAAAAACAAAAAAACACCGACAACCAAAGAAATCAAAATCAGAATATCCAAAATAACCTCACCTTCACACCAAAAGCTATAAGTAACACTTCCCAATATTCCACCGATCATGAACAAAAAGCCTTTCATAGAACACACTCTAATCCCCAAAGATTAAATTTTTCCAAAATCTCAGTAAAATTTTCCTAAAAAATTAGTAAAAAATATATCCAAACAAAGCCGGACACTCCAAAACCAGAGAAAGTTCGAACAACAACTCTCAAACCAAACATTATCCAAACGCTAATTAGCAACCCCAGCCCCAAGTCCGGCATAAAACGCCTTAAAGAACGCGCTCAAATCAAACACCTTATAATCCTGAGGAGCTTCTATATAAAAAGGCTGGTTTAAATCTGAAAACGCTAACTCCAATTCCACATCCTTAAGCCCCATAGCAGCAGGGTCAGCCCCAGGGAAAGTGATAGATCCGTCAATCTTAACCAAAATCGAGGTAGCTTTATCAACCCAAACACTACCAGTAAAATCCATGCTCTTGAGCAAAGTATCAAGCTTGGCATCATTCGAAGCATCCTTGGTTCCATTAATTTCTGAAACCTTTTTCAAATAATCAGCAAGTCCAACCTTATCCAGCACTACATCGTACTTGTAAGCAGGTTTGCCATTTATATCCTCAGTCTTATCAAACTCAATATCCTTGAAAAATTTCGAATCCAAAATAAGCTGACGTGATTGCTTCCCTTCTTCATCAAGCTGAGCAGATGGCGTCCCAACAGCATCAGAAAGCCCACTAACACCACCCAAGTCAGTCCCCAAATCCTTTAATTGTTTTGTATCAATTTGCCACCACACTCCAACTAAATCAGCAAGAGACTCAGCAGGAAAATTCGGAATAGCAGGAAGATCAAGAAGTCTGATATAGAAATACCCGCCGGTATCTTTCAAAGCAACATCAAACCTGTACTCAGGATCGTCCATCTTCACAACCAAACTCACTTCATCCCCAATCTTCTTAGGATCAACATTGCTTGAACCACCATTTACACTTAACTCGAGCTGTGATTCCCTACCGCTGGCAGTAATTTTAGCGGTTAAATCAGAAGCAAAACGAAGAGAACTAACATCTTCAAGATTATAAATTGATTGTTGAATCAATTTGGATGCATCAAGATCAGGAGCCTTTTCTCCACATCCATTTAAAATAAAAACTGAAAGCAACCCCATAAGGACCAACCCTATCACAGATTTTTTAACATTCTTCATAAAAAAGAAATTAGAGAATTTTTAATCATTCTAATCAATAGCCTCATATAAAACAATCTTTTTCAAATTGCATAATCCATCTTTTTAAGTAAAATACATCAAGTGAGTTCGAGACAAATAAATTAAGGAGTAAATACACAAAAGATGGTACAGTTTAAAATCAAAAAAATCAGAGAGAAATTAAAGCACATGGACAAAAACCAAACTAACGAATCACATTCCAACATTGAACCAAGACACGGCCAAGCTCACGAATCCTCCAGCAATCCGGATCAAAAAGATCTTTTCACAGACACTTCAAAAAAAACAATCAAAATCACAACCAAACACGGAGTAAATATTTCGATAATTATTTCATTAATAATAATTGCAGCTCTCTGCGCATTAATCATAAAAGTCGTATTAAGCATAGATGTTAAAACACTTCTCTTAGCAGCAGGCGAAGACCTGCAAAAAGATTCAAGCAATCACACAAACTTTTTAATACTCGGGACAGGCGGAGGCAAACACGACGGAGCGGACCTGACAGACACAATGATGGTAGCAAGCTTGAACCAAGAAAAAGGGACATTGTCAGTCATTTCAATCCCGAGAGACCTGTACGTAAAAGATTCGTTACTGCCAAGCTCGAAAATCAACGAAATTTATTTTAACGCAAAAAAATATTTCAACAGCGAAGTCGAAGGGCTCAATTATTTACAAAAAAAAGTAGAAGAAATCGCAAATCTCAAGATCCAATATTACATCAAGATTGACTTCAGCGGATTTGTAAAAATAATAGACACACTTGGCGGAATCGACATCGACGTTCCGGAAGCGATATACGATCCGTATTACCCGAAAGAAGGAACTATTTACTACGAAACCTTCAGTATATCAAAAGGCCCACATCACTTGGATGGAACCACGGCTTTAAAATACGCAAGAAGCCGAGAAACATCCTCGGACTTTGACCGATCAAGCCGCCAACAACAAATAATATACGCAATCAAAGACAAAGCGCTTCAAACAAAAACATTTTTGGACCAAGACAAGTTAAAAGGGCTCCTTTCCGCAGTAAAAGACAACATGGTAACAAACATGAAAGTTAGAGAATTGTTAACATTGGGGGCAATCGCGTCAAACTACAGCAAAGACAAAATCATAAACAGATTAATTCATGACGACCCAGTCCAGTGCGGAGGATTTTTGTACACACCGCAAAAAGAATTTTACGGCGGAATTTTCGTTTTGATCCCAGCTGGCGGAGACAACTATATTCAGGAATATATCGACCTCAGCATAAATAATCCGGAAGCATTTAAAGAAAATGCAAAAATACAGATACTGAACGGAACAAAGAAAAGCGGAGTCGCCGCGGAAACAAAACAAGTGCTAAAACGATTCTGCTTTAACATTGTAAGATTCGGAAACGGCCAATCAAAAGAACTAACAAAGACTACGATCTATTACAAAATGCTTCCTCTTCCAAAAGAGAACCCCGATGACGAAACAAAATACTACAAACCCTATACAGTTGATGCGCTAAAGAAATTAATTCCCATGGCATCGGAGTCAACAACCTTCCCGCAAAAATACATCGACGAGGGCTACGACAAAAATTCCGATATCATTTTGGAATTGGGATCGGACTACGTAGATTCAGATTCCTTCTGGGAAGATCCGTTTTACGCTTTATATAGCGTTATTTACTCCCCCAAAAAAGCTACAACCGCAACGCAAACAACCCCTGGAACACAAAATGGCACTGCACAACCAGGAACATCGGCATCAACAACAGCACAATAAATGCCACAATCACCGGAGCCATCAACTCCCGCCACAAGATTAACTTAAAAAAATACGCCACTTGTACTATACTCCGCATCGTCTAGAGAACATTCGGAAAACACCAAGAATTAATCCAATAAGAAACAAATAAAATGCTAGCAAATCTAATCGGTTTTTACATAGTCTCAGCCCTACAGCCTATTTTGGGAATTAATACCAGTCAGGAAATCCCAATAATAGAAACCTCCGCTTTCGACATAAACCAAATGGGCCTTGCCAGCGTACTTTCAATCAGCCAGATTCCAATCAAAAAAGACGGCTTCATTGCCCCGATAATAGATGCCAGCGCAAGTATCGTAATGGACAACCAAACCGGAGAAATTTTATATGAAAAATCATCGCACGACCGCAGACAAATCGCATCAATCACAAAACTGATGACAGCAATAATCATTCTAGAGGAAAACGATCTGAATTCCATAGTAACGGTTTCAAAAGGAGCGAATTATGCAGATGGCTCACAAATGTTTTTAAGAACCGGGGAACAAATCACAGTCGAAAACCTTCTCTTCGGACTGATGATTAATTCCGCAAACGACGCCGCAGTCACATTGGCAGAATTCAATGCTGGAACCGAGGATAAATTCGCAGAAAAAATGAACAAAAAAGCACTCGAATTAGGCCTACTGGACACTCATTTCCAAAATTCGATAGGATACGACAGCAAAAACAACTATTCATCGGCATTCGACGTCGCGAAACTCGCCAGATACGCTTACCAAAAAGATTTCATCAAAGACGCAGCAGTCCTGAAGGAATTTGAGGTCAAATCCACAGATGGAGCCCTCATACACCCACTCAAATCGACAAACGAGCTTTTGGACAGTTATTTAAACATCAAAGGCCTCAAAACGGGACACACGGAAAAAGCAGGCCTGTGTATGGTAGGAATCGCAGAAAACGATAACGGAAACGATATAATCACGGTAGTGCTAAACAGCCCGGCCAGATTCACTGAGACCAAAGTCCTTATAGATTGGACATTCAGAGCATATATTTGGTAACTAACCTTAAGAACCATGTCCGAATTAGTCAGAAATCTGTCTCTCATTCTTGGATCAACTTTTCTAGCATTTTTAATAACTCTGCTTCTAATTCCACGATTCACAAAATTCCTAATCCATCACCGCCTCGGCAAACAAATAAGAGAAGAAGCATTAACAGGAGACAAAACACCGATATTTTCGGCAATGCACGCAAAAAAAGCCGGCACCCCAACAATGGGAGGAATTTTAATTTGGGGATGTGCATTAATCGTAGTAATAATTTCAAGAATAATATCGGCAATAGGTCTCTCCGACAGATCACTGCTAAACAGAAAAGAAACTTGGATCCCAATATTCACAATGCTGGCAGTTGGAGCGCTTGGGGCACTAGACGATTATCTTAACATCAAAGGAATTGGAAAAACAAAAGGCCTGAGCGCAAAATTCAAACTCGCATGGCTGACAATTTTCGCAGGAGTCGGAGCATATTGGTTCTTCGAGAAATTGGGATTCAGCACCATCAACATTCCATGGGTCGGGAACATGGAAATCGGCTGGCTGTACATCCCATTATTTATCTTCATCATCCTCGCAACTGCAAATGCTGTAAATTTCACAGACGGACTTGATGGACTGGCAAGCGGACTTCTCATAATAGCTTTCGGAGCTTTCGGCATATTGGCTTATACCAAAGGACTTCTGATTCTATCCGCATTTTGCGGCGTAATAGCAGGCTCAACAACAGCCTTTCTGTGGTTCAACATCCCTCCGGCGCAATTTTACATGGGAGACACCGGAGCCTTGAGCCTCGGCGCCACACTCGGCGTCATCGCAATGCTGACAAACGAAGTTCTAATCCTACCGATAATAGGCCTTGTCTTCGTCATCGAAACTCTATCAGTAATAATCCAACTACTTTCAAAAAAAATCTTCAAAAGAAAAGTATTCCTCGTAGCGCCAATCCACCACCACTTCGAAGCCAAAGGCTGGACCGAATCAAAAGTAGTCATGAGGTTCTGGATAATCGGCGGATTCGCCGGCGCCCTCGGAATAATACTAGGACTAACAACCTAGCCCAACAGCCAAAAACAGACCAAGCAAATCTTCCAACACTCTTTAACTTAATTCTTTAAACTAGTACCCTAGCAGCGGATCCAAAGGTTTTTCATTATCTCCGCTTCCTGAAACCGTAACCCCATATTCAACCTCATGCTGTACAGGCAAAGAAACTACAGGTTTAGGAATAGGTACGACATTTTCAGAGATCACATTGGTCGTAGCAGTAGTCTCAGGAGAAGTTTCCGTCTTGGTAGCAGCCTTCGAAGCGGCAATCGTAGCCGCAGCAGCATCTTCCTGTAATCCCTTAGCCAAAGGATCCACGACCTCTTTAACAGCAGAAACTTTGGTATCCAGCGTCGTAGCATCCGATTCCACCAATGATGTCGCATCACCACCAGAAACAACCGCATCCTGAGTTTGAATAGAAGAAAGCATATCTTTATCTTGCTCCATAGCACTGGAAATCACAGGAGCAACTTCATTTTTAGCACTTTCAGGCAAAGATTGAACGTTTTCATTAACAGCAACAACAGTTTCTGCATAATCATCAAGCGCCTTCGCAGCTAATTCCTGATCACCGGTCTCAGCCAAATCCTGAGCTTCGGACAATTGAGAAGTAGCATGATCTTTTTCAATTAAAGCTTTCTCGGCATCATCCTCTGCAGAAGCCAACTCAGCCTTAAACAAATAATCCTTGGCAACATATAAAGGAGAAGAAGGCAAAACAGCCTTTAACCCTTCCTTCCTTTCACTAAACTTATTATCCAAATATTCCTTTAATTCATCAGCATATTTAGCATCCCCGCTAACCCTGACCTCAGCTATTACATCTTTAAAATTCGAAACTTCCGATACAAATTCATCAAACACTTTTTTAGCATCATCAGTATTAGCCTTCCCATCCTTTAATAAAACCGTCCATTCAACAAACTTTCTGTCGGCAGTTTCAAAATCCAATTTTTCTCCGGAAATATCATCAAAAGTCAAAAGCTTAACAACTCCGGTTTTCAAAGATTTTATAGAATACATCGTAGTTTGGGGGAGAACACCGACAGAATCCTTCATCTCCTCCGCTTTGCTCTCCTCAACCTTGGCTATATGAACTTTGTCATCCTCAAGATTAGATTTAACCCAAGTATCTTCCGCAACTCCGCTTGAAACAGAAACAACTTCGGTCTTTCTATTATTCCTTTTTGCAACAACTTTTTCCCCGCTCTTAACTTTTACTTTCCCATCAACATGAGAAGCAGAAGCCTTCATATCAATCACATTACTATAAACCTCAACAACAGCCTCATTCCCATCTTTATGAACATTAAAAGCCGCCTTTTTCGTGGAAGCAGAAATATCCCCAACCTTCACAACAAAAGAAGAATCTCCTTCAAATAAATTCAAAACCCTCGACCACACATCCCCATTGTTCACTTCAACTTCAACATTTGTAAGCGCCGAATTGGAAGGATCTTCAAAAAGTTTTTTGATATTGATACTACTGTCACCCTTCAAACGTGAAACACTGTCATCCAAAAATCTAATGCTAACCAATCCGTCAGCGGAAGTAGATATCGTGTCCCCTTCGCGAAGCTCCATGTTGGGAAAAGCCTCTTGCTTCTGTCCGTCACGTTCAACTGTAACACCGCCCTTCACATCTTCAATAACCGTAAAACTGTCAGCGAGCGCAACATTTATATCAACACTCATGAAACTAAAAACCCCCATCATCATCACGAAAATCATGAATGCAGAGACAGCTCTCTTCCAAAAAAGCATCGCCTGGCCAAGAAAGAATTTTTGCTGCTTCGCAGCGCTGACATAAGAGATAATTCGTTCCTTCATTCTTGCCTTAGTCGAATAAGAAAGCGAAATTCTTGAAACACTCTCCCTTGCCGCATCAAGAATAAGAGTTTCACCGAGAACCTCATTAAGAGCTCCACCAAAAACACCACTTTTAATTTCACTTATCTGATTAACCAGATGTCTACGAACAACCATCTTTTTCCCTTTCTCAAAAATAGGCTTCGGTAGCCTTTCCAAAAACTTTTCAATTTTTATAATATCTTCATCCATGACACTAAGGTAAACGTTGTAAATGGGCTATTGTTACACAAAATCGACCCCCAATTCCTGCAGCTCTTTTTTCAAAATTTTTAAAGCTCTGAATTGCAAAATTCTCACACTCCCCTCATTTTTCTTTAATATCTGAGCAATTTCAGCATTCGAAAGCTCATTTATAAATTTTAAGATCACAACTTGCTTGTAATTTTTCTTCATTTTCGAAAGAGCAATCCGTAGTTTATCCGCATGAATACTGCTTTCCGTCATGTTTATCGGATTGTGTTCACGACGATACTCAGGTATGTCAGGAGTCAATTCGGAGAAATCCCGATCCTTCTTAAACCTATAACTATCAACTATTAAATTATGAGCAATCCTAAAAACCCAAGCGGAAAAGCTTTTTTTACCAGATTTATATTGTTTTAGTTTCTCCCAAGCTTTCAAGAAAACCATTTCAGTCACATCCTCGGCATCTTCCTTCGGCACACGAAAATAAACATATCGGTATATTTGATCGACAAAACAATCATATACACCGGCAAAAGCTTCTGCATCACCTTTCTGAGCACTTTTCACCAACAACTCGATCTTCGCTAATCGATCAACATTCTTTAAAACATCATCATTAAGCCCATTCACAAAACTTCGAGCTTTTTTCCTTCTGCCAAGCCCGATCGCAATTCTTTCGCCTATACTAATACTTTCATTAAAATTCATAGGAGGGATGAGAGAAGACATGTTTCAATTACAATCAGTACTCATGTCTGTAACTTTATATCACAAAAAACTTGTAAATTAAATAAGCCAAACCGTTTTTGTCCAGTAGTAAAAACTATTTACAGATAACCTTATTACAGATTGAATCTTTACAAGTCTTAGAAAAGATACTTAATACACCTCTCTACCTCGCCCCTACTGCCAATAAAAATCGGTGTCCTCTGGTGAACACTCTCAACTTTTAGATCAAGAATTCTGGCTACTCCAAAACCATCGTCCGTATTTAAAATTCCGCCTTTTTCACACACAGTAGCATCCTCCGCCACATCACCAACTCCACTCATCATCACATCACCCGAAACTACACCCGCACTCGCCGCACCACCTGCCTTCTCCATAATCATAGCCATCGGCGCACATTCGAATAACAAACGAAGCTTCCCGTTTGGATATTTCGCACACGAAGGATAACTGAAAATTCCTTTGCCTTTTAATAAAATCTGCGCAACATCCGGCACCATCCCCCCGGAATATCGAAGCGTATACTCTTCCTTCATCCAGTAATTGGCCAATTCAAGATACTTGGGATTGTCCTTACACGCTCGAAGATTCCCGGGCGCAAACATCTTCCCTTCAGAAACTTTCAAATTCTCGCGGCTCAAATAAAATTCACCATCCGCACCCAAAGTAAACTCGGAAACACCGTCTTCATCTTTAGTCGCCATTATAACCGTCGTTTTTGGGCCATAAACAGCAATAACAGCCGCAACCTGATCGTCTCCCTTCATCCCAACAAAACTTTTTTTACCTCCGCCACTGCTTTCAGAGCTATCACCACTCCCGGAGCCGCTATTGCCCTTAGAACCACCAACATTCCCAGACAATTTATAAATCCCGAAAATACTCCCCACCGCCAGATTCACATCCACAAGCGACGACCCGTCCAAAGGATCATAAGCAACCGCATACTCCCCGTCCCCAAGCACAACCTCATCTTCAAGCTCCTCTGACGCAATTAATCCAATATTAGGATTCTTCCTCAGCTCTTCTTGAACAATTTTATCCGACAAAACATCGAGCTTCAACTGTTCCTCCCCGGAAGCATTCGAGGTCCCCGCCACACCCGAACTTTTAGAACCAGCTGATCGAATAGCAGTAGAAACTTTTTTAACAGATTCAATTAAGGAAACTAAAACCCCAGCCAAATCATTATCTTTTAATTTCAATTTAAAAAATTCCATAAGTAAAATTAAAATCCAAACAAGATCATACCACAAGTAATAGTTTTTAAAATATTTTGCTTCCAATACACGCCATCAACATCTGTACTCGCAAAAGTAAACCTTTCGTACCCAGGATACTGCCTCAATTCCACAAGAAGCGCATTTAACCTATCCCTGAAATCGCATCCAGCATCATCTATTTCCCCTATAAGTCGGTTCAACACGCTCGTATCAGTCTTCCCTTGGAGGATAAGATCAACTTCCTCTTTCAACAAAAAGACATTTCTTTTTATCCTCGACAATAAATCATAGTCTGGATGATCAGTTAATTCTTCCAAATGGACAACTCCATACAAATCAACCAGCATCTGAATCGTACATCGAACATAATCAATCCTGTCTCCACTAAGTTTTCCTCTTACAAACTCATCCAAATCCCCCTTCAGACAACTAAGACAACCCCCAAACCCTTTAGCATAAAAATACCCCCTCATCGCCAGTTCTTTTTTTATCTCATCAGGATTTCTATACGAAAATCTTTCAGTATCTTCTTGCATACATTTACAAATTTAACAGGAAAACAAGATAACCACGAAAAACAAGCGTGTCAACACCCGACGCTTAAAAAAACCTATCCATACAACTCCCCCTTCCCGCTACAAGAAAACCCTTCCCTCATCATCATCTTTAAATGATCCGCGATTTCGGCTTCGGCTTGAGCAAAATCCATCTTATCCCACTCCTCCTCGAACAAATTCAAAACTTTCCTCAAAGGTTTATTAAGCTCTTTTCCCTTCGCCTCCATCCTATCCAAAAGATCTTTCGGGAAGTGCTTGAACCAAATATCCGACAAAGAAGTCGCATAATTAAACTTCCTTGCACCGGCTTTCACACAATCGCAGAAATTTCCCGGAGTAAGTCCGCTACCACCATGCATAACCCCATAAACCCCAAGGGGCCTGACGGCCTCACAAATCTCACGAATCCTCTCGTACCCGATTATAGGCGCTCTCAAATACTGCCCATGTCCATTCCCCACAAAAAACGCGATCGCATCGGGCTTAACAATCTCACACAACTTCTCACAGTCTGAAACTTTCGAATAATATTGAGCGATATTTTTTTCAACTTCCGGATCAGCAAGTGCTTCCGCCGTCCCTATTTCACCATCCTCAACCTCAAGAGAAATCCGTAGTGGTCGAATTTTTTCAGCAACTTCCTTACACTTCGCCGCATTCTCTTCCAAAGGCAATTTAGACAAATCAACTTCAATGGAAGAAAAACCCGCTTCGATCGCGCGCCCAACACATCCATCAACATCCTTCTGGATATGGTCATGATGCAAACAAACCGGCACACTATAACCATACTTTGCAATCATTCTCTCAAGTGCCTCCTTGAGTAGTCCACTTAGTCTCATAGGAGCCATATTGCAATACGAGACCTCACTCTCGGCAATCTCCACAATCACTGGCGCCTTTTCAGAAAACGCCGCCTCCAAAACCCCATTTAGAATAAATCTACTTCTTATATTGCACGCAGGGATGCCAAACCCCTCTTTATCCGCAACTGATAATAAAGTTTTTAAATTACTTAAAGCAAAATCAGACATTGTAATGAGGTTAAAAGATTAAATTTTAAAGTAAACTTTCAGAAACAAAACCTTCTAAAACAAGAAACATGGCTTTTTGAAAGCACAATCCCGACAAAAAAAATCCAAAATGGAAATTATCAAAAATCAAGCCCCTTAGCAAGCCCGCCAAATTAACCTTTAAAGGATCAACTGATTTTTGGGGATCAACTAATCGCGGCAAAAACTTAGCACACATCAACCGGTTGATTTTTAACAACAGGTTAAACATCTTTTCAACCGGTTGACTCAACCGGTTAACAAAAATTTCCAGATTCAATTAATTTCAACCGGTCAAAAGAAAAAGAAACAGAGCAAACCCAACAACAAAAAAACTATAAATCATGAGAACTGATACACCAAATTTCCGCCAGCTTACGCAGACAGATTTGCGTTGACACTTCTAACCGTCACCCTACTTGCTCACCAAAACCGTCTCCCCATGCACAAAAGCAACACTCCTCGGCCTGACCATGTTCTTGACTCTCGAAGAATTTTTAATGGAATCAAGCGCCCTAACTTTTGAGAGTTGCATATCTTTAATTTCGCGCTCCTTAACAAGCTGTTGCTGAGCAGCATCAAGTTTATTCAAAGTATAACCTTTCGTCACCCCGCTCGTAGCAAACATAAGAGTAATAAGCGTGATCAAACACACAAAAACCACCAAAGACACAATCAAAAAATACGGTCCCATCTGAACCTCAAGCAACCTGGACGGAACAAACCGTCTTAAAAGACTTCTTCTATATGTCGCCCCTCTTTCAAGAACTAACTGGGACATCTGTTTTTGTTAGGAATAAGGTTTAATTTTTACTCACTCATCCAGACTCAATCAGCTTATAAATAATTGTTAATGAGATCGGCGTTTTTTCAGGTTGGGTTTCCAGACC
>Ga0233422_10000608_pt1 | contig 17301 bp, 11 predicted proteins | sample Watercolumn_Mata_2_FD_182724 | JGI IMG/M metagenome (GOLD analysis project Ga0233422, IMG submission 182724) | Freshwater microbial communities from Lake Matano, South Sulawesi, Indonesia - Watercolumn_Matano_2014_110_MG | ecosystem: Environmental > Aquatic > Freshwater > Lake | place...
AGTTTTTTCTGAGAATGCCGCCGATGACTGCCGTGTCTCCATCTCTGACGATCATGTTGGTTTCAGCTTCGCGCGTGGTGATTGAGGTGAAGCCGTTGAATGAGGCGCCCGGCGCGTTATCCGTCACTTTGAGCTTCATGAGAATGCGGCCGTCCGGATAAATCGTGGGGGTGACTTCGAGCAAGAGGTCTGCGTTCACCAACTGAACTTGGGTGCCCGTATTCGCCGAGGTGGTGGGGTACGGTATCTGTGTGCCTTGTTTGATTCTCGCTTTTAGTCTATCCACAACCTGCACCTTGGGTCTGGCGATGATCTTGATGTTGTTAGAGGCCTCACCGAGTTGGAGCTGCAAAGCCAGATCGGTGGCGTACTGTCCGGCCACAAGGCCGAATTGCAGGCCCATTGCGGCATTTATCAGGTTTGCTGCGGCAGCCGTGGGGAAGTTCACCGCAAACCCGGACGTGATCGGAGTGCCAATGGGGGGAGCAGTGGGAGCACCGCTCGTCGGGGTAAAGGCTGCGCCTGCCTGGCCGGCATAACCCCAGATCGCCTGACGATCGCCTCTGACCACGTAGCTTTGATTGTTCGCGCCACCCCATTGGATGCCCAGGCCTCTCGCCCATTCCCGGGTTGCCTGAACGACCCTGGACTCGATCAGCACCTGCGGGGTAGGAATGTCGAGTGTCGCAATGAGTTTCTTCATCTCTTCGATCCGCTCCGGGATGTCCCTGATGAAGAGGAGTTTCTCCTTGTCGCTCGGCCAAATCATCGTGTGAGCCAGCAACTTCTTGAACTTGGGATCCATTTCAGACCAAGTCGTCGGCCCGGCTTCGGTGGTGGGTGCCGTTGGAGCTGGCCGTCGTGCAGCGATAGCCAACCCTCTTTGTCTGTCCTCCTCTCGGGTGTATTCCCTCATCCTGTCAGCATAACCGGGAGACCCGGGAAGAAAACCCTGGTCTACAATTGCTTCCTTGACGGCCTCTCTTTCTGTTAACCGCTGTTCCTCGGTGATCTTGATGCCCACGCAATTTCGGTTGAACACGCAGTCGAGGATCTTTTGAACGTCAGAGGGTTTCTCGTAGCTGAGCTTGATCTGGACGAGGAGTAGCGTTACCGGTTCTCCTTCGATCTCGATGACCTCAGTGGAGCCAACGGTTTCCACTGCAGGCGATTCTTCCGCCGCTTCCTCTACCGCGGCCTCCGCTTTTGCCACTTGGTCGGCGGCCTTTTCTCTTCGGCGTTCAAGGTCCCTTTTGTCATCACGGTTTTTCTTGATCCTGGCTTCCACATCGTCGCGAAGTCTCTTCTGTTCGTCACGCCTCTTTTTGATGTTCTCCTCGATCCTTTTCTTATCCGCGATCCACATGACGTTTCCAATGAGGTCCCGGTCGAGGTTGTTGGTGTCCAACAGGTTATCAATCACCTGGCCTAACGGGACCTCGCGAAGCTTCACGGTTGCGTTCCCCTTGACGTTGTCGTCCACGATGATGTTGATGCCTGCCTGTTCGCCGAGCAGACGGAACGCGTTCTTCAAAGTGATTCCCTGAAAATCCATGGTGACCGGCTTGCGGAAGACTTCCGGATCGGGAGTTACCTTGTACTGGCGTGCGATCTCTCTTCGTTCTTTCAGGAGGCCTTCATAGCCCTTGTCCAGGAGCTGTACCTCACTTTCGAGGCTCTCAATCTGTCGTCGTGCTTCTTCCTCTTGCATGGCGCGAGCAGCGCCTCTCTTTTCAAGCAAGCGTTCGCGCACTTTCTCCCGCTCTGCCATACCGGCCGTATCGGCTGGCACCCCCTCCTTGAGCACGGCCTTCTGATCGTTGGTCAACGCAAATCGAGGCGGTGGGAAATCGATCATGAGGACGCCCTTCTGTTTCTGCACCTGATAGGGAACCGCGTCCTTCAGCTGGACAAAAATCGTTTGCGAACCGGGAACGATCATCTCGACCGAGGTTGAGAACAGATCCGTTCTCAGAGGTTTTTGATGGACTTTCGGTATCTCAGCATTTACCAGGTCAAGTCTGACCTTGGTCGGCGAAATCTTATTCACGCGGTAGTCCAGGTGGTCCCCTCCTTTGACCACTAGTCTTGAATTATGGCCGACCTGGATAAACTTCAGTTCCGTTATCTCCTGGACCGTTAGCCTCGGGTCCGGGGTTGGAGGAGTGACCGGTGGCCTGACCTCCCGGACCATTCGTGGTCCCCCACTGATAACGGTCCTTCCCGACGAAGTCGATTCAGTCGGAATGCCCGGCGCAACAGTCTCCGGGGCCGACGGCGCGGATGGCGCTGGTGGCGAGGATGGCTCCCTTCTCATGGGACTGGGCGCCTCGGGCCGTGTGAGTTCTTTTGCCTGGGCGACTTTGCCATCTCCGGCCGGTGAGGTCTTTTTCTTCTCTTTTCCAGCGCCGGGCTTTGCAGACGCCGGCGTCTTCCCCTCAGACGGTACCTGAGAAGATCCTGACCCGAGAGTCGGAGCGCCTGCCTGTGCTAACCGCAGAGGCGTCGGCTTGAGCTGCGAACCCCAGCGCGTAGGCGCTGACTTCACATCCGCGGCAGGCGGATTGGCCGCGGCGGGCATGACTTCAGGGGACAAAGGGGAAGGGGAAACAGACTGCGAGTTTTCGGCATTCGAACTCGCAGACGTAGCTTCCTGTGCTTGGGCAACTGAGGTCGCAAAGCGCACCTCGACGCGATCCTTGTTTCGGCTGATTTTGTACGAAGGAACAGTGCTGTTTTGGAAGTCAACGACAACCCGCGACTGACCCTTGAAATTTCCCAGTCGTATCTCATGGATCCCCGCGGCGCCCCCATTGATCTTAGGCGGAGCACCGGGACCCAACAGGGTATCGCGAAAATCGATCACGAGCCTGTTGGGGCTACCGATCACATGAGCACGGTGTGCACCCAAGGTTCCCTTATACGGGATGAGGATTCGGTTCTGTTTCGCATCTACTTCAGTGCCAGTGATCTCTCCCGATGGCGCGGCCCACGCCGTGCCCGTAATGATCGCCAGCAAAAAACAGCCGAGCCAGAAAGGATTGTGTCGTGCCGAAGGTGACCTCATCTCTATCTTCTCCCGAGGACCGAGTGGCGCCTCAGCGGGGCCAAGGTACTGTGGGTCATTCAATTTTCTTATTCAAAGCCGGACAGATGATTGGTCCAGGTTCGCATCGGCAGTCCGGCATTGATACCGGAGCAGATGTTACCAGAGGAGACTAACTGTTGTCAAGAAAAAATCATGAAAACAAAATGATACGCGGATATTTTAATGTAATACTTTAATGAATAGACGGCTCCCCCGCTCACTCGCCGTCGGTACCCAAAGCTTCTCCCCTTGTGACGACAGATCCTCCGGCAATTTGGCATCCGCGCGACCGCCAGCCACGGCTGTCATTCCCGCGGAAGCGGGAATCCAGTCCCGCATCCCGAGGGATTTCGGTATTTCCTGGATTCCGACGAAAACGGGGTCCAGGAAAGGAATCTGGATTCCCGCTTCCGCGGGAATGACGTACTGAATTCCCTTGCCTCCTGCCAAAGCCCCACGTAGCAGAATGGTTACCTGCTGCCCACTTTCCCCTTCGTTTTTCCCCTGATCTTGGGTATGATCCGGCTATGGAATCCGCAATTGCCCTAAAACTCGTGGTCTTCGGTTGTCTCGCCCTGGCCGTGGTCCTCTATTTTTTCATGTACCGGTGATATGAAAGTGCCGTCAGATGCAGTCCCCTTCCTTCACCGCGTCTTTCGAGCGCGTTCCACCAATGCGCTTTGTAGCACCTGATTTGGAGACGAGTTCGGGCAATCCGTACGGCACCTTATGTCGGCGACGTCTTCTCGTAGGGGCGCACCCGCGGGTGCGCCCAGATACGGGCAGACACACGGGTCTGCCCCTACCGGAACCACGCGAGTCCCTTCATCTTGAGAGCGAATAGCCGCGGATTTGAAGGCGAGATGATATCAATGCGTTGAAGTCAACCCTGTCTTCGGTAGCAACTCAGCGTCAATTATTTCACCGAACAGGTCGGGGCCGTGGAATCCAGTGATCCGGGCGGTGTGGATTTCTCCGGCAATGGCATTGCCCGCTGTGATGTACAGGGCGCCGTCCACTTCGGGGGCTTGGTCCCAGCACCGCGCCTTGAGCAGCAGATCGGTTTCTTCGGAAACCCCTTCCACGAGGCATCGCTGGAGACTCCCGACCTTGCCCCGGTTGAGTCGTTCGAGGAGGCGGGAGTGAGCGGCTATGATTTCCTGTGCCCGCCGTTGTTTCACCGAACGAGGGACCGGGTCCCCCAGACCGGCTGCGATCGTACCCTCCTCGGGAGAGTATACGAAGACACCGATGCGCTCGATATCCGAAGATTCCACAAAACGCTTAAGTTCATCGAATTCGCGTTCTCCCTCGGTCGGATATCCGACCATAAGCGTCGTCCTGATCACCAGACCGTGGATCTCTTTCCTGAGGCGGTTTACCAACTTCCGGACTCGGTCGCCTTTCCAGGGTCTACCCATTGAACGCAGGACAGTCGCTGAGACGTGCTGAAACGGGATATCGAGATACGGGAGTATCTTGGGTGACCCGTTTATCATCTGGCTGAGGCCGGAGGGTATGCCGTCCGGATGAAGGTACATGAGGCGTATCCACTCTATTCCGTGGATCGATGACAGACGCTCGAGCAGGTGAACCAATTCTCTTCGCCCGGTGCGGTCCACACCGTATCTTGTAAGGTCCTGAGCCACGAGGACCAGCTCACGCACCCCTCCAGCCGCGAGGGCCCGGGTTTCTCGTTCGAGTTCGTCGATCTTCACGCTTCTCAAAGGCCCTCTAATCGAGGGTATGGTGCAAAAGTGGCATTTGCGGGAGCAGCCTTCGGCTATCTTGAGATATGCGTATCCCGGCGTAGTAAGAACTCGGGCAGTTGAATCGAATTCCCGACCACTTGAGCCATGTCGCGGCCTTGTGCATGTGGGGGGAATCGTGACCTTGCTTGGCCGCGTTGCGCTTTTGCTCCTTCTTAAGGCAAGACGCGTCCGGACGAGCCGAGGCAATTCGGCAATATCGTCGGGGACAACGAAGAGGTCAACTTCGGGCAGCGGCTTGCGCAAGGAGTCGCGGTAGCGCAAAGGAAGGCAACCCGCAACGACGAGAGCCGCGTGCTCGTTATCATGACGACTATCCAGAATCGCCTCGATCGACTCCTCAACCGCAGGCTCGATGAACGCGCACGTGTTGATCACGATGACCGCTGCCTCTTCCGGATCAGCGGTATGGATGAAGCCTTCGCGGGTCATCACCGCGAGGATTCGCTCTGAATCGACTCGATTCTTTGGGCACCCGAGGCTGACGATATGAAAGAGTTTGCTGCGTTTCACTAGTCGTCGAAGAACGGAATCTCTATGTCGCTCTTGGCCTCGGGAAGGCCGGAACCAAGTTCGAACAGGGAATCCGGAAGGGACTTCACTAAGACGATCTTTGAAAGGTCAAAGCGATTGTAGTTGCCGAGCGCGTCGTAGATAATGGCCCGACGAATGGTGTTGTCCTTGTAATCAATTCCCAGGACGATGCGGTAGGTGCTGGTCGGGTGCTTGGTGTCTTTCAATTCGAGAAAAACAAGCTGTTCCTCTTGGCTGAAGGCCTTGCTTGGAAACGAAACATCAAATTTTTGACTTATGCCGGAAATATCCGAGAAAAAATTGAAGAAGTGGTCCACGTTGAGTTCTGCCGGGACTTCGCCCCTCACCGAGTTTCCGTCGTCCGCGAAGTGAACGGTGTAGGATCTCCCCCTCACCACGGCTCTCTGTTTCTCGGGTGATTCTACGTCCAGAGCGAGCATTCCAGGTCTCTTGACAAAGAGCGTTCCCTCGAAGCGATCAGTCATGTCCATTGCGACGTTGACAGTGAGTTGGTTGAAATGAGCCTGGAAACAGCAATACCGGGAATAGACCCCCTGGACCCGGCTCACCATCTCTTCCGCGCTGGGCAACTCAAATGCATGCACGCCAGAGAATGCCGTCAAAACAATCAAAATGAAGACGGACAGACCGGGTACAGTCAGGCGCATGAAAATTCGCGCGTGTGACCTGAAATCATCTTCCCCCTCCCCCTTCCCCCTCCCGCCAGGGGAGGGGATCTCAAAACCCTCCCCCCTTGCGGGGGAGGGAAGGGTGGGGGGGAAGTCAGTTTGGCGTGAACGTGTCGATTTCAACGAACTATGGTGTAGGACGGTCACTTTGAGGACTCCGGTAAGCCTGCCAAAACCGCAATGCGGTCAGCGAGCGCTCGCGCTCCATATCCGCTGCGATTCAGATCGTAACCGGCGCTCTGAAGGTCGTCCACGACAAGAGCTAAGCCCGGGAGCAGAGCCGCCGTCTCGGGATCGCCCCGAAGAGCCGCGCACACCTCGGAGGGTGTTCCGAAGGCTGCCACATGTCCTCGATCCAGCACGAGTGTCTGGTCCACCAACGGGAGGAACTCCTCCATGTCGTGAGCGACGACAACGATCGTCTTGTCTCCGGACGCTTTGATCTCTTCCAGCAGCCGGATCAAGCCTGCCACCGCGAAGGGATCCAGGCCCGCGGACGGCTCATCGAGCACCAAAACATCCGGCCTATTGACGAGAACGGCTGCAATGGCGACTTTGCGTTTCTCACTGTCGGACAGGTCATGTGGGGATCGGTCGCCGATATCCCGAAGAACAAGCCCCACCTGCGCGCACGCGTGGTCTACCCTGCTCAGAATTTCCTCTCCGGACAATCTTGAAAAACGCCTGAGCACAAATGAGATGTCCTTGAAAACGGTCTCTTCAAATAGCTGCCGTTCCGGTCGTTGAAAGACGACCCCTACCTTCCGAGCAAGTTGCGGACCGTGGGCTCGTGTTTCAACTCCGCCTATAAGCACTCGGCCTTGGGTCGGAAAAAGTAATCCGTTAAGATGGCGTATCAGGGTGGTCTTGCCCGAGCCCGTCCCCCCAAGAATACCGAGCGCCTTGCCCGAACTCAGGGTAAAGCTTACCCCTTCAAGGGCCCTCGTCGCAAGGGGAGTTCCTTGATTATACACATAGTGAAGGTCTTCGACTCGGATCTCCACCTATGGGGCCCTATTCCGTTGGCGCAAAATCACGGGAAAGGATCTTTGAACTCCTCGTATCGGGTTGGATGCACCGGTTCGGGAGGCTTTACCTTCCAGGTGGTTCCTTGGGGAGTGTCGTCCAACGCGATTCCCTTGGAATCCAGCTCTCTGCGGATCTCGTCAGCCTTTGCGAAATCTTTCTTTTTCCTAGCCTCCGCGCGCTCGGCCACGAGAGCTTCAATTTGCTCTACCGTTATCCCGAGTTCGCTAATCCCTGCTTTGCGAGCTGCCTCGAGGAACTTCTTCGGGTCCTCGGTGAGCACTCCGAGCACTTCTTCCGCGGTCCCGGCAAATTCCTCGTGCACTTTCGAGAGCAGATCTCGGTGAGGCACCTTGTCGCGGGAGGTCTTTTCCATCGAGGCGATCCTATTTATGGCACGGGCCGCCTCGAACAACGCCGCCACCGCGCGAGGCGTGTTAAAATCGTCATCCATCGCCTCAAAGAACCGCTCCCTCATTCCGATCAGCTCTTCCGGCAATTCTTCGGAGGTTCCGCCGGCATCCATGAGGTCTTGCAGTGCAGCAGTCGCTCCATACAATCGCTCCAGTGCGATGCTGGACTCTCTGATGGAGATTTCGCTGTAATCGAGCGGACTGCGGTAATGGCTTGAAAGGAGGAACAGCCTGAGCGCTTCAGGGCGTACCGTTTTCAGAATGTCCCGGATATTCAAGACGTTGCCAAGGGATTTTGACATCTTCTCGGACCGAATTTTCACAAAACCGTTGTGGATCCAATACTTCACGAACTTCGTCCCAGTCGCGGCTTCAGACTGGGCAATCTCGTTTTCATGGTGGGGGAAAGTCAAGTCCTCGCCGCCGCCGTGGATGTCGAATCCGTCTCCGAGGTAATGCGTGCTCATCGCGGAGCATTCAATGTGCCATCCCGGACGGCCGAGGCCCCACGGACTTTCCCAGAAAGGCTCCCCCGGTTTGGCCGCCTTCCAGAGAGCAAAGTCCAACGGGTTTTGCTTCTTCTCGTCGATCTCGACCCGAGCGCCGGAAATCAGCTCTTCGGTCCTCTTGCCCGACAGTTTTCCGTAGCCTCGAAAGGTATCGATGGAAAACATCACGTCTCCATCGACCTCGTACGCGTGCTCGGTTTCAAGAAGCTTGCTGATGAGCGATTGGATTTGCGTGATGTGCTCGGTAGCCTTGGGTTCGATACTGGGGCGCCATACTCCAAGCGCGTCCATATCGATGTAGAATTCTTTGATATATCGCTCGGCGAGTTCTCTCCAGTTTTCGCCTCGTTCGTTCGCCCGATTGATGATCTTATCATCCACGTCGGTGAAGTTACGCACGTACGTGATTTCATAGCCCTTGGTCAGCAAATACCGGTAAATGACGTCAAACAGCACCATCGACCGCGCGTGACCGATGTGGCACATGTCATAGACCGTTACGCCGCAGACGTACATCCTCACCTTGCCTGGCACAATAGGCTCAAAATCCTCTTTTCTTCGCGTCAAAGTGTTGTAAATCTTGAGGCCCATCCTCCGCTCCTCATCAACGACGCAGTGGTTCAAAGCGCCTCCGGCCGATTCGATTCCTCCAGGAGGGCCACCGCGGACGCCGCGATCCCTTCCTGTCTGCCCGTGAACCCCAGCCCTTCCGTGGTGGTTGCCTTGACGTTGACCCGATTCGGTTTCACCCCGACGGCAATGGCCAATTGCTCGGCCATCGCCGCTCTATAGGGGCCTATCTTGGGCTTCTCGGCGAAGACCGTGGCATCAATATTGGCAATGCGATAACCACGGGCAATGACCTTTTCCCTTATCGCTCGGAGCAAGCCGATGCTCGATGCGTCTCGAAAGGCCGGGTCAGTGTCCGGGAAATGCATACCGATGTCCCCTAATCCAGCAGCCCCCAGCAGCGCGTCAATGACCGCGTGGGTCAATACGTCCGCGTCGGAATGCCCCTCCAGGCCAAATGGATAGTCGATTTCAACCCCGCCCAGGATGAGCTGCCGCCCACTGACGAACCGATGAACGTCGAAGCCTTGGCCTATTCTCACGGGCTTTCCCTTCCGAGCGAATCCAGAGCAACTTAGTGCATCGGCCAGGGTTCGTCAAGAATTGGAGCGAGGCCGGCTGTAGGTCATTTACTGCGTCCGTCGAACGGCTGCGCGGCAGGCCGGTCTGCAAGCGTTCCAGCGGGAATGCTTGACGACCTGAGGGCTGTATCATACAATCCTCTACATTCCTCATCGAGATAAGGGGATGTCCAGCTGCCTATGGCCCTGTTCGGGAACAGAGGACAGAAGAGGGTGTTTCGATCTGGCTCCGGCCTGGCAGGATGGTTGGTTGCGGGCGTGCCCCTGCTGCTCGTCTGTGCCGTCGCCTCAGGAATGCTCGGCGCTGCGACAGGGGTGTACCTGTACTTTTCCGCAGACCTTCCCAAGATCCCTGATCTTCGAGCTTACCGACCGAAGACCGTCTCGACATTCTACGCTGCCGACGGAACTGTCATTGGGCTCTTTTACAGGGAGAAACGGTTTCCGGTCCCCATCGAGAGAATTTCTCAACATGTGATCAATGCTTTTCTGGCTGCTGAAGACGCTCGCTTCTTTTCTCATCCGGGGGTTGATTGGTCCGGCGTCATCCGTGCCACGATTCGAAACATCAAAGCAGGGTCCTTCGCCCAGGGCGCGAGCACGATCACTCAGCAGGTCACCCGCAACTTCCTGCTGACCAGAGAAAAGAAGCTGTCCCGCAAGATCCGGGAAGCGATCCTGGCCTATCGGCTGGAAAAGACCTTGAGCAAGAAGGAGATCCTCGAGATCTACCTCAATGAGGTGTACCTCGGCAATTCAGCGTACGGAGTCGAATCCGCCGCGAGAACGTATTTCGGGAAGAGTTGCGGAGATCTGACCGTTGCCGAAGCAGCGTTGTTGGCCGGTTTGGTGGCCGGTCCCTCGAAATACGCACCGACCCGCAACCTGAACCTCGCTCTGGATCGTCGGGCTATTGTGCTGGCAGCAATGCTCCGCCACGGATTCATCTCGCAGAAGGAATACTCGGATGCGCAGGCCGAGAGCCCGACTCTGATGGACAATCTCCCGGAGCCGTACCAGATAGCGCCCTATTTCACTGAGACCGTTCGGCAATATATCGTGCAGCGGTACGGCGAAGACCGGCTGTACAATGAGGGGCTTGAGGTCCGGACGACGTGCGATTTGAATCTCCAGAAGAACGCATCTGAAGCCCTCATCAACGGCATCGTCGCCTGGGAAACGCGCCAAGGACGACCTACCGGTCTCGTCAGTAGGCTCAAACCGTCCGAGACACGTGAATTCTTGAACGGGACTTCGGGAGGACCTTATAGGCCGGGGGACCTCGTGCAGGCTGTGGTCATGGAGAACCATCCCCCCCAAAAAACGAGGAAGAAACAAGCTGATGATTCATCTCAGGAGTGCACGCTCGCGATCAAGGGTGATTTCCGGTTCCGTATGCAGCTTCAAAGTAAGATCAGATATAAGCAAAACGATTTATTGGAGTTTTTGGTCACGGGGGTCGATGGTACAAAACTGACCCTGGAGCACCAGCCCCTTCCGCCGATCCAGGGAGCTGTTGTCTGTCTCGAGAATGAGACGGGGCACGTGAAAGCGCTGGTGGGCGGCGTTGACTTCGACCGCTCCTCGTTCAATCGGGCCGTACAGGCGATGCGACAACCAGGCAGTGCGTTCAAGCCTTTTGTGTATGCGGCTGCGCTCGAATGGGGGATGTACAGCCCAGATACGGTGGTGGTCGACGAGCCGATCGCGATCGCGTTGGGCCCCCGCGATGAACATTGGGTCCCGACGAATGCCGACGGCCAGTACCTCGGCCCCATTGACGCTCGGCATGCTCTGGTTCACTCCCGAAATGCGGCGACCGTCAAGGTGATGCTGGACGTGGGGATCGACTCCACCATTGCAGTAGCCCGTGCAATGGGTATTCAATCGCCTCTGGGAAGGAACCCGTCGATCTGCCTCGGCGCTTCCGAGGTGACCCCTCTGGAACTGACCGCAGCGTATTCCGTGTTTCCGAACCTGGGGATGAGAGTGCATCCTGTTCTCGTGGAGAAGGTAGTGGACCGCTTTGGACGGGTGCTGGAAGATAACACCCCTGTACCGGTAAAGAAGACCGCACAGAGCTTGAACGACGAACATGCCAGATCGTGGATGGAACGCCGACTGACAAGTAACCAGGAATCGCACCCGGCCCCAGCCGTAGGGCCGCTGGACCGGTTGCCCGGACTCGAGCAAAAGGGGGCACGACTGCCGCCTGCCCAGCAGGTTAGTGCGCCGACCCAGGTCCAGTCGCACCGGCTGGACACCTTGATGGGCGTGTCCGGTGCGGGGGCGCCACCGGAAGTGTTCAGACGTCCCGAACCGGTAAGAGTTATCAGTCCGCAGACTGCCTACCTCATGATGAGTATGCTCAGGGACGTTTGCAGATCGGGTACTGGCGCACGAGTCTCTCGGCTCCGTCGGAACGATCTCGCCGGCAAAACCGGTACCACGGACGATTCTTCCGACGCCTGGTTTATCGGATGCAACGCAAAATTCACTGCAGGCGTGTGGGTAGGATACGATACGAAGGTCTCCCTAGGAAGGAGGGAACACGGCAGCGTTGCGGCCCTGCCGGTGTGGATGGACTTCATGAAAGAAGCGCTCTCGGGAACTCCGCAGGAAGGGTATCCACCGCCGCCGGGCATTGCATTTCTCAATTACCCGGGGAGCCCGGGGCCTCGAAGGCAGAACCTTGCCGCGCTCCTGGAATCAGGACCCGTCCCTTCGCCGGAACTTCTGAGAAAACAGGTATCACTCGTGGACCTGCCGGCGGAAGTAGCTGCGGCGAGTGGGGAGCTTATGGAAGACAATCCCTACACGGTATTCCCTATGGCGGGTCGGGCATCGCCCTTTCCGTGGACCTACGGGGGATTCACCCCCGGATACTCCCCGGGGTTCGTGCGGGTGCTGTCCCCAGAAGGAGAGACTCTCGGATATGCCCCATATTCGGTTGACTCCAGGGGTAAGATGGTCGTGCTAAGGGATCCCGCGGGACCTGCGTACGAGAGAAACCGGGAAACCGAGTCCGAGAGCCTGCGTCCCCCGCCAAGACCCGAACGAGGGCCGGACCCCGTCCGTTCTCTCGGTCCGTGGGCAGGAATCTTGGGAAGACTTCGGCAACTCCTCCCTCCTTCTATTCGACTTGAGTTTCACTGATGACTAGATCGACTAAATGGTCCTTGGCGGTGACTGTGGCCGTCATATTCGGCGCCGGTCTGATTGCCGGCCTGTGGCTCAACAGGCAGCCATCCTCGTCCTCGCCGAGGCCGGGAGCTTATCAGGCCCTTGAAACTAGCGAGGCCGTGGTTATAGACGTTTACCGCCGCATCAGCCCCTCGGTGGTGAACATCGTCGCAACGACCCTGGTCAGGTACCCCGGTTTCGGCCTCTATCATATGCAAGTAATCCCGCAAAGGGGCCAGGGATCGGGATTTGTGGTCGATCCCCGCGGGTACATCGTCACGAACAATCACGTAGTGGGCAATGCTGAGAACCTTGAAGTAACCTTCATGGGAGGCGGAAAGGTACGGGCCCGGCTTGTCGGCAGCGATCTTTTCAGCGACCTGGCCGTTATCAAAGTGGACCCTTTTCCGGGGATGGAAGTGGCGCCATTGGGCGACTCGTCCCACCTGACCGTGGGGCAGCGGGTGATCGCAATCGGCAATCCGTTTGGTTTTCAGCACACGGTAACCTCGGGATTCGTCAGTGCTCTGGGACGGGACATCAACGTCGGGCAGCGTGCGATGCTTGGCATGATTCAGACTGATGCGGCGATCAACCCGGGGAACAGCGGGGGGCCTCTGATGGACTCAAGAGGCCAGGTGATCGGCGTGAACACAGCAATCTATACTCCAACGGGTAGCTACACCGGGATAGGCTTTGCCCTGCCGATCGATCGAGCCAAGAAGGTCGCCAGCCAAATCATAGAAACAGGCAGGGTGATCTATCCCTGGACCGGAATCAAATCCGGCGTCCCCATCGATCCCACCGTGGCCAGGCAAATCGGTCTGCTCCCTGTTCACGGGATCCTGATTTTCGAGATCGTGCCGGGGAGTCCTGCCGACCAAGCCGGTTTGCGCGGGGGGACGATGCAGCCCGGCCAACTCATTCCTCTCGGAGGCGACGTGATTCTGTCGATTGACGGCACGCCAACCCCGACGCTCGATGATTACCAGCATGTAATCCTTCAGAAGAGCGTGGGAAGTACCGTGCGGTTCCATTGTCTGCGAGGACAAGCGGAATTTGACGCGGACGTGAAACTTGCCCCCGTGCCAAAGATGTAGTTGGTTGTCGGAAAATCAGGGGAAAGCGATTCAGGGAGGCATCCGTGAAAAATCTGTTTCTTTTCCTGGCAATCGTTGGAGTCATATTCTTGTTCGGATCGTTTGCCAGCCCCGTCCCTTGTTTGTCCGCCGAGGGTGAGATTGCATTGCCGACCCCCGTTTTTGATGGCAAAATGTCTCTGGAAAAGGCCCTGGTTACGCGCAGGACCGCGCGAAGCTACAAAGATGAGTCGTTGACAAAAGCGCAGGTGACCCAGCTCCTCTGGGCTGCCAACGGTAATCTGGCATTCGAAGGGATTTCAGCCGCGACCAAGAAGGTGATCCCATCCGCTCGGAAGACCTATCCGGTCGAGGTGTTCCTCGTGGCCGGAGCAAACAAGGTCCAGGACCTACCCGCGGGTGTGTATCACTACAACGCGGACAAGCACTCCCTTGAACCCCTTCTGAAGGGGGACGTTCGGCCTGCGCTCGCCAAGGCCACAACAGGTCACGCCTGGGTCAAGCAGGTCCCTGTTTCGGTAGTTGTCGGGGCTGTCTTCCAACGCTCGGAGGCGACGTCGGCCTCCAAGCGCGGGATCAATTTTGCCGTTCTCGAGGCAGGATACGCCAACCAGAACCTGTTGCTTCAAGCCACGGCCTTGGGCTTCAATACCAACACTGTTGGCGGGTTGAACGATTCCGAGGTGTCCGCGGCGCTCAAGCTGCCCGCCGAGGTCCGACCGATCGTGATTGTCACGGTAGGGAAGTAACACAAATATCAGGAGAGAACCCTTCTCTTGATCTGCAACCACCAAGCTTCGCCGAGCGGGAGTCGGTTGTAGAGCCCCAAAGGGGCGACCGAAAGTAGCCGAGCGCTTCAGCGCCGGGACAGGCCGCGAGGACCTGACAGCGTCTCTCATTCTCTAAGTCCTGAAGGGACGGCCGATTTCCATTCGGAGCAGGTGCATGTGTAGCGAAATCAGTCGTCCCTTCAGGACTCCTTGTTTGTTGGGGTGCCTTTTACCCGGCGATAAATCGACCGGCTACCTTCAGCGGTCCCTTCGGGACCCCTGCCGCACAGCAAGCCTTTGGATCTAGATTGGCTAACCGTACAATTCCTTGAAAAGGGCACGGGGGAAACGCCGGATTTCACTGTTTTGAAAGCGCATTTGTCTGAGTCCCGAGGACGGGACGCATTCGTGGCACCACACTGGTCACAAGCATCTTCATGGTTGTGACGGAATAAATCATGATTGTTCGCTGGGAAGACGAGAATTTGAGTGGTCACTCAACCATAAGGGGGGCGACATGAAGAACGGTATGACCAGTTCTGGTTGGTCCCTATGTGGCCAACGGGTCCCGAGTACGCTTCAGCAGCCCTTTTGACCTCAGGAGTTGCAGCCTCTTCTTGACGGCTTCCTTGTTCCGGTCCTTTAAGACCCCGGCCATTTCCCGGTTGCTGACGGCCAACGAAAGAACCATCAGATCCTCGCGTAAGGTCCATGCCTTTGGCGAGGTATTCCTCTTGAGGTTCATCAGGGTCTTCAACTCCTTGGGATTGAACTGCTCCAGCAGCGCGTGACTTTCCTTGATCCATTGCAGGCGAGTCATCGCCGCGCTGTCCGATAGGGCGGTCGAAAGCTTCAGAGAAACGGGCTCATAGTCCTCCAGCTCTTCTTCTTCAGTCCCGGAAAAGGCATCGTCAGAGTTCAACCATGACGCGAGATTCACAGAGCTCTGATCAACTCCAGCCCTTTCCTTCTTCCTCTTAGCATCCTTGTCGGTCACTATGTCCCCATTTCGAACGCAATGTCACAGCGGCGGCTGCATAGAGAGCCGTTGTACTCATCTTCGCACGACACATCTGCTCCAAAACGCAAAACCCCGACCCCGCGCGGCTCATTGTGTGGCTCTTTGTCCGCTCAACCGCAGGTATAACCCCCTCCCCAAGGTGAATGCAATATTTTTCTCTTCGGACCCATCTTGCACGCCAGGACCTTACCACAAACCGGGTCGAACCGAGCCGGCTGACGGGGATAACTGACTGCCGTGGGCCCTGCCCCACTCATATGTGACTGGGGAGCTTGTCACATTAGCTGTGTCAGTCGATCGTCCATTACCCCGCCCGAACCATGAGGCAGCGACGTGGGCGCCGGAATAGCTCTTTGGAGACACACCGGGAATCGCGGGCGGTCCTTCGGGAAGGATCTCGTCACGAGTGGCGGCCTCCTCCACCCGGGGCTTGCGCTGCTTGGACGCCCCGTTGCTGGATTGGCGCACGGTCGGCCTGGAAGGAGCTGGTGCCGGGCCGGGCTGCAACTCATGCTGAGGCGCAGGTCGGCCATTGTTCGGGTTCCACTGGGGAGCGGCGGGACCGTTCGGGATCTGCGCCGCGTACTGCTGGGGCTGGTAATTCTGAGGCGCTTGCGTTGCCGGGGCCCCTACGTTACCCAAGTATCCCTGAGCCATATGTCGAAAGAAGTCGGGTCCTTCTGCCCAGAAGGAGGGACCATCACATCACCCGGCTTCGCAGGAGCAAAAGGGAACTATAGAAGCCGCTAACACAACAATCACCCCAACGATCCATACCTGAACGGACTTCATACCACCCTCAAAAAGAAAAATCCGGCGCGTGATAGCGCCGTCTCTCCCCCACGCAGCAATTTCGCACTATATCTGGGCTTCTGTCAAGTCAGACCTGCTCATCACAGTGATCGGGCCTGTTAGGCTCCTGTTTCTTGAGGACATTTTTTTCGATCCGGTTGTCGTCGTGGCGTGCAACAGGCGTTCGCCGGGTGAAGCGGAACCGGCACGGGAGGCCCCGGCTCCGGGGCGCATCTCTATTCCGCGTGAAATTTGATTCTGAAGAACTTGCGTTTCCCTACGCGTAGTCTCTGCTCCTGGGGTCCAAGGACAATTTCTCGTGCCGGGTCGGAGATCTTTGTCCCGTCGAGATCCACTGCCCCCTGTGAAATGAGTCGCCGGGCTTCCGAACTCGATACGCCGGAGCAGGTGGTGATCACTTCGTAAGCCACGACTTTGGCCTGCTTGAACACGGTCAGCGGAATTTCGTCTGGCAGTTCCTTCCGTTGGACCACTTTCTCGAAATGCTCTTCCGCCAGCTTTGCAGCTCTACTGTTGTGATATTCGGTCACGATGCTCCGGGCGAGCGCCTTCTTAATCCGCATGGGATGCAAGGGATCGTTCGCTTCAAGATGCCTATCCACTTCGCCAAGGGCACTCCCGTACTTCCGCACCTCAGCCATGTCCACATCTGTCAGCAGGGTGAAATACTTCACGATCAGATCGTCCCTGATCGACATGACCTTGCCGAACATCTCGTCAGGCGGATCGTCGACGCCAACGTAATTTCCTTCCGTTTTGCTCATCTTCTTGGAGCCGTCCAGGCCCTCGATGAGTGGAGTCATCATGATCACCTGAGGAGGTTGGCCGTGTTGGATCTGAATGTCCCGCCCCGCCAGAAGATTGAACTTCTGATCGGTGCCGCCAAGCTCCACGTCGCATTTCAGGGCGACGGAATCATAACCCTGCATCAGAGGATAGAGGAATTCGGTGATGGTGATCGGATTGCCTTCGCGGTAGCGTTTTTCGAAGTCATTGCGTTCAAGCATCCGTGCCACCGTGGACCGATAGGCCAGGTCCAGGCAGTCCTCGAAAGACATGGCATCGAACCACTCGCCGTTATTGCGGACTTCGGTTTTGGATTCGTCAAGGATCTTGAACACCTGGGCGGTGAAGTTCTTCGCGTGGACCCACACCTGCTCTTTGGTGAGCCTCACCCTCCCTTCGCTTCGTTCGGTAGGATCGCCAACGCGAGCGGTAAAATCGCCGATCAGAAA
>Ga0233422_10000610_pt1 | contig 17288 bp, 17 predicted proteins | sample Watercolumn_Mata_2_FD_182724 | JGI IMG/M metagenome (GOLD analysis project Ga0233422, IMG submission 182724) | Freshwater microbial communities from Lake Matano, South Sulawesi, Indonesia - Watercolumn_Matano_2014_110_MG | ecosystem: Environmental > Aquatic > Freshwater > Lake | place...
CGCCTGGCTGGGCAATTTCCGCAGGCTGGTAGTCCGCTATGAGCGCTTGATTACTGTGTATTCTGGTTTCTTCCATCTTGCTTGTATCATCATCGCTTTAAGGCAGTTTTGAAATGGCTTCTAGTCAACCCCCCTCAATCTATCTGTAATCCTGCTCAATACCCTCAAAAATCATTCCCCAAAACTGAATTTTTTATTGTTAGGCTTATAAACGGATTTGTCTTAAAATGCCCATGAAAGGGAAACTGATGTGGCGAAATCGCCTAAAAAAGCAGGCGCAGGCATGAAGGGCCAACCGCGGCGGCCCCATAGACGGCGTTCCCGGCGTCCTCCGGGAGAGCAGCAGATCATCGTCGCGTTCCAAAAGGCGGCCCGCCCTCTGCTGCCCCAGGAGTTGCACCAGTTCCTGGATTTGCCCCCCACCCAGACCGGGGCCGTGGACGCCATCGTCGAGCAACTGGTGGCCCGGGGGAATCTCATCTCCTTGAAAGGCGGCCGCATCGGCCTAGCCGAGGAGATGAATCTGGTGGTGGGGGACCTCGCGGTCCATCCGGACGGCTACGGGTTTGTCACTCCTGAAGGCGGCGGCCAGGATATCTATCTCACCGGGGTGAACCTGAAGGAGGCCTGGCACGGCGACCGGGTGGTGGTGCGCATCGAGGGCCGCCGGGGCCGCCGCCGGGAAGGCAAGGTCATCCGCATCCTGGAGCGTAAGGTGCGGGAGGTCATCGGCGTCCTCAGCCAGAGCGGGGAGACTTTTTACGTCAAACCCGAAGAAGAGCGCTTCCTCTTTGACCTGATCATTGTCCCGGAAGGTCTGGGCGGGGCGCATCCCGGAGACATGGTCCGGGCCCGGGTCACCAATTACCCGGAAGCGCATCTGAATCCCCAGGGGGAAATCATCGAGGTCCTGGGCGCGGTGGAAGACGCCGCGGTCCAGACCCGGCTGGTGATCCTGAAATACAACATCCCCGATGCCTTTCCTCCCGATGTGCTGGCCGAGGCCCGGAAGGTTCCCGCCAAATTGACCCCGGAAGTCCTGGAAAATCGCCTGGACCTGCGCGAACTGCCCCTGGTGACCATCGACGGGGAGAGCGCCCGGGACTTTGACGACGGCGTCTGCGTGGTGAAAAAGCCGGGAGGCCATTTCACTTTGTACGTGGCCATCGCCGACGTGGCCCATTACGTGGCCCCCGGTTCGGCCATGGACCAGGAAGCCCGGATGCGGGGCACCAGTATCTACTTCCCCCAACGCGCGGTGCACATGCTGCCTGAACGCCTGGCCACGGAGATTTGTAGCCTGCGGCCCGATACCGACCGTCTGGCGGTGGCGGTGATTATGGACTACGACCGCCGGGGCGTTCTCAAACGCTCCCAATTCGCCCGGGCGGTGGTGCGCAATCACGCCCGCCTCACCTACCGCCTGGTGCAAAAGCTGCTCACGGAAAAAGACCGGCAGCTGCGGGATACCTACCGCCCATTCTTAAAGATGCTCCAGTGGATGGGGGAACTTTGCCTGCTGCTGCGGGAGCGCCGGGGGGAACGGGGCAGCCTCTTGATGAGCATCCCCGAAGCGGAAGTGGTCCTGGATGAGAAGGGCTGGCCGGTGGACGTGCTGCGGGTGGACCACCTGGTGGCCCACCAGATCATCGAGGAGTTCATGATTGCGGCCAACGAAGCGGTGGCTGCTCATTTGGGAGAGCCGTCCCTTTTTAGAGTGCATGAGCGGCCGGACCCGGCCAAGCTGGCTGCGTTCCGGGTGTATTTAAAGAGCCTGGATTTTAACCTGCCCAAACAAGCGGGCCGGGACCCCAGGGTGCTCAAAGAGTTTCTGGAGGAGGTGCGGCAAACCCCTCTGGCCCCCATGGTGCAATTAATGTTGCTCCGGTCCCTCAAACAGGCCCGCTACGCCGGAGAAAACCTGGGCCATTACGGGTTGGCTTCGGAGTGGTACTCGCATTTCACCTCCCCTATCCGCCGCTACCCGGATTTGCAGGTGCACCGGCTGCTACTGGCACGCCTGGCCGGGAAAAAGCCGCCTTTCTCCCTGAAGCCCGAGGACCTGGAGGCCCAGGCCCGCCACCTGTCGCAACGGGAGCGGCTGGGCATCGAGGCGGAACGGGAGATGCTGTCCCGGATGCAGGTGCGCTGCCTGGCCCACCGGGTGGGAGAGAACTTTACCGGCCGCATCACCGGGGTGAACGCGTTCGGGTTTTTTGTCTCTTTGAACGAGCTATATGCCGAGGGGCTGGTGCGCCTGGTGGACCTGCCGGACGATTACTATCGTTTTCAGGAGGCCCAGCAGCGCCTGGTGGGCCGCCGCACCCGCCGTTCTTTCCGGTTGGGGGATGAAGTCGACGTGCGGGTGGCCCAGGTGGACATCAAACGCCGTCACGTCAATCTAGTGCTGGTGGATCATGAGCCGGATCAGGGAAGTTCTGGAGACTAAAAGAATCTTAGCCCCCGGCGCGAGGCTCAGGAACAGTGAGTATCAGCCGGTGCCCCTCGGTCTGTTGGACAGCGGCGCGGCCTTGCCTTTTGCGGTCTATGTGAAAGTAAGGCCCAAAGGCCATTTTCAACCCTTATTTTTGCTGTGCTGTGCGCCGGGACAGGTCTTTCCCCGTAAATGGCAGGCCCGGATGCAGGATTTGCACATCACCCGGGTGTTTATCCGCCGGGAGGAAAGGCAGCAAGCCTTTCCTTATTTATTGCAAAGAGTTAAGGAGAGGCTGACCGCAAGAGACCGGGGGAACCGGGAAAAGGCCCGCTGGGTTTATGAGATCGGCCTCCTGTGGCTGCGGCAGCTCTACGCCTTGGAACGGGAGCGCCTCAGCTCTCAGATGGAGATAGGTTTAAACTTAATTGATTATTTGTTCGAAATAATAATGGAGGAAAAAGACCCCGCGGCGTTGACCCTCGGCCTCTGGCGGCAAGAAGGCCTTGCGGCTCATGGCCTGCACAGTTGCCTCCTGGGATTGGGTTTTGCCCGCTATCTGGGTTGGCAGGAAAAGGACGCCAAAGCCCTGGGGTTCACGGCCCTGGTGCACGATGTGGGCATGACGGAAGTGCCCCGCAGCATCCTGGACAAAGCCAACCCTTTGACCCCGGCGGAGAAGGGGGTTATTAAAAACCACCCCCAGGCGGGTTTTTCCATTTTATGGAATGCTCCCTTTTGCCGCTGGCAGTCTCTGGTGACGGTGCTGCAGCACCATGAGAACTGCGACGGCTCCGGTTATCCGGAAAAGCTGCATCTGCGCCAGATCCACCCGTGGGCCCGGGTCTTAAGGATTGTGGATAGTTTTGAGGCCATGGTCAGCGCCCGGCGCTGGCGCGCGGCCCGGGCCCCGAAAGAGGCCTTGTGGTGCATGCGCCGGGATTGGGAAAAATACCGGGTCTATGATCCGGACTATTTAAGCCAGTTTATTAAATTTTTAGGCGGGGGCCGGATACTTGGCAAATAATGAAGCTAATGGAGAAAACCGGAAGGTATTCCCCCAAAATACCGTAACGGAAATTTTTCAGCAAAGGCTGGGCGTCAGTGAGATCATCACTGCTCCCGGCTCTGAAGAAGATGATGGATTTTCGCCGCTGCCCCTGCGGAATTTGATCGTCGGTTGGGATGTGCCCTTTGATATTTATGTAAAAGTCACCAAGAAAGGAGAGATGAAGCCCCAGTTTATTAAAGCCTGTGCCCGGCGGGAAGTTTTCCAAAAAGACTGGCATGACAAACTGGTGAAACTGCAAATCCCCTGTGTTTATGTCTCCATGGAAGACATGGACCGGGTAATGCAGTATCTCCATCACAACCTGGAAATGGTTTTGGCGGACGAAAACCTGTCCGATCAGGAAAAAGGGTTGCGGGTCTACGACGCGGTGAATATGTGGACTCTCAATTTTTTTAACAGCGAAGTGCAACGCACCGGTGAACATGTCAGACTGGCCCTGAAATTTCTGGATGCCGTGTTCGAAGTAATAGAAAGCGACCGCCGCATCATCCTGTATCTGATGGAAATGAGGAAGCATAGTTTCCGCCTTAGTAACCACTGCCTCAATGTCTGCCTCTTGGGAATGGCCTTCACCACTTACCTGGGTTGGAATCGGGACGATATCCGGGGGTTCGGGCTGGGAGCCCTGGTCCATGACATCGGTCAGATTCGCACCCCCCGGACCATCCTCGAGAAAAAGGGGTCCCTCACCGACAAAGAAATGTCTGTGATTAAACGCCATCCCCAGGAAGGTTTCCACATGATGGAAAACTTCGTCCAGTTGCGGTGGGAGGCCCTGGAGATGGTGCGGCAACACCATGAGAACGGCGACGGGTCCGGCTACCCCGTGGGCTTAAAGGGCCAGGCCATCCACCCCTGGTCCCGGATTTTGCGCATCCTGGACAGCTATGAAGCCATGACTGCCGAGCGTCCCTGGCGACCGGCCATGGAGCCCAAAGAAGCGCTGTGGATCATGCGCAGCGATTGGGAAAAGAGCAAGCTTTTCGACCAGAATTTTCTTTCAGCCTTTGTGAGATTTCTGGCAGGCACCTAAGAATGATGAAAAAGCCGGGTCTTTCGTCCCCGCCAGCAATCGGTGAGCATAACGACAATGGCTGAGATTTCCCCCCAATCTTTAGACGCCAGCGATATTCTCATCACCCCCGGTCTGGAAGAAGCCGAGGGTTATGGGCCCCTGCCCCTGCGGAATCTCACTATAAATCGGGAGGTTCCCTTTGCCATTTATTTTAAAATCAAAAAGAAAGGAGGCCTGAAGCCTCGGTTTATTAAGGGTTGCGCCCGGGGTGAGGTCGTCCGGGAAGCCTGGTATCAGAAACTGATAGAGCTGCGAATCCCCTGCGTCTATGTCTCCCTGAAAGAGATGGACCGGGTCATGCAATACGTCCATCAACATCTGGAAGTGGCGTTGGCGGACGACACCCATAGCGAGTTGGACAAAGGGGTGCTGGTTTGCGACGCCGCGCATATGTGGACCATCAATTTCTTTTTCAACGAGGAAGCACGCACCGCCGAAGAAGTCAAAAGGGCCATGCATCTCCTGGAGTACCTGTTGGTGGTGATTCAGGGGAGCCGCCAAAATCTCTGGCAGCTATTGCAGGTCATGCGCCACAAAAGTTTCCGCCTGTACACCCACTGCCTTAATGTCTGCCTGTTAGGGATGGCCTATACCAGCTACCTGGGTTGGAGCGAAGACAAGGTCCTGGGCTTTGGCCTGGGGGCCCTGATCCATGACATCGGCCTAATTCGCACGCCCCGGCATATTTTAGAGAAAACCGGGATGCTAGCGGCTGAAGAGATGCTGGAAATCAAACGCCACCCCCTGGACGGCTTCCGCATGGTCCAGGGGTTTGTCAACCTGCGCTGGGAGGCCCTGCAGATGGTGAAGCAACACCATGAGAATGGCGACGGCTCCGGCTATCCCGAGGGCTTAAAAACCGCCACCATCCATTCCTGGGCCCGCATTTGCCGGATTCTGGACAGCTACGAAGCCATGACCGACAAGCGCCCCTGGCGGGAGGCCATGGAGCCCAAAGACGCGCTCTGGACCATGCACGGCGACTGGAAGAGGAGCAAGGTTTTCGACCCGAACTACCTGACGAGCTTCATTAAATTCCTGGCAGGCAAGTAAAGCAGTTTTTAGTTTTTGGTTTTTAGTTATTAGTTGAAAGACATATATCACCATAGGTTGCAAGGTTCTTTGGAGCTAATAAATAAAAAAGCTGGGGGCGTTGGCCCCCAGCCGGTACTCATCTTTTTAGCCAAAAACCCAAAACCAAAAACCCAAAACCATCCTCACCGGGACCAATAGACCCGGACAAACCGGTTCATCTCCGACCAGCGGAAGTCCAACTCCCCTTTATAGGCCCGATAAACTGCTCGCCCTAGCCTTTGGGCTAACTTTTCCGTAGTGGTCTCCACCACCAGCTTATCCTTGCCTTCCTCGGTCATCCTGATCACCCGGTCCAGGACGCTGCGGTCCGAGACCCTGGCGGCTTCATTTTTGAGCAGGGTGATGATTTCCGGCTTGCGCTCGGCAAAGAAACTGCCACTCAAGGTCAAATAACCCTCCGGGTATTGATCCTTGATCTTCCGGCAGGTGGGGCAGAGGACCTGCCGCACTTTTGAGGTGCCGCCCAGTTTCCGGGCCATCTTTTCGTCGAAAAACCAGCGTTTATTTTGGTAAAGGGCGTTGCAACCGGTGCAGATGGAAGCTTCCTGGCCTTCTTCCGGGCGGTAGGGGTCTTCTGTGCGCCCGGCGTGGCCGAATTTCTTGCCCTTGGCGCCGCTGGTTTTCTTGCTCTCATCATATCTTCCCATGAGTTGTTCCTTTCTTGGGGGAGAAGTCGTAGGGCGGGCGTCCCCGCCTTCGCTACCAGCATCCCTGGACTAGGCCATAAGATAATCAGTTTCGGCCCAAAACGCCAGTCTCTCCTGAAAAATGGGAGACGCGACCCGCCCATGTTTATCTAACTGAAACGCCAAGAATTATTAGCAAAAAATCTTGGGCTTTGGCGTCCTTGCGTGAGGAATAAATTGTGCCTATTTTAACAAAAGACTTGCCTCGGGAGAAAAACCGCGGTAGTAGAAGATTTCTGGCAATTGTTGAGATTTTATGTTACGAAATTATCTATAAACCTCTAGGAATAGCTTGGATCCAAATCCAGTTTGGACCGAGACTTAAAGGAGGGGGAGTTATGCGCCTTCCGAGTGGTCTCCGGGAGGCTTTTTTTTCGGAGTCTCCCCGGACAATGAAATTTACCGAGGCCTTGGACCAGATGAAGGGGGAACTGGAGGGACTATTGTCCCTGCTCACCCCGGAGATGGCCGAGACCCTGATCCAGGAAGTGGAGGCCGCGCCCCGCATTTTCGGCTGCGCCACCGGCCGCTCCGGGTTCATCCTCCGGGGTTTCCTGATGCGGCTGATGCATCTCGGCTTCACCGTTTTCATGGTGGGGGAAACCATCACTCCCCGGGTCCAGCCCGGGGATCTGTTGCTGGTCATGTCCGGCTCCGGAGAAACGGCCCAGCCCCGGGAAATCCTGCGCCGGGCCAACACCGTGGGGGCCCGCACCCTGGCCCTCACCGCCGCCAAGAACTCCACCATCGGCCGGGAGGCCAAAACGGCTATTATCATCCCCGGCACCACCAAACTGACCCTGGCCCACGAACCCACCTCCCTGCAATGCCCCGGCAGCCTCTTTGAGCAGGCCACGTTTCTTTTCCTGGAAGCCGTGGTGCTGCTGTTCTACCAGCGCCGCCTGGGCCACGACCGGGGGGAAATGCTTTCCCGGCATACGGATTTGGAGTAATATTTAGGGAAAATCAGTGATCAGTAATCAGTAATCAGTGATCAGTTTTGAGTGTAAAGTGCCGGATGGCAATCACTCTACTGATTACTGGTCACTGATTACTGATCACTTTTCATCTATAGCCCTCTTTCCAAAAATCATTCAGGAATCAAACATGACAGCAATATTACAACTGGCGTTGGACTTTGTGGACCTGCACCGGGCCTTGAAGGTCGCGGATTTGGCCGTGCCCGCGGGCGTGGATTGGCTCGAGGCGGGCACGCCTTTAATCAAGAGCGAAGGTCTGGACGCAGTACGGGAGTTGAAAAAAAGATTTCCCGGCAAGACCATTGTCGCGGATATGAAGATCATGGACGCGGGCCGCATCGAAGTAGAGGCCGCGGCCAAGGCCGGGGCGCAGCTCATTGATGTTCTCGGCACTGCGACGGACGCCACCATCGAGGAGTGCGTGCACGCGGGCAAGAATTACGGGGCCAAGATCGTGGTGGACCTCATCGCGGTGCCCGACCCGGTGGCCCGGGCCCGGCAGGTGGAGGCCCTGGGCGCGGATTATATCAGCGTGCACGTGGCCATTGACGAGCAGATGCGGGGCCAGGACCCCTTTGCCACCCTGTACGCGGTGAGCCACGCGGTGAAAGTGCCCGTGGGCGTGGCCGGGGGCATCAACTCCGAGACCGCGGCCCAGGCGGTGGAGCACGGGGCTGCCTACGTCATCGTCGGCGGGGCCATCACTAAGGCCTTGGACCCGGCTGCGGCCACCGCGGAAATCCGCCGGGCCCTGGATGAAGGCGCGGTCATTCCCACCACCTTATTTAAGCGAGTGGGCGAGGAAGAGATTCGCCGGGTGTTGGAGATGGTCTCTGCGGCTAACCTGTCGGACGCGCTGCACCGGGGCGGGGTGCTGGAGGGCATCAGGCCGCTGTTTCCCGGCATCCGGGTGGTGGGCCGGGCTCTCACCGTACGTACCTACCCCGGAGACTGGGCCAAACCCGTGGAGGCCATTGACGCGGCCCAGCCCGGGGACGTGCTGGTCATCGACGCCGGCGGCGTGGGCCCGGCGCTCTGGGGGGAGCTGGCCACCCATTCCGCGCTCAACAAGGGCGTGGCCGGGGTGGTGATTCACGGCGCCATCCGGGACTCGGGAGACATCGTCAATCTCAAGTTCCCCGCGTTCACCCGCCTGGTGATGCCCAACGCCGGGGAGCCGAGAGGCTTCGGAGAGATTGGGGTGCCCATCCGCATCGGCAACGTCCGGGTGGAGACCGGGGACTGGATTTTGGGCGACGACGACGGAGTCACGGTGCTCCCCCAAAAACTGGCGGTGGAATACGCCAACCGGGCCATGGACGTCCTGGAGAAGGAAAACCGGATTAGGGCGGAGATTAAAGAGGGGAGGACTTTGGCGGAGGTGACGGATTTGTTGCGGTGGGAGAAGAAGGTGTAGGGTGCGTTCCACGCACCATCCCATCATGGTTGCCATGCCAAAAAGAAGTGGTGCGTAAAACGCACCCTACAGTAATCTTGAACTTTTAATGGCCTACCCATGCATCCACTGCTGATACTCTTATTGAGCCTGGCAGGCGCTCTGGGGCTGTTCTTCATCCTGCGCCGCTTCCAATTGGAAGAACTCTTCACCAAGGAGTTTAATTTCATCAACGTGGTGGCCCGGATTGTGGGCACCATTTTCGGGCTTTTTTTGGCCTTTACCATTATTCTGGGCTGGGGGAGGTACACCGAGGCCCGGCGCACCGTGTTCACGGAAGTGACCTGTTTGAGCCTGATGTGGCGGGATGCCGCGGTCTTCCCCCCGGACGTGGGGAACCGCCTGCGCCAAAATCTCACCGCCTACGCCCAGTCGGTAATCCAGGACGAATGGCCCGCCATGCTCTCAGATCAACCGAGTTCCTTGACCCGGCAACGTTACCAGGAACTTTGGGACCTTTATGCCGCCTATACTCCGGCGACCCCGCAGCAGAGAATCTTTTATCGCAAATCCATCGATAAGTTGAATGAACTGGGGGCCTCCCGCCGCCTCCGGCTGTTGTTCTGCCAGACTACTTTTATTACGCCTTTGGTGGTTTTCCTGCTTTTCGGCGGCGCGGTTATGGTGGGCTTATCCTACTGTTTCCCGATAAAAAGCCTCTGGTTTCACGTGTTGTTGATCGGGGTGGTGACGGTCATCATTGTTGGCAGCATTTTCCTGGCCTATGAGATGCAAAACCCTTTCTCCGGTTATATCCTGCTGGAGCCGGACGCGTTTCAGGAACTGCTGGCCGATTTCAGCCAGCGACGATGACATAATTCCAACCAAAAAAATATTCACCACCAAGACACAAAGGCACAGAGAGGCACAAAGATATTTCTTTTTAATTTTGGCGGCTCGCCGCCAAAACTAAAAATTATCTCTCTGTGTCCCTTTGTGTCTTTGTGCCTTTGTGGTGAATATTTTATTTTTCCTGCTCTTCCACTTTGCCCGAGGTCTTGGTGCCGCACATGGGGCAGAGGATGTCGATCTCTTTTTCATCCCCGATGAAGCGTTTTCGCAGTTCCTCCGGGCCCAGGAAGGTCACGTCCCCGCAGGCGCATTGGGGGCATTCGGCCCGCACCAGGTATCTTTTCTTCTTGGTCATATCCGCTCCTTGTTAAGTCGCTGATGTGCAGAATTCACCGGCCGTTGTCTTTCCGTCACGGCCTGGCCGGTATGAATTTTAACCTAATCACTGGTCATTGGAGACGCAAGGCTGGGTCGTGCCGGGGGGAACACCAGGTTCATCCTGGCGGAAAAATATTTATATGTTGAGGGATTGGTCTGTGAAGTGCAGATACGGGTGTAATAGAAGGAAAGGCACGGCTGCACAGGCTGGAAAGCCTGTGCCACAAATTCCTTTGTTTTTAACTTGGAACTGGGAACCAGGAACTCGGAACTGATCACCAGCGGAATATTCTCAATATGCTTTAATTAATAGCCTTTTTGGCTATTTTCCTCTTTTCCCCTTCCTTTTCCTTGCACCTCTTTCGGGCCTCTTTGCGGCAAAGCTCCCAGATGACGCATTCCCGGCGGAATTTGCAGTAGAGGCAGGGGTCGGTGCAGGCCCGGCAGGCGTCCAGGCATTCCTGGCAGTAGCCGAACTCCATCTTTTGGCAGATTACGCAGCCCTCTCTTTCCGGATGAAAGCGGCATTCCATTGATATACAGCCCTTTATTTTCGCTTTGGCGACCTTATATTATTATACCAGATGTCCCGGACAGGGGCCGCCTGTTCCAAAAAGATAAGCCTCACGCAAAGACGCCAAGACGCAAAGTAAGGCGCAAGCATATTAATAGCTTTGAACTATTAGCAGGAGGTGTTTCATGCTCCCCTTGGATGTGCATATCGAAGGCCGCAACCTGGAGATTTTGCCGGAATGGCGGGAAAAGATCGAAGAAGAGCTGGCCCGCCTGCAGAAACATTATAAGGATCCCATCCTGCATGCCCGGGTGGAGCTCATCGGTACCGCACACCATCGCCACGGCGCGTTTGAAATCCACCTGGTGGCTGGGGTCCCTGGGGATACCATTACCGTTATCCGCCAGGGCGAATACGTCTTGCCGTTGATTGTGGAGGCCTTGGACGTCCTGGACCGGCGTCTGGAGGAACATTCCCATATTCAACAGCAGAAGGTCAAGGTCCATGAGGAATTCGCCCAGCACGGCAAGGTCCTGCGCCTCTTTCCGGAAAAGGACTACGGTTTCCTGGAGACCCCGGACGGCCTGGAAGTTTATTTCCACGCGCACGCGGTGAAAAAAGGCAAATTTACTTCCCTCACCCCGGGACAAACGGTAAAATTTGCCATGGAAGAGGGGGAAAAAGGCCCCCAAGCCACCTGGGTAAGAGTGGAGTAAGCAGCGAGCAGTAAGCAGTGAGCAGTGTTTTAGTGAGACTTTTGGTAATTTTATTAACTGCTTACTGCTCACAGCTCACTGCTCACTTTTTATGATGAGGAACCCATGTCCGAAGACGAATTTGCCGCGGTCCGGCGCCGCATGGTGGACACGCAGATCGAAGCCCGGGGAGTCAGCGATCCCCTAGTGTTGGAGGCCATGCGACGGGTGCCCCGGCATCGCTTTGTGCCCCAGGGATTGTGGGACCAGGCCTATAATGATTATCCTCTGCCCATCGGCGAGGATCAAACCATCTCTCAACCCTATATCGTGGCCCTGATGACCGAGGCTCTGGAGCTTAGGAGCACCGACCGGGTTCTGGAGATCGGCACCGGCTCCGGTTACCAGGCCGCGGTCCTGGCGGAGCTGGCCGCCGAGGTGTATAGCATCGACCGCTTGGCCTCCTTGGCGGAGAATGCGAAAAAGGTGCTGGCGGTGTTGAGTTATAAAAATTTCCACGTGCGGGTGGGGGACGGCACTCTGGGATGGCCGGAGGAGGCCCCTTTTGAGGCCATTCTGGTGACCGCGGGGGCCCCCCAGGTGCCCCGGCCGCTGGTGGAGCAACTGGCTTTAGGAGGCAGGCTGGTAATTCCCGTGGGAGACCGTTTCTCCCAGACCTTGACCCGGATCAGGAAGACTAAGGAAGGGTTGAAATACGACTATATGGGGGGCTGCCGCTTTGTGCGCCTCATCGGTGAATACGGCTGGAAGGCAGGGGGAATGGAATATTAAAGCCTAGGGTGAGGGATTCCTGGGTTTATCATTCCTCTTCATCCGGCGTCTCTTTGGGCGGCTCTTCCATAGCCGGCTTCACTTTTTCCGGGAAATATGCGGCTATGACCCTCCGGGCCAAGGGCGCGGCCACCGCGCCGCCGCCGCCGCCGTGCTCCACCAGCACGGCCACCACTATTTCCGGCTCCTCCACCGGGGCAAAGGCCACGAACCAGGCATGGTTCTGATAGTGATAGGTGGTTTTGCCCCGCTTTTCTTTTTCCTTTTTTTCCTTTTCCAGGGTCACTACCTGGGCGGTGCCGGTCTTGCCCGCCACTTCCAGGCCGGGAATAAGGCATCCCTTACCGGTGCCCCCCTCCTCGTGCACCACTCCCTTGAGGGCCTTGCGTACCAGAGCCAAGGTGACTGGGCTGACGTCCACCAGGGACTTGGGGATGGTTGGGGCTTGAAAGAGAATCTCGCCGGCCGGGCTTTCCACCTTTTCCACCAGTTGCGGTTCAAAAAGCCGCCCGCCGTTGGCCACGGCCGCGGTCATTTTGGCAAGTTGCAAAGGGGTGACCGTATTGTAGCCCTGGCCGATGGATACCGATAAGGTATCCCCTTCTTGCCAGGGATGGCGAGGGTAACGGGTCATTTTCCAGGCCGGAGTCCCCACCAATCCCGCCATCTCCCGGTCCAGACGAAGGCCGGTGGGGGCTCCTAAACTGAAGAGCTTGCTCCATTTGGCAATGCGTTCAATCCCCAGGCGCCGCCCCAGGGTATAAAAATAGACGTCGCAGGATTCCACCAGGGCCCGGTGGAGATTCACATTGCCGTGACCGCCTTTGCGCCAGCAATGAAAGATATGCTGGCCGGAGGCCAACTCCCCGGTGCACGGAAACGTGGCCCCGGGGGTGATGACCTTTTCCTCCAGGGCGGCCGCGGCCATGACGATCTTGAAAGTGGACCCCGGGGGATATTGGCCTTTAATCACACGATTTTCCAGGGGATGGTCTTTACGTTTGCTCAGGGTTTGCCACTCGTGGGAGGTGAGCCCGCGTTCAAAGGCCACGGGAGAATAAGGGGGGGCGGAAGCCATGGCCAGAATCTTCCCGGTGCGGGGGTCCAGCGCGACAATGGCTCCGGCCTGGCCTTCCAGACAATTCTCAGCTTCCTCTTGCAGGCGGCTGTCCAAAGTAAGGACGATGTTGGCCCCTGGGGTGGGAAACTGACGGTCCAACTGGCCCAATTCCCGGCCGTACGCGTCCACTTCAATGCGGCGGTAGCCCCGTTTGCCCCGGAGGTATTCTTCCCAGGCCGCTTCGATGCCGCATTTCCCTAAAGAATCGCCCATCTTGTAGTTGGGGAAACGGCCGCTTTTAAGCTGGGTTTCGCTGATTTCCCCCAGATAACCCAGGACATGGCAGGCCCGCCCCTTTTGCCGGTATTCCCGTTTGGCCTGCACCTGGATCAAGGCTCCCGGCAACTCCGGCTGAAAGGTCTCCACCTGGGCCATTTCTTCCCAGGAGAGATCCGCCTTGACCCGCACCTGGCTCAAGCCTCCGGCCCGGGCCGCCTCCAGTTGGGTTTTGACCTGGGCCGCTTCCAGGTGCAGAAGTTTCGCCAAGCGCTGGGCCAAAGGAGGAATATCCGTCACGTCTTCCATGACCACCGCCAGGTCGTAGCTGGGGCGGTTGGCCACCAGAACCTCCCCGTTTTTGTCCAGGATCATGCCCCGCCAGGGCGGCAGTTCCTGGACGCGGAGGCGGTTGCTTTCGGACCGCTGCCGCAGTTCCTCCCCCTCCACCATCTGCAGAAACCAGAGGCGCAAAAAGAGGAGGCCGGCCAGACAGAGAACGATCAGGGCCACCGCGGAGAAGACCCACCGCATCCGTTCCTGGTCTTCTGCGGAGAGCGATTCCCCGACGACTTCCCCTGGATATCGGTGGGCCAAGCGGTGGATGGTGTTTACCTCCGTGGTCGGCTTCTAGCTATTCTGCGGTTGAAGAGCTCAGAGCACGCCAGCCGTAGCGGATTAATAGTTTTTCCAATCCTTGCACCAGCGCGGCCATCAAAGGGGCCAAGGCCGCAGTGGCCAGCAATTCCAGGCCCCGGAAGGCCGCTAAATCCGAGAGGGCAAAAGGCTGGATCCCTAGGAGCATCAAAATGAGCAAAACCCCCGTCTCCTGCAAGGTAAGAGCCACCAGGCTGGCAATGATCAGAGGGCCCATCTTCTGCAATAATAAACGCCGGCGGCAGAACCGGGCCATGCCCACCAGCAGCAGGGATGACCCCAGGTGGAGGCCGATGGGAGTGGTGGCGAAACTGTCCTGCAATACCCCCAAGATCAGGGCCAAAGAAAAGGCCAAAGGAAAGGACGGCCTCAGCCCCACATAAAACAGGAAAATGCCCAGGAGGCGCAGGCGGACTTGGGGGAAGAGCAGCAGGTTTTGGCAATAAAAAAGTCCCAAACCCACCAGGCTGTAGAGGAGCACAGGAATAGTCATGGCTTAAGGAGTAGTGGTGGCCAGGTTAACCACTTTCACCACCGCCACCTCTTCCAGAGTGGATAGGTCCACCGTGGGCGTCACTTCGATTTCCTGGAAGACCCCCGCGGTTTTCTTGTTGGCCTCGCTCACCTTGCCGAAGACCAGTCCTTTAGGAAAGACGCCCCCCAGGCCGGAAGCCAGCACCAGATCCCCCACCTGGACGTCCGCGCTCTTGGGGACATAGTCCAGAGAGCAGCGGTTGCCCCCCTTGCCCTGGAGGATGCCCCGCACTCGGGTGCGCTGCACCATGGCGTCTCCGCCGCTGTTGCGGTCCACGATGAGCATGACCTTGGAGTAATGGGGATATACTTCAACGACGCGGCCGACGATACCGTCCGCGGTGAGGACCGGATGGCCCCGTTTCACGCCCCGGTCTTGTCCTTGATCCAATAAAGCGCAGCGGGACCAGAGGGAGGGGTCGTAAGCAATCACCCGGGCGCCGGTGACCGGGAGAGCCACTTGCTTTTTCAGGTTCAGCAGGGATTCCAGGCGGGTCAAGCTATGCAGGGCTTCCTGGTACCGCAGATCCTTCTGTTCATACTCTTGCAGGCGCTGGCGCAAGGAGGCGTTTTCCTGCTGCACCCCCACCAGATGGATATACCCCTCCCAAACACCCATCACGGTGCGGCCCACATAGCGAAGGCCCTGGAGGCCCGGAGCCGCCAGAGAAACCACCGTCCCTTCCACCCTTTCCAGGAGCGGTGACCGCTTGAGACTGAGGGAGAGTAAGGCAACGATCAGCAGCAGGGTGGCAGCAATAATCAGGGAGGTGCGAAAGCGCACTCGCGGGCGCACAACTACCCCCTTAATCCACCATCACTTCCTTGAGGATATCCAGATTGTCCAGGGCCCGGCCGGAACCCAGAACCACAGTGGCCAGGGGGTCTTCGGTGATCTTGATGGGCAGCCCGGTTTCCTGGTGGAGCAGCACGTCCAGATTCTTCAGCAAAGCCCCGCCGCCGGTGAGATGGATGCCCCGGTCCACGATGTCCGCGGCCAACTCTGGCGGGGTTTGCTCCAGAGCGGTTTTGACCGTGGCCACGATGGAGTCGATCTGTTCCTGGATGGCCTGGCGCACCTCATCGGAATTGATGTTGATGATTTTCGGAATACCGGTAACCAGGTCCCGGCCTTTGACGTCCATGGTCTCCATCTCTCCGGGGAAGGCGTTGCCGATGGTGGTTTTGACGATCTCGGCGGTGCGTTCGCCGATGAGGAGGTTGTAGGTCCGCTTTACGTACTGGAGGATGCCCTCGTCCATCTTGTCCCCGCCCACTCGGACGGAGCGGGAATAGACGATACCGGCCAGGGAAATGACCGCTACTTCGGTGGTGCCGCCGCCGATGTCCACCACCATGTTGCAGATGGGCTCGGTAATGGGCAGACCCGCGCCGATGGCCGCGGCCATGGGTTCTTCGATGAGATAGACTTCCCGGGCCCCCGCGGATTCCGCGGATTCCCGCACCGCGCGTTTTTCCACCGGGGTGATGCCCGAAGGCACGCAGACGATGATCCGGGGCCTGATCAGGGAGCGGCGGTTGTGCACCTTGCGGATGAAGTGGCGCAGCATGGCCTCGGTGATCTCGAAATCGGCGATGACCCCGTCCTTCATGGGGCGGATGGCCACGATATTGCCGGGGGTGCGGCCCAACATCATCTTGGCGTCCCGGCCCACGGCCAGTACCCGGTTGCGGTCCCGGGCGTTTTTGCGCACCGCCACCACAGAAGGTTCGCTCAGGACAATACCTTTACCTTTGACATAGACCAGGGTGTTGGCGGTTCCCAGGTCAATGGCCAGGTCATTGGAAAACCATCCCAGGATGGGATCAAGAAACATTAGGTTTACTCCTTATAAAAAAAGAGGAAACGCCCTTATTATCCCGCGTTCCTCCATAAACTGTCAGGATTGGCCACCAGGGCAAAGAAGGGGACTATAAAGTCCCCCATTACTATTTTGCCAGCTTGTGAGAAAAATTCAACCTTTATCTAATGACTTTCGGCACAAGCGGGCCGCGGGCACTGAAAATATCTTCTCGTTCCCAAGCTCCAGCTTAGGAACCCGATTTTCAAAAGGTAGGGGCGGGGTCTCCCCGCCCGTGGAGCGATACTGCAAAGGCGGCGGGCGGGGGAACCCCGCCCCTACAACCGGATGCCAATATTACTTGTTGGATTACAACCAGGTGTTACACCTTTTCCAGTTCGTTAAAGAAAAACGCGATCTCCGTCTTGGCGGTCTCCGGCCCGTCCGAGCCGTGGACGATGTTGGCCTCGATATCTTTGGCGAAATCCGCGCGGATGGTGCCGGGCGCGGCCTGGCGGTAATCCGTGGCCCCCATGAGGTCTCTATTAACCTGGATGGCGTTTTCGCCCTCCAGGATCATGGCCACTATGGGGCCGTTACTCATGAACTCGGTGAGGCTGCCGTAAAAGGGGCGCTCCTTATGCACCGCGTAAAAGGCCCGGGCCTGATTCAGAGTGAGATGCAGCATCTTCATGGCTTTAATTTTCAGGCCGTGCTTTTCAAAGCGGCCGATGACTTCGCCGATAAGGCCGCGTTTGACGCCGTCGGGTTTGATCATGGATAAGGTTTGTTCAACAGACATGAGTTAGATTTTCTCCGATGAACGATATCGTTATGTTTTTATAAATAGTTACCTAATTGATTAGAAGCCATTTCAAAACTGCCTTAAAGCGATGATGATACAAGCAAGATGGAAGAAACCAGAATACACAGTAATCAAGCGCTCATAGCGGACTACCAGCCTGCGGAAATTGCCCAGCCAGGCGAAGG
>Ga0233422_10000611_pt1 | contig 17287 bp, 13 predicted proteins | sample Watercolumn_Mata_2_FD_182724 | JGI IMG/M metagenome (GOLD analysis project Ga0233422, IMG submission 182724) | Freshwater microbial communities from Lake Matano, South Sulawesi, Indonesia - Watercolumn_Matano_2014_110_MG | ecosystem: Environmental > Aquatic > Freshwater > Lake | place...
CTTTTCCATGTCGCGTGACGGTTTGCTGCCGAAGTATTTCGCGAAGGTCCACCCAAAGTTCCAAACACCGCATGTGACGACAATCTGGACCGGCGTTGTCGTTGCCGCAATTTCCGCTGTTGCGAATATCAATGAGATCGTCGAGCTCACCAACATCGGAACGCTCTTCGCATTCGTGCTCGTCTGCATCGGGATCATTATACTCCGCGTGACGGATCCGGACCGGCCAAGGTCATTCAAGACGCCGTTTGTTCCCTGGGTTCCTCTCCTGGGAATTGCCATGTGTCTCTATCTCATGTTCGGACTGCCGCTCATCACGTGGATCTGGTTCGGCCTCTGGCTCCTGGCTGGTTTGGTTTTTTACTTCTCGTATGGTTTCTGGAAGAGCCGCTTGAGATCAGTTCATGAAGGAGGAGGGAAATGAGCGCACCAACCGAAATGCAGAACTCCGACGGGTCTGGACGCCCACAGCTCCTGCGCATCCTGGGCTTGAGGGAGGGAATCGCGATCCATATGGGAGTTATGATTGGATCGGGGATTTTCATCGTCCCCGCGACGATCGCTGGCCACCTCCAGTCCATGGGACCGATCATCCTCGTCTGGGTCGTTGCCGGCATGCTGACACTGTTTGGCGCATTGACGCTTGCGGAGCTGAGCTCGGTTCTTCCGCAGGCGGGCGGACCGTACGTGTACCTCAAACACAGCTTCGGACGCGTGTGGGGGTTCCTGTTCAGCTGGAATGACTATTTCATCAACAAAGCGGGTTCTGCAGCCGCCATTGCGGTTGCGTTTGCGACATATCTTGGATACTTCATCCCCGCCCTCGATCCGGCAAATGCGATGATGAAAGGGGAGTGGTCGCTGTTCGGACATCCCATGGAGTTCTCGTTTGGTTGGGTACAGATTGTCGCCATCGCGACCATCGGATTGGTGACGTATGTGAATGTTCGGGGTGTGAAGTTCGGCGGCTGGGTCATGAACATTTTCACGACGGCGAAAGTGGCTGCGCTGGTGGGGCTTATTCTTGCTGTTCTCTTTTCAGGAAAGGGTGACACATCGAATTTCCTGCCCTGGTGGCCCGACGACTGGACGGCGCAGATGACATCCGCCTTCGGCCTCGCGATGATCTCGGCGCTCTGGGCGTACGACGGATGGATCGACGTGACTCTTATGGCGGGGGAGTTCAAGAACCCGAGCAGAAACGTCCCGCTTTCTCTTCTTGTCGGAACGCTCGCCGTCATTGTGTTGTATCTTACCGCCAACATTGCGTTTGCGTCTGTCATTCCCATCCAATCTATGCAGGGATCTCCACGGATTGCTGCTGACGTCGCGCAGGCAGTTCTGGGTCCAATCGGAGCGTCACTGATTGTCATCGGCATCATGTGTTCAACGTTTGGAACCACGAACGGCATGTCGCTTGGAGGACCGCGGTCCATCTACGCCGCCGGCGCTGATGGCACCTTTTCCCCGGCCTTCGGCAAGGTGCATCCGGCGCATCACAGCCCGTATGTTGCCATCATCGTCTTCGGTGTCTGGTCGGCGATTCTGACGTTCAGCGGTACATATGATCAGATCACGTCATACGTTGTTTTCGGATCGTGGGCGTTTTATGCGATGACGGCGGTGAGCGTCATCGTCCTTCGGAAGAAGATGCCTGATGCCGAGCGACCCTACAAAGCGTGGGGATATCCGTACGCCACGCTGGCATTTGTTGCGATCGCCGGCTGGTTCATCTACAACACATTTGTTGAAGATACGCGAAATGCCATTATCGGAATAGTGCTGCTTCTCATTTCACTGCCTTTCTATTACTACTGGACAAGAGGTTCACAATCCAGGTTCATGAATAACAAGTCGAGTTCGAAAGAATGAAATACCTCAAGCTCTCGCTCACGCAGTGGATCTTCGTTGGGATGGGTGTTGGACTCCTCCTCGGATGGCTGGCGCCTGAATTCTCGGTCACGTTGAAGCCGCTCAGCACGATCTTCCTTCGTCTGATCAAGTCGATAGTTGCACCACTCATTTTCGCGACCCTTGTTGTAGGGATCGCAGGGCATGGCGATCTGAAGCAGGTAGGGAGAATGGGCGTCAAGGCAATCATCTACTTTGAGGTTGTTACAACGATCGCGCTTCTCATCGGCCTGGCAGTTGTCAATATTATGAAACCGGGAGTCGGCGCGAGTCTGCAACCGTCGGCCGACGCCGGCGAAATCGTGGCGAAACAACAAACGTTTGCAGACGTTCTCACGCATGTCTTTCCGCAGAGTTTCTTCGAGGCTGCGGCAAATGGAGAAGTCTTGCAGGTCGTCGTCTTCACGCTCATTTTCAGCTTTGCACTTGCGATGCTGGGGCAGGAGAAACGTACTGTGATCCTGACGTTTTGCGACTCATTGGCAGAGACCATGTTCAAGTTCACGAACATTGTCATGAAGTATGCTCCTGTCGGCGTTGCTGCGGCGATCGCGTTCACTGTCGGGAACAAGGGCCTTTCCGTCCTCATTAACCTTGGCCTCTTGCTCCTCGCGCTCTACATCGCACTCTTCTTCTTCGTGGTATTTGTTCTCGGTGCTGTGGCGGTTATTGCCCGGGTGCCTATCAGACCGTTCATCAACGCCGTGAAAGAACCAGCGCTGATCGCGTTTTCAACAACGAGCTCGGAAGCCGCCCTCCCGAAGGCCATGCAGGCGATGGAGGCGTTTGGGGTTCCGCGCCGGATCGTGTCGTTTGTCATTCCAACCGGGTACAGTTTCAATCTTGATGGAACATCGCTCTACCTCTCATTGGCGGCGATCTTTGTTGCACAGGCCGCTGGCATCGAACTCTCAATGGGCGAGCAAATCATCATTGTGCTGACCCTCATGCTCACCAGCAAAGGTGTCGCCGGGGTCTCGAGGGCGGCGCTCGTGGTCCTTGCCGGCACCCTGTCGTCGTTTGGTCTTCCGCTCGAAGGTGTTGCAGTACTCCTCGGAGTCGATCAGCTGATGGACATGGGCAGAACGATGGTGAATGTCGTTGGCAACTGCCTCGCCACTGTGGTAGTAGCCCGATGGGAAGGGGAGTTCAAGCCAGCCTCCTGACGAGTCGTTTCCTCCCGCCGGTTTTCCGCATTCCCGGAAATTAGAATTTCTATTTTCGGGAGAATTTCGTAGATTATTGTCCCCTGTGTCGGGCAGAACCTCCCTGCCCGTTCATTTTCTATTTCAGTAATGGAAGGATCTTGAGGGATCTATGGAATTGTATCTGGTTTTAGGAATTAGTGTCCTCGGACTGCTCTTCGCCCTCTATCTTGTCCGCGATGTCATGAGGCGTGGCGTCGGAACAGAGCAGATGCGGGAGATTTCGGATGCAATCAAGACAGGCGCGGAGGCGTTTCTTCGCCGTCAGAACCGGACGATTGCAGTACTGGCTCTCGCGCTCGCAGCTCTCATTTACATTCTCTACGCGTTTGTCAGGACTCCGACCGAGCATGATCCCGCGAGTCCGGAAGCGCTTGCGTTCTGGACGACGCTCTCCTTCGTGTTCGGTGCGGCATGTTCCGTCGCTGCAGGGTACATGGGGATGTGGATCTCCATCCGCAGTAATATCAGAACTGCATCAGAGGCGATGACAGGAATCAACGGCGCGCTCCAGACAGCGCTGCGCGGCGGTGCCGTCTCCGGATTCTTCGTCGTCGCAATGAGCCTCCTCGGCGTCGCAGGCTTGTTCGCCATTGTGGAGTGGACAGGCGTCACGCATGATGTCTCCAAGATTCCCCTCTTGATCGTCGGATATGGTTTTGGTGCAAGCTTTGTCGCGCTCTTCGCACAGCTTGGCGGAGGAATCTATACGAAGGCAGCAGATGTCGGAGCGGACCTCGTTGGAAAGGTGGAAGCGGGAATTCCGGAAGACGATCCGCGCAACCCGGCGGTCATCGCGGATCTCGTGGGCGACAACGTCGGCGACTGTGCTGGTCGTGGCGCGGATCTTTTCGAGTCAACCGCGGCGGAGAACATCGGTGCAATGATACTGGCGGCAGCACTCTATATCTCAAATGCCGCCTACTTTGAAGCAAACGGCCTCACGCTGGTTGGTGTTCTTCTCTTTCCTCTCGTTGCCCGTGCATTCGGTATCATCGCATCTGCCGTCGGGATCATGGTCGTGAAGACACACGAGCAGGAAGATCCGATGAAAGCGCTTAACCGTGGATACTATGTGACCTCCGCGCTTGCGATGATTGGCTTCTTCTTCGCGGCGCGCTGGCTCCTGGGAGCAGAGCACTATTTCAATTTCTTCCTTTGCGGCGTCATCGGTGTGCTCACCTCCGTCGCATTTGTGTACATCACGCAGTACTACACGGACTACCAGCACCGCCCCTCAAAGTTCATTGCTGAATCGTCGCAAACTGGACCTGCGACAACGATTATCTCCGGAATTGCAGTCGGAATGGAATCAACTGGATTGCCTGTCTTGGTGATAGGAGTCGCGATCATAGCAACGTACCTGCTCGGTGAGGCGTCAGGCCTGGCGCACGCGGGTTTGTTCGGCACCGCAGTTGGCACGATGGGAATGTTGGGAACGGCGGCGTACATCCTGGCGATGGACACATTCGGTCCGATCACAGACAACGCCGGTGGCATTGTGGAAATGAGCCAGCAGCCGGAAGAAGTCCGAAAGAAGACAGATCGTCTCGATGCCGTGGGAAATACGACGAAAGCATTGACAAAGGGCTACGCGGTGGGTTCTGCGGGTCTTGCAGCATTCCTGCTCTTCAGTGCGTTCTTTGATGAAGTGCGGAATTACGGATTCGATCTCCGGTTTATCGATCTTTCGAAACCGGCGGTGTTCGTTGGGGCGCTGTTTGGCGCAATGCTTGTGATGTTGTTCTCTTCGCTCGCGATCAAGGCTGTCGGCAGAGCAGCCTATGCGGTCATCAACAATGTGCGGGAACAGTTCAGGAACAATCCGGGGATCATGAAGGGCACCTCGAAGCCCGACTATGGTCAGTGCGTCGATATCGTGACCAAATCAGCATTGAAAGAAATGGTCATTCCGGGCCTCCTTGTAGTATTTATGACACTTGCAGTGGGAATTGGGTTTCGATGGCTCTTTGTGCTGACCGGCAGTCCGGAGCACGGCGCCAGCGGTGCAGAAGTTATTGGCGGCTTCCTTATGGTTGCGACAATCACCGGCATTCTGATGGCTTTGTTCATGAACAACGGTGGAGGTGCCTGGGATAATGCGAAGAAGCTGATCGAAACAGGCATGTTTGGCGGCAAGCGCTCTGAGGCTCACAAAGCCGCGGTGGTTGGTGACACGGTCGGAGATCCTTTCAAAGACACGGCGGGTCCGTCGCTCCACGTTCTTATCAAACTCCTGAGCACCATCACGCTTGTGCTTGCACCGCTCTTCATTTGAGCGAACCGGGAAGATCCTGAAGCGTTCTCAAAGCCGTTTGGGCCAGTCCTGAACGGCTTTTTCGTTTTCTTTTGGGCAGTATTCGCTTGTTTCCGACCTCAAAATCAATTAGAATTGACAACACCGCGTTCACTCCGTCTAAAAATCGAGGACTACATTCTTCAGCATAAACGAACCGCCAAGTCGCCAAGAATACAGAAATCGTGGTTTTTGAGGTTCCAAATTCCCTCAGATCTCAATGTGGTTCATGGCGTCGTGGCGGTTTGTATTTTAACACCATGCAATAGGAGGTTGCAGCATGAGTAACCAGAATTCTGCCATGTCCCGTTTCCTGGCGACGAAGCCTCTCGACCTTCTGCTGAATGAAGCAGCAGAGAGCGGCGAGCATAGCCTGAAGCGGGCCCTTGGACCGGTGAACCTCATCACACTTGGCATCGGTGCAATCATCGGAGCGGGCATCTTTGTTCTCACTGGGCAGGCTGCCGCACAGCACGCGGGACCAGCCATCGTCCTTTCCTTCGTTCTTGCGGGAATTGCCTGCGCGTTCGCCGGACTTTGCTACGCAGAGTTCGCGTCACTCATTCCCATCGCCGGATCTGCCTATACATATGGCTATGCAACTCTGGGTGAATTGTTTGCATGGATCATCGGATGGGATCTCGTGCTCGAGTATGCCCTTGGTGCAGCAACGGTTGCGTCGGGCTGGAGCGGGTATTTCGTGAGCTTTCTTCAGGATTTCGGAATCTACATCCCGCCTGCGCTCACTGCCACTCCGGGAACCGAGCTGGTCTTCATCAATGAGCGATGGACGGCAGTCCAAACGCTCGCGGCAGGAACAAGCATTGCCGGACTTCCAACGGCTGTCGGCGTGTTCAACCTCGTTGCATTTGTTATTGTGCTTCTCGTATCGACGATTCTTGTCATTGGCATCAAGGAATCAGCGAACTTCAATTCCGCGATTGTCATTGTGAAGGTGGGTATCGTGCTCATCTTTATTGCGATCGCAATAGCGTATGTTGTTCAACACCCCGATATCGTAAGCGTGAACTGGAGCACGTTCATTCCTACAAACACTGGCACATACGGAGAATTTGGCTTCTCGGGCATTGCCACGGGGGCCGCGGTCGTCTTCTTCGCCTATATCGGCTTTGATGCGGTTTCAACGGCGGCTCAGGAGGCAAAAAACCCGCAGAAAGACATGCCAATCGGAATTTTGGGCTCGCTGGCGATCTGCACGGTGCTCTACATCCTCGTTGCCGGCCTTCTGACGGCAATGGTCAACTATACACGCCTCAATGTCCCTGACCCAGTTGCGGTAGGAATCGACGAGGCCGGCATTCCCTGGGGAAGTTTCCTGGTGAAAGCGGGTGCGATTTTTGGATTGGCAACGGTGATGCTTGTGATGCTGCTGGGACAATCCCGCGTGTTCTATTCCATGTCGCGTGATGGACTTATGCCCGCATGGGTGGGCTCGATCCATCCCCGGTTCCGAACACCGTGGCTCTCAACAATTGTCGTCGGCGTCTTCGTGGCGTTTCTGCCCGCGCTTCTGCCTATCAGTGATTTGGGCCACCTCGTCTCCATCGGAACGCTTCTGGCGTTCGTCATTGTATCCGCGGGAATCTGGATTCTCCGGGTGCGGAAGCCGGAGCTTCATCGGCCGTTCAAGACCCCCTGGGTTCCGTTTACACCGATCATGGGTATCGGCGTGTCCCTGTATCTGATGTTGAGCCTCCCCGCCGTTACATGGGAACGGCTCCTGATCTGGCTAGCGATTGGTCTTGTGATCTACTTCCTGTACGGCAGGATTCACAGCAAAGTGCAAAAAGCTATCTGAGTAGTACACGCATGGTATGCCCGCAGACATCCTCTGACGTTCCTGTCATGATGCTTGCGGGCACTTTTTTTCTGGTGGCTGCATGAATTCCCCATAGTAGACTACCAAGGACACACGCACAACGACCTTTACGTACGCCGGACGTTTAGAGAAATCTGGGTGACTTGTGCGATCAGTCTCAGAAGGAAGATTATGACAGAACAGAGCGAAGGCAATTTCAAACGGAGCCTCGGATTGCTCGATTCGACGATGATCGTCATTGGATCGATGATCGGCTCGGGCATCTTCATCGTGAGTGCGGACATTGCGCGCACTGTAGGGTCACCGGGAATGCTCCTTCTCGTCTGGATTATCACCGGTGTCGTTACTGTCATCGGGGCACTGAGCTACGGTGAACTTGCCGGGATGATGCCCCACGCTGGCGGCCAATATGTCTACCTGCGCGAGGCGTACAATCCGTTGGTCGGATTCCTCTACGGGTGGACGCTCTTTCTTGTTATTCAGACCGGAACTATCGCGGCGGTCGCTGTCGCATTTGCGCGCTTCACTGCAGTGCTCATTCCGTCTCTTGGAGAAGATAACGTGCTCTTGCGGATTGGCACGTTCAAGATCTCTGCTGCTCAGCTGTTTGCAATCCTGAGTGTTGTTGTTCTGACCTACGTCAATTCACGCGGCATCCGTGAAGGAAAGATCGTGCAAAACATCTTCACGACTGCCAAGACGGCGGCACTCATCGGTCTCATTCTGCTCGGCATTCTCGTGGGGCGAAATGCCGAGGCGATCGATCTCAATCTCGCAACGTTCTGGGACGCGACGTGGACAACGGTCGAAAACGGGACGATCATCTCTGCGGAATCACTCTCCGGTCTGATGATCCTTGCGGCCATCGGAGCTTCGATGGTGGGATCGCTGTTTTCAAGTGATGCCTGGAACAATATTACGTTTACTGCAGGCGAAGTAATCAATCCAAAGCGAAACATACCGCTCAGTCTCGTGCTGGGAACAGGTGTTGTGACGATCCTTTACGTCCTCGCGAATATTGCATACATTGTGGTGTTGCCGGTGGTGGGATCACCCGGTGCAGCGGATCTCTTCGGTCGCGGCATTCAGTTCGCAAGTTCAGACCGGGTCGCAACAGCTGCCGTCACGACGATCTTTGGCGAACCAGCTGCCGTGATTATGGCTGTGCTGATCATGATTTCGACCTTCGGGTGCAACAACGGTCTGATCCTTGCCGGAGCGAGAGTGTACTACGCGATGGCGCGGGACGGTGTGTTTTTTAAGAAAGTAGGAGAGCTCAGCAATCGATCCGTGCCGACGACAGCACTGATCATCCAGGGAGTGTGGGCGAGTCTCCTGTGCCTGTCAGGGACGTACAGTGAGCTTCTGGATTATGTAATTTTCTCAGTACTGATCTTCTACATTCTGACGGTCATTGGAATTTTCATACTCAGGAAGAAACAGCCCAACGCTGAGCGCCCGTACAAAGCGCTTGGATACCCTGTCCTGCCTGCACTGTACGTTGTCTTGGCTACGGCGATTGCCGCTGACCTCCTGTATTACAAGACACAGTACTCGGGATCAGGACTTCTTATTGTACTCCTTGGAATCCCGGTTTTCTACCTCTGGAAGAAACTAACGTCACATAAGGCAGAAGGTGCGCAGTGAATCTGAAGTATCTCCCGACCGGGGATGACGCTCCCCGTGTAGTGAACGCAATTGTAGAGATCCCGAAAGGGAGCAGGAACAAATACGAGTACAACATGGACCTGGGCGTTTTTCAGCTCGACCGGGTGTTGTACTCCTCGATGCACTACCCTGAGGCGTATGGATTTATTCCCAGCACATTGTACGAAGATGGCGATCCGGTTGATGTTCTCATTGTGATCGATCAGCCGTTGCAGACGGGAGTGATGCTTGAAGTCCGGCCGATCGGTATTCTGAAAATGCAGGATGAGAAAGGTTCGGACGACAAGATCATCTCTGTTGCCAAACACGATCCGACGTATGCTGCAATCAAAGAGGTAAAGACGCTTCCGCGGCACACACTTGTGGAGATTGAGCATTTCTTCACGAGCTACAAGGAACTTGAGGGAAAGCACGTACGGAGCTTTGGCTGGCATGGTTCCGCCGAAGCGAAGCGGGCTATTGAGCGTGCAGTGAAAGTGTTCTCTGGGAATCTGTAGCTATTCAACACGAGGAGCTGGAGACTGATCTTCGATGGTTGGTGATGAAGTACTGCCTCTGATACTGTTCAATGTTTTCGTAATCGCGATGCTTCTGCTGGATCTGGGCGTCTTTCAGCGGAAGGAGCACGAAATCGGAATTCGCGAAGCTCTAGGTTGGAGCGCGTTCTGGATTGCCCTCTCACTTCTCTTCAACCTTGGCCTGTACTTCTGGCAGGGAAGCGACGTTGCCCTTCAGTTTCTCACCGGGTATCTCATCGAGAAGGCCCTGAGCGTTGACAATCTCTTTGTCTTCCTGCTCCTCTTCATGTACTTCAAAGTGCCCGGGAAGTACCAGCACAAAGTCCTGTTCTGGGGAATTCTCGGCGCGCTCGTCATGAGAGGGGCACTCATCACGATCGGGGTTGCGCTGATTACAAAGTTCCATTGGATTATTTACGTCTTCGGGATCTTTCTCGTCTTCACCGGCGTCAAGATGGGATTCCAAAAAGAAACGGTAGAGGTGCACCCGGAAAAGAATCTTGTCGTTCGCCTGTTTCGGAAGATCATGCCTGTCACCGCCGGGTACCATGGTGCGAAGTTCTTTGTTAAAATCGACGGGCGCTGGTATGCGACGTTGTTGACCATTGTTCTGATTGTTGTGGAGACAACGGATCTTGTCTTCGCCGTCGATTCAATCCCTGCCATTTTTGCCATCACTACAGATCCGTTTATCGTCTACACGTCCAATGTATTTGCGATTCTCGGCCTCAGAGCGCTGTACTTTGCCCTCGCCGGCCTCATGAATCTGTTTCACTATCTCAAAATCGGCCTCGCAATTGTTCTGTCGTTCGTTGGATTGAAGATGCTGCTTGCTGAGTTGTATCCAATCCCAATCATGGTGGCACTCGGCGTCGTCGCCTCGGTGATCGCACTTTCGGTGATCGCATCAGTCGTTTGGCCGGCGAAAAAGGAAGGGGAGTGAATGAATTGGATTCTGCAGGGGCCGGAACCTGCAGTCGTCGGAGACCTACTATAGCCGGCCAGAAATGAAAACAGCCCGCCGGGAACTCCGACAGGCTGTCTCAACAACCGCAACAATCGTACCTCGCTACGAAACCTTTGCTTCAACCTGCTCCGGTACGTTCTTCTGCGACTGAATGTAATCGTGAATTGATGCTGCCGCGGTCTTTCCATCGCGCATTGCGAGGATCACCGTTGCACCACCCCGGGCAAGATCCCCTCCTGCAAAGATACCAGGACGGCTTGTGCCCTGCTTGTCATTCGTGTCTACGACGCCGCGCTTTCCTGTTTTGAGTCCTGGCGTGGTCGATTGGATGATGGGATTCGGTTGTTGGCCGATCGCCTCAATCACGATCTGTACGGGGATCACGAATTCCGAGCCTTTCACCGCCACCGGTCTGCGCCGTCCTGAATCATCCGGCTCACCAAGCTCCATCCGTTGGCACTCGATACCCATCACAAAGTGGTTCTCGTCGCCGATGATGCGCGTTGGATTCGTGAGCAGCAAGAGCTCAATCCCCTCCTGCTCGGCATGATGGATTTCCTCCTGCCGGGCGGGCATTTCCTGCCGTGACCGTCGATAGATCAAGAGGGCTCGTTTGGCTCCCAGGCGCTTGGAGGTTCTGACCGCATCCATGGCGGTATTGCCGCCGCCAATGACAGCAACGTTGGTGCCCATTCTGATCGGTGTGTCGTTGCGGGGGAACTTGTTCGCCCCCATGAGATTTACGCGGGTCAGAAACTCGTTTGCCGAATAGACTCCGGTCAGTCCCTCACCGGGAATCCCCATGAAGTTCGGCGTGCCAGCGCCAGTTCCAAGGAATACCGCACTGAATCCCCACTCATTAAAGAATTCATCGATGGTCGCCGTCCGGCCGACGAGGAAGTTCGTCTGAATTTCAACGCCGAGCTGCTTAATGCGATCCATTTCGATGTCGAGAATCTGGCGGGGGAGACGGAACTCCGGAATGCCATATCGAAGCACGCCACCGACCGCATGAAGTGCTTCAAAAATTGTAACCTGGTAGCCCATCTTGGCGAGCTCTGCCGCGCACGTGAGGCCGGCAGGACCCGATCCTACGATGGCAACCTTTTCCGGACGTTTGTTTGTGATGACCGGAGCCACAAAGAGGTTGTGTGCCAGTTCATAATCGGCGACGAAACGTTCCAGCTTGCCGATAGCAACGGGCATGTGCTTCTTGCCGAGCGTGCAGACGACTTCGCACTGCTCTTCCTGCGGGCAGACGCGTCCGCAGATGGCAGGGAGGTAGTTTGCCTCGCGGATCTTGTTCACCGCGCCGGCGTAGTCTTTCTGCAGAATCAACTGGATGAACCCGCGGATGTCAATACCAACCGGGCAGCCCTCGACGCAGACCGCATTCTTGCACTCGAGGCACCTGGTCGCTTCAATCATCGCCCGCTCTTCGTCGACACCGAACGAGACCTCCGTGAAGTTCTGAACACGATCAAGCGCAGGTTGTTCGATCGATTCCTGGCGCGCAATTTTCATGCGCTCAGACGGCTTGAGAGGATTCAGCACTGTCATCGGGAAACCTCCCGGGCAGCCGCCTGCTGCGCGGCAAACTGCTCCACCGATATCTTCTCAAAGTCGAGGTAGCTTCTGTTTCTAAGGATCAACTCATCGAAATCGACCTGATGGGCGTCGAATTCCGGACCATCGACACAGGCGAATTTCATCTTGCCGTCGATCGTTACCCGGCACCCGCCGCACATTCCGGTGCCGTCGACCATAATAGCGTTGAGACTGACGAGCGTGTGGACTCCGAATTCCTTTGTAAGATTCGCGACAGCCCGCATCATCGGAAGAGGACCGATGGCGTACACTGCCTTAATGCCAATCTGCGGGTCTGTGAGGAGTTGGCGGAGAGGATCTGTGACGATTCCCTTCGTCCCATAGGATCCATCGTCTGTTGTGACGAAGACCTTGTCGGAGCATTCAGTCATTTCGGCTTCCAGGATCGCCAGCTCTTTTGTGCGTCCGCCGACAATGCTGTAGACTCTGTTGCCGGCGTCTTTGAGTGCTTTGGCGATCGGGTACAGCTCGGCTGTTCCGACACCGCCGCCGACGCATGCAACCGCGCCATGATTCTCAATCGGAGTCGGATTTCCCAACGGACCGACGATATCGAGAATGCTGTCACCGGCTTTCATCGAGCAGAGTTGTTTCGTCGTCTTGCCAATCGCCTGGACGATCAACGTGATAGTTCCTTCGGCAGGATTGCTGTCAACGATCGTCAGGGGAATCCGTTCCCCCTCCTCCATGAGACGAATGATGACGAAATTCCCCGCCTTTCGCTTCTTCGCGACGAGTGGGGCCTTGATCAGAAACTTTGAGACCGTTGGCGCAAGGTCTTCTTTTGACAGAATTGGAAACATCGACACTCCTCTCTTCGTGCTAATATTCGCCTAGACAAACTCCCCGTCATCTTTGATGCAATTCATCGGGCACGTCTCCATCGCCCGGCGGACGTCTTCTTCTTCGCGCGGATCAGCTGGCTGCTGATAGACGAAGTAGTACGTCGAATCGTTGCTGTACATGAAGTTTTGAAGAGCATAGGAAAAGCACACGCCGCATCCGTTGCATTCACTCGTGACGTAGTATCTTCCCGGAACATTCTCCTGAAGCTTCACAACAACAGCCGTCATTGAAGACCTCCTTCCCGTAAAACTATTGTGGCATAATAACTTATCAAGGATTGTGCCAAGAATTGCCTCTGTGACTCAGGCCTAAATTGACATTCCTGATTCGACCCATGAAACCGGAAAGCCCACATTCTCATTTCTGATAGTGGGCTTCCAAGATGTGGAAACATTGCCGGTGTTCAGCAATTCGCGTGGCTTATCAACTGCAAACCACGCGCATGTTGAACCACCTACATTTCTGCAAGCGCCTTTCTGAGATCGCGGATGATGTCTTCCGCCTTTTCAAGACCGATGGAAAGCCGGACGCCGCCCGGATCTATGCCGCGCTTCAGCTGCTCGTCGGGAGGAATAGCGGCGTGCGTCATTGATCCCGGATGCTCGATGAGCGTACGGATGTTTCCGAGGCTCACAGCAAGCGTCATGGTGTATGAGTTCTTTGCGATGTAGTTCACCATCCGGTTCGCTTTGCGATGTCGTTCCTCGGGAGTCTTTCCCTTGGGAACGAAGTACATCAGCACACCGGGCGTGAATTCGCCGTCGTAGTTTCTCATCTGCTCGCGGGCAAGCGATCGTTGAGAGAACGATTCAAGTCCCGGATAATTCACCAGTCCGATCCGCTTATCTGCTGCGAGAAACTCTGCGACCTTTTGTGTTGTCTTCATCTGATGGCTGAAACGGACTGCGAGCGACGGAAGTCCGTACACCAGAATGGGCCACGCGCTCTTTGCCCCAAGCACGCCTCCGAAGTCCTTTCTGTACATGAGGAGATGATCATAGCTCCAGGACGGACCAACGACAACCCCGCCCATGTCTGTGCCAAACCCGCACAGACCTTTCGTGAGAGATTCGACCACAAAATCCATCCCGAGTTCAATCGGCCGCTGGCAGAATGGCGTCGAAAATGTATTGTCGACCGCAGTATAGATGCGGTGTGCTTTCGATCGTTTCTTGTTATGATGGTTGGCGATCTCAGCGACCTTCTGAATATCGATCAGCTCCATCGTCGGATTGACGGGAGTCTCGAAGTAGATGAGCCGCGTATGCGGCGTGATCGCCCTGTTGAGCGCCGCATGGTCGTTGAAGTCGACCCACTTCACATTGATGTGGTATCGGGGGAGCCAGTTCTTAAAGAGAGAGTACGTGCAGCCGTACAGCATTCTGTGGGCCACGATCTCGCTTCCGCTGCCAAGGAGGATACCGGAGAGTGCCGATACCGCACCCATTCCCGTGGCGAACGTCACAGCGCATCCGCCGTTTTCCGCTGTCGCGAGGTTTTGCTCGAGGAGATCCTTATTCGGCTCGCCAAGCCGGTCGTAGATGTAGACGGGTGCTTTCGACTCGACCCTGAAATCCCCAACGTGATGTGCGAAGTCGATGAAGCCCCGCGCTCCGCGCCGGGTAGTAGAAAGCCGGAATGTAGAAGAGGACGATATCGGAGGAACGACATGATGGCTGTAATCCCATTTGGGCGTGAAGGCTTTTCCCCAGATGAGGCGCGTCTCGGGAGCGTAGATCCCTTTTCGCTTCAGCCCTGCCTTGGAACGAGAAGTCTTTTTCATGGCGGACGTGTCCTTGCTATCGTTTCAAACCTGAGATGAATTCCTTGAGGATGGTCTTGAGATCTGGTGTGCCTATTTCTTCCAGTTCATAGAACACCCGGACTGCGGGCTTTGTCATTTTGACGATGCGCGAGAGATCTATTGGTGTGCCGATGATGACAGTATCACACGGGACTTTATTGATCGTCGCTTCAAGGTCCTTGATCTGTTTTTCGCTATATCCCATCGCCGGAAGCAGAATACCGATGTTTGGATACAGTTCGAACGTCTTTTTGATCTCACCTGTACAATAAGGCCGGGGATCGATGATTTCCCTGGCGCCGAACTTGCGGGCGGCGACGGTCCCTGCACCATACTTCATCTCACCGTGGGTGAGCGTCGGGCCGTCTTCAATGACAAGGACCCGCTTGCCTGAAATGAGCTGGCTCTTGTCAGCGTCGATCGGCGATGCTGCCTCGACAATACGTCCGTGCGTGTTCACCTTGCGGATGTTTTCCCGGAGCTTGAACACCGCCTGCGGATCAGCCGAATCTACTTTGTTAATGATGACAACGTCGGCAAGTCTCAGATTTGCTTCGCTCGGGTAGTACGAGAGCTCGTTCCCAACACGGAGAGGATCAGCCACCACAATAGCCAGATCAGGCTTGTAGAACGGCGTGTCGTTGTTTCCGCCGTCCCAAACAATCACATCGGCTTCCTGCTCGGCTTGATCAAGGATCGCCTTGTAGTCGACTCCGGCATAGATGACGGTGCCGTTGACGACATGGGGCTCGTACTCCTCCATCTCCTCAATAGTACAATGATTTTTGTGAAGATCCTCAATAGAAGCGAAGCGCTGGACCTTTTGTTTGTCGAGATCCCCGTACGGCATGGGATGGCGAATGGCAGCCACCTTCAAACCCATTTCCCGGAGCGTTCGGGAGACTTTCCGGCACGTCTGGCTCTTTCCGCTTCCGGTCCTGACGGCACAAATGGAGACCACGGGTTTCTTGCTCCGGAGCATCGTCTTTTCTGCACTCAGGAGCTTGAAATGCGCCCCGGTTGTGGAGACGCGGGAAGCGAGGCTCATGACATGGCTGTAGGAGACGTCACTATACGAGAAGACGACTTCGTCAACGTCGAGGCGTGCGATAAGCTTCTCAAGTTCCTTCTCTTCGTAGATAGGTATTCCTTCGGGGTAGAGCTTGCCGGCGAGCGCTGCGGGATACTTGCGGCCGGAGATGTTTGGAATCTGTGCGGCGGTGAAGGCAACAACATTGTAGAGCTCATTGTCGCGGTAGATGACATTAAAATTATGGAAGTCGCGTCCAGCTGCACCAACGATAATCGTGTTCAGGCGTTTCGTACCTGGCATAATTGTTCCTTCATGGTTCTTGCTTGTTCGAAAGACACCAACCTTCAATATTCACTATTCTTCAATCGATATTCGCAATTCAAAAAGCTCTATACTATTCATAGCTTGGCGAATATCGATTCATGGATATCGATAGATTCTGATCTTACTCATGATCGAACAACATCGTGAGCAGCGCCATACGCACGAAGATTCCGTTGCGCGATTGACGGAAGTACGCTGCGCGCGGATCATGATCCACTGCCGGATCAATTTCCACGGACCGTGGCAGCGGGTGCATCAAAAGAGCATTTGATTTCAACTTCTTCAGCATTTCCGGATTGATGTTGTACTGGGCTACTGAAACGTCTTTCCGCCCAAGGCGCTCCTTGTCGATTCTTGTCTGGTACACGACGTCGACATGTGGCAGCACCTCTTCGGGATCGCTGTTGAGATGGAACCACACATCGTGCTCGCGCAGGTGGTCAATGATATCCTGCTTGATCTGAAGCTCGGGGGGAGCGAGGAAATAGAGCTTCACTCGATCAAACTTGCTCAGCAGGTACGCGAGCGACCTGGCCGTCCGGCCTGTGTCGAGCGCGCCAAGGAGTGCAACGGAAATTCCATCAAGTGTCCCGCACTCGTTGTAGATCGTGTAGAGGTCGAGGAGGGCCTGTGTTGGATGCTGTCCTCCCGAGCCGTCACCGGCATTGATGATGGGAACAGGGGAGACGTCTGCTGCCCGCTGTGCGCCCCCCTCCTCATTGTGGCGCAGCACGATCACATCGCAATAATCACCAATGATTCTAATGGTGTCCTCAAGCTGCTCACCTTCAATGGCCGACGAGAACGACGTGGCGGACTCTGTCGACAGCACCTTCCCGCCGAGGCGGTACATCGCGGCTTCAAAGGAAAACCGCGTACGTGTCGAAGGCTTGTAAAAGAGCGTCGCCATGATCTTGTCGTCATAGTCGCGCGACCCACCCCGTTGGACAGTTTTCTGCATCAGGCGCGTCCGTGTGAAGAGTTCCATAAGATCAGGAACGGAGAATTGCTGGGAGTAGATGACATGTTGGAGTTTCATAGATTCTCCTCGTGCTCTTGACGTGCAGTAATATGTGTACCTGCCTTGCCGTGAATGGCTTCGATCATCCGGTCACACGACGTGATGAACACATCCCGGCCGCCATTCTTGACAAACCGTGTGGCTGCTTCGATTTTGGGGCCCATGCTGCCGGGCGGAAATTGACCATCCCGCAGATAGTGTTCCATTAGCTCCGCTGTTGCCCGCTTGAGCCCTCGCTGGTTGGGC